>QWCD01000103.1_pt1 | contig 30361 bp, 21 predicted proteins | sample 1972461 | NCBI WGS metagenome assembly QWCD01 (sample SAMN09866717, study PRJNA288562) | Human vaginal metagenome isolate term4_vaginal, whole genome shotgun... | isolation source: vagina | host: Homo sapiens | place: USA: California | reverse complement strand
CTTTTTCAAAAATAGCCAAACAAGGATATACAGATCGTATAACTGTTTCAGATTGGAAGATTTATTTTACACATCCTGAAGTACAATAATTTTTACTTGCTGCTGCGCAAGCTGGACCAGTTGCGATGACAGCTGCATTATCTGCATTAGGAACTGTAGTAGCTACACCAGGGATAGGGACAGTTATAGGAGCTATGATAGGAGCGTTTGGTGGGGCCGGTAATTTGCTATTATGCTTTATAATGGACAAGGACTTTATATGGGTGTAAAGTGGGATGGAAAGTTTCCTAATCCAGTAATTGGAACGTGGTAAGCATGCATCCTAGGAAGTTATTGGCTCCCCTTATTGTTTCAAGTGTGGCCAATGTGGTAGCTCTTACGCATTCTGTGACTGAACCGCTCTTTTCAGGGATCATGGGCCTTATGACTTGCCTCTTTTTTGCCAAGTCCCTTTGGAGAAGTTATCAAGTCTGTGCTAAGCCAGACAACAAAAAATCTTGGGGAAAGTGCTGGTTATGTTTGGTTGCTTGAATGAGTCTTTCTTTGGTCTGAATGCCTTATACCCTGAGTGGCGGTTGATTTCTTTTTGGATCCTTTTAGGTTATGGAGGCTTCTCTATCTCTTTATGAAGTCTTTAGAGAAAGACCTAAAGACTATCACCGCTTGGAAAGAAGAGAAGCCTTCTCCTGCGAAGCCGGGCAAGAAATGACTTTCTCCTACTAATAGATCACTTGATTCCCCCCCAGCCTCCTCCTAAGGTAGAGTACGTTGGGGGATTTTCTGTCAAAGGGAGTTCTTAAAAGAATCTTCTTCAATGATTGAATTGATCATAGAATTTGAGTACAATGGAGAAGATTGTAGGACTGAAAACATTATTGAAGAAGAGTTGGAGAAGAAACATGCCAAATAAGACAGAGGAACAGCAGGCGCTCAACCGAGATGAACGCGCCAAAGAAAAATTAAATGAGGGATCTGCCTGGATGTCCATTGCCAGTGTGATTTCTCGGATCTTGGGAGTTTTGTATATTATTCCTTGGATGCGGTGGATTGGCGATCCTCATACTGGAACGCAGGCCAACGCCCTTTATAGTATTGGCTATAATTATTATTCGATCTTTTTATCGATTGCCATTGCTGGGGTTCCAGCCGCTATCTCTAAACAGATGACCAATTATATGGCACGGGGACAGTATGGCACAAGTCAGCGCCTTTTCAAAAGCGGGACGGTGATGATGACGGTAACAGGACTGGTATGTGCCTTGGTATTATACCTAGCAGCGCCTGTTCTATCGAAAAATTTACCGGCAGCAAGTGAAGAAGAAGTGGTGTTGGTTATTCGGTCATTGGTACCTGCGCTCGCCTTGATTCCCGTCTTGTCGATTTTTAGGGGATTTTTCCAAGCTTACCTTGAAATGAAGCCGAGCGCTGTCTCTCAAGTAACCGAACAGATCGCTAGAGTCTTTTACATGTTACTAACTGTTTATTTGATACGAAAAGTTTTGGATGGGTCCGTTGCGACAGCGGTAGCTCATTCGACATTTGCAGCTTTTATAGGAGCTTTTGTGGCTATCTTAACTCTCGGTTATTATTACTGGAGGGGAAGAAGTTATTATCAAGTACCAGAGGGCTATGTGGATACTAATCCTGTCTCTACCCGCAGCCTTTTACTTGAGATCTTTAAAATTGCTATTCCTTTTGTGATTACGGGGTCTATTATCGAGATGATCAATCTGGTCGATATGAATACCTATATTCCGATTATGCAACGAGTGAGCGGCCTGAGTCATGATCAGTTGGTGTATGAATATGGAGTATTTAATGCGAATGCACGGCGGGTTATTCAGATTATCCTGTCATTCGCAACAGCGATCTCTTCGACCACAGTCCCTGTGGTTACCGATACTTACATTCGAGAACTTACCCATGTTCCAGTGGAAAAATTAAGTGCTCAAGAAATGAAGAAAACTTTCCAGAAAACCCGGGAAGTGATTCTCCACACTTTAAATTTATTTGCTTTAGTGATGTTACCAGCCTCTTTAGGCTTAGCCTTGGTGGCGGGGCCAATCTACCAATTGTTGTACGGCGTTTATGATCCTTTAGGAGAATGGTATCTTCAAATTTCATGTTTGATGGCAATTCCGATGGGCCTCTTCTATGTTTTGGTTATGACCTTACAATCTATGGATGAACAGAAGAAAGCCATGTTTGGAATTGTGTTAGGCGTAGGTATGAAACTTTTAATTCAATTCCCACTCTTAGGTGTTTTTGGAAGTGAAGGTGCCATGTATGCGTCCCTCTTGGCCTTTGTTTATATGTGTGCCTACTATTTTATGGTTATCCACGGTCGAGTGAATCTATCGGCTCAAGCGGTTATTAAACGTTTGTTAGGAGCATTCAAAGCAAGTGGATGGATGGTTTTAGGAGGAGGCCTTCTCCTCATTTTAATGAAAGGCTGGGTTGGCCCTACTAATCGTTTGGGCGCCTTGATCGAATTAGCAGTGATTGGACTTTTAGGCGGTTGGATTTATATTCTATCGATTGCAAAGAGTCAGCAATTAGATGTTGTTCTAGGTACGAAGAAAGCAGCTAGGATTCGTCAGTTCTTACAAATAGAAACGAAATAAAAAAGTCTTGGCCTTTTAGGGAGGTCAAGACTTTTTAAGTCAGAAGAGGAAAAAGAATGTTGACAAAGTAAGAGAATTCAATCTTTTTAAGAGCGCCTTCAAAACTTTTATAAGAGGGAGCTTTCTGAATAAGTATCAAATTAAAACTCACAGGACCTTCTTATTCGCCCAGAGAAGGACCTGTGAGTTTTTTTGCGATATATTTATTGTATTTTTTTAGGATTAATGTTCTTCTAAATGCCAGATATCTTGGTTGTAGTCGCTGATGGTTCGGTCAGAAGAGAAGTAGCCAGCTTGGGCAATATTTTTAACAACTTTAGCTAACCAGCTCTTGCGGTCTTCGTAGTCTTGGTAAACCTTTTCTTTGGTTTGAATGAATTCTTCAATATCAATCATAGCCATGAACCAGTCTTTGCCTTTGATGTCATTATAGAGACGGTTGAGGCGTTCTGGATTACCGAGTTTCAATATATCCTCACTAACGATATCATCGACAAGAGCCTTGATAGCTGGGCGGTTATAGTAGTCTTGTGGATGGTAGCCATGGGTTGCATAGAGGTTTACAATGCCTTCACTTGACCGGCCAAAGGTATAAATATTATCTTGACCAACGCGTTCAGCAATTTCAACGTTAGCGCCGTCCATAGTCCCTAAGGTTAAGGCCCCATTGAGCATGAACTTCATATTACCCGTTCCGCTGGCTTCTTTTGAAGCAAGGGAGATTTGTTCTGAAATATCAGCAGCTGGGATGAGATGTTCTGCAGCAGTGACGTTGTAGTTCTTCACCATAATAACTTGAAGGTAAGGACTAACGTCTGGATCGTTCTTAATGCGATCAGACAAGGTCATAATTAAGTGGATAATATCTTGAGCGATGATATAAGCTGGAGCTGCTTTCCCACCGAAGATAATGGTGATTGGACGTTTTGGAATGTCCCCATTCTTAATGGCATGATATTTGTAAATAATATAGAGCGCTAGCATTTGTTGGCGTTTATATTCGTGGAAACGTTTGATTTGAACGTCAACAATAGAATTTGGATTAAAGGTAACGCCTTGATTGTGGTCTAGGAAAACATTTAAAGCTTCTTTGTTGGCTTCTTTGATGTGTTCTAAGTTTTGATGAACATTTTCAGAATAAATATATTTCTCTAGACCGGTTAAGTCTTCATCATGTCGCCAAGAAGAACCGATCAATTGATCGAAAAGACGGGCAAGGGAAGGATTACAGCTCATGATCCAACGTCTGAAAGAAATGCCGTTAGTTTTGTTATTGAATTTTTCAGGGTAAATTTGATAGAAATCATTGAGTTCGGTTTCTTTCAAAATTTGAGTATGAAGTTTGGCCACTCCATTGATGCTGTAACCAAAGTGCATAGCAATATGTGCCATATGTGCTCGATTTTGGTCATCGATGACTGTTACTTTTTGGTTATCTGGAAATTCTTGGCGAACAAGTTGATCTAATTGGCGAATGATAGCGGCAATATCAGGAATAACTTCTTCGATATCTGACATTGGCCATTTTTCAAGCGCTTCTGCTAGGATAGTATGGTTAGTAAAGGCCACTGTTTTACGCGCAATAGCCACGGCTTCTTCAAAGCTGAAGTCGTAACGGGTAGTGAGTAAACGGATAAGTTCTGGAATCACGAAGGTTGGATGAGTATCGTTAATCTGAATAGTAGCAAAGTCAGCTAAATCGTGTAAGTTGCTGCCTTTTTCAAGCGCTTCATCGATGATTAATTGAGCTGCGTTGGATACCATAAAGTATTGTTGATAGATTCGGAGTAAGTTACCGTTTCTATCAGAATCATCAGGGTAGAGGAAGAGAGTTAAGTTCTTTTCGACGTTTGTCTTGTCAAATTGAATAGAGCCTTCTTCGATAATGTCACTGGATACACTGTCTAAGTCAAACAAGCGAAGACGGTTTCTGGTTTCTTTTTCAAAGCCTAAAACATCGATGTTATAGAGCGTAGAATGAAGGGTAAATTTTGCAAAAGGGACTTCGTAAGATTTACCTTCTTCTTTTTCTAACCAGGTATCAGCATCTAACCATTCATCAGGAAGAGTACCTTGTTCGTTGTGATCCAAAGTTTGTCTAAATAAACCAAAGTGGTAGTTTAACCCCACACCATCTCCCGTAATTCCTAGAGAAGCGATAGAGTCTAAGAAACATGCAGCTAAACGGCCAAGGCCACCATTACCTAAGGAAGGTTCTTGTTCAGCATCTTCTACATCATTTAAGGATTGACCATGTTCGGCGAGTAGGTCTTTAACTTCGTCGTAACCCCCTAGATTAATGAGGTTGGTGCTGAGTAATTTTCCAATTAAGAATTCGGCGGATAAATAATAAAGTTTTTTCTTAGAGGAATTAAGGGGACGAGAGGCAGCTTCTTCTTTCACATAGTGAAGTAATACTTCGTAAAGTTCTCTTGAAGTGAGAGAATCGATAGGTTTGTGATACATATGATCAGCGAGAATTTCTATTTTATGCATGAGTATCTCCTTTATTTGTTTATGGTTTTAATAAATTCATAACATAATCATGGAAGAAGGCGAGATAGCCAATCAACGTCTCCTTCTTAAAGCACTGAGAATGGAGCTAACTTCTCAAAAAAAGTTAGTCTTCAATCCTCTTCATTATAAACACAAAAATAAAGTAACGCAACCGCTTTCGTAGAAAATTTATTTTGCTTGATATAAAATAAAAAGAGCGTGTACGTTCCTCATTTTTTCTGCTATTATAAGAAAATAAGAGAGGAGGAGAAAGACTTTGACAGTAACGATTAAAGATGTGGCCGAGCGAGCTGGAGTAGCTCCATCAACGGTATCTCGTGTTTTATCGGATAGCACATCCATCAGTCAAAAAACAAAAAAACGTGTGCGTCGTGTAATGGAGGAAATGAACTATGTTCCAAATTATAACGCGCGTCGTTTAGCCAGTCGCCAATCACAAACGATTGGGCTAGTCCTTCCTCAAGCGAGTGATGCTTTCTATCAAAATCCATTTTTCCCAACCGTTCTTAGAGGAATTACAGAAGCAGCATCCACTAAGGAATACGGACTTATGCTCTCTACAGGGGATACGTCTGAACGTCGGAAAAAACATGTGGAAGCAATGGTTCAGGGAAAGCAAGTTGCGGGGCTAATCTTTTTATATGCCAATGATAATGATCCTATTTTGGAATTTATAAAAAGCATTAATTTCCCAGCTGTAGTTATGGGAACTCCAGAAAATGGGCAGTTGAATGCTGTAGATAATGATAATTTTTCAGTAGCGAAAGAATTAACAGAGGTTTTAATTCAGGGCGGATGTAGGAAGTTAGCTTATGTGGGTGGAGATAGCCATCAATATTTCGTTCAGAAACGACTTGCTGGTTTTAAGGCAGCTTTACAAGAGGCTGACCTTCCTTTTTATCCGGAAGATGTGTACAATGATTTGACTTTTTTGCCGAGAGATGGTTACCAACTGATGGAGGATCTTTTAGAAGCAAAAGATTATGATGGCTTATTAATTGCTGACCATTTAGTGGCAAGAGGGGTCAAAAAAGCTTTAGAAGTTTTCCATAAGCATCAGGTAATGACAGGAACGTTTAAATCTTTTGCTGCTGAACCCAATCCTCAAGATCACAGACATCCTTACTTTAATTTAAATAGTCAACAATTAGGGAGAAGAGCGGTTCAAATTTTATTTGATGTTTTAGAAGACCAAGCCAATGGAAGTACGCGTTACCTCTACGAAATTGTTGAAGCAGAGTTAATGAAGTAGTTCAAAAGTGTTCTCTAAAAAGGAACGCTTTTTTTCTGAAAAGAAAAGATTGCGTAAGCGATTGCATTATGAAATAATAAGCATGGTGTGAAGAGCTTCTACATTGGAACGAAATAAATAGTGGCTTACTTATTAGAAATGAGGGAAATACTCACTTAAGTAAGCAATCGTTTGCACTAAGAAATAAAAAAGAGGAGAAAAATCAATGGAAATTACGAGTGTCTATCACCGCCCAGAATCAGAATTTGCTTACTTATATGATGAGAAAACCATGCACATTCGCCTCAGAACTCAAAAAGGCGATATGAGAGGTGCTCGCTTACATTATGGAGATACCGGCATTTTCTATCTTAAGGGATATGAGCATTGCGTTCCTATGCAGAAAATTTTGACCGATAAGTATTATGATTATTTTGAAAGTAAGGTAAAAGTTTCTCACCATCGTATTCAGTATATTTTTGAGTTAGAAGACCAAGCAGGCCTCAAGCTCCTGTATGGAGATCGAGGAGTTGTTCCCAATCAAAAGGAGCAATTGAATCACTTTATGAATGGTTTTAAATTGCCTTATTGTCATGAAGTGGATCGTTGTAAGGAACCTACTTGGGTCAAGAAGACTATCTGGTATCAAATCTTTGTGGATCGATTCGCTAATGGCAATCCTAACCGATCCCCCAAAAAAGTTTGCAATTGGGATCCTCAGCGTACACCGGGACATTGGGATTTCTATGGTGGAGATTTAGAAGGGGTCATTGAACATTTAGATTATCTTCAGGATCTTGGCATTAACGGTTTGTATTTCTGCCCTATCTTTGAATCGCCAAGTAACCATAAATATGACACTGTGGATTATTATCGAATTGATCCACATTTTGGAGATGGAAAAATTTTTAAACATTTAGTAGAAGAGGCTCATAAGTGCGGCATGAAGGTGATGTTAGATGCTGTCTTCAATCATATAGGGATCGCATCCAAATATTGGCAAGATGTCATTCAAAAAGGAGAAAATTCTCTTTATAAGGACTGGTTTCATATTTATTCCTATCCGGTCTGGCAGGACTATGACCATATGGAGAAGAGATTTGAACAATTAAATTATGATACTTTTGGTTATGAACCGAGAATGCCTAAATGGAATACTGCAGATCCTGAAGTGAAGCATTATCTTTTGGATATTGCCAGCTACTGGATTGAAAACTATGACATTGATGCTTGGAGGATGGATGTGAGTGATGAGATTGATCATCAATTTTGGAGAGCTTTTCGTCAGAAAGTGACCGCGATCAAACCAGATTTCTATACAGTGGGAGAGGTTTGGCATAATGCGCAAGCTTGGCTCAATGGCGATGAGTATCATGCTGTCATGAATTATAATCTCGCTGAATCGATTAAGCAGTATTTTTTGACAGGAGAGATAGATACAGCAGAACTTATTCATCAAGTGATTGTTCAACAAATGAAATATCGCCGTCAGGTTACTGAAGCGATGTTGAATTTATTAGATTCGCATGATACTCCACGGATTCTTACCTTAGCAAAAGGAAATAAAGATTTCGTCAAAGCAGCCCTTACTTTTCTTTTCTTACAGGCGGGCAGTCCTTGCTTGTATTATGGAACAGAAGTGGGATTAGAAGGGGGAGAGGATCCTGATAATCGCCGAGCAATGGCTTGGAAATTAGATCAAGTTGATTCAGAAATGAAAGATTTTGTCAAGCAATTGATTCATTTAAGACGCACTTGCTTGCCACAAATTTTTGGAGATTTTCATTTAACAGAAGAAGCTAATGGAATTTTAGCTTTAGAAGTAGGGGTTGATGGACAAAGATTACTTGCTCGCTTTAATCAAACTGGGCAAGTTCTGTTCCTTCCTCAAGTAGGCGAAACGCTCTTGAGTCAGAAGAGAGAAGGAGAATATATAGGGTATGGAGGGTTTGAAGTAAGTTTTATAAAGGCTCCCATCTAAAAAAGAAAACAGTTGATAGATTAAAAGGGGAAAAGATTTTGAAAGCTTTTTCAAAAACATTTCGCGAAAGCGCTTGCGCAAATGAAGAAAAGCTATTATAATAATCTTGTAAGCGATTGAATAATAAAATTTATATAAAGGAGTAGTTAATATGGAATTTAAGAAATGGCGTAAAGTGCTACTTACTGGAGCAGCAGCTCTTGCTTTAGCCGCTTGTGGCTCTCAAAAAACAGATAATAAAACAGCAAACAAAGCCGATAGTGGCGATAAAACTAAGTTAGTTGTTGGCGTTGACAAAATTTATTCAGAATACATGAAAGACATTAAGGATAAGTTTGAAAAAGACAATAAAATAACTTTGGAAATTAAAGAAGTTAACCAATCAGATGTTCTAACGAACTTACCAACAGATGGTCCAACCGGTTCAGCTCCAGATGTGATGATGGCACCTTATGACCGCGTAGGTGGTTTAGGACAACAAGGTCATTTAGCAGAAGTTAAATTAGAAAATGCAGACCAATACGATGACAAGATGAAGAGCATGGTAACTTTAGATGGCAAGGTTTATGGTCAACCAAATGTTATTGAAACTTTAGTTCTTTACTACAACAAAGACTTACTCAAAGAAGCCCCTAAGACTTTTGAAGATTTGGAAAAATTACAAAAAGATCCTAAATATGCTTTCGAAGGTGAATCCGGTAAGTCTACTGGTTTCTTGGCAGATTGGACGAACTTCTACTATTCTTACGGGGTAAGTGCAGGATATGGAGCTTATGTCTTTGGGAAGAACGGAACAGATCCTAAAGATATCGGGTTAGCTGCTGGAGATTCTGAAAAAGCACTTGAATATGTGAAGAAATGGTATGACACATGGCCACAAGGTATGAAGGACGCTTCTAAATCTGGAGCCTTTGTTTCTGAACAATTTATCGGCAAGAAAGCTGCCGCTATTATTGACGGCCCATGGAAAGCTGCTTCCTTCAAACAAGCTAAAGTTAACTATGGAGCAACTACTATTCCTACTTTACCAAACGGCAAGACATATAGTCCTTTTGCTGGTGGGAAAGCTTGGGTAATCTCCAATTACTCTAAGAACAAAGAAGGCGCTCAAAAATTCTTAGCTTACATTACAGGTGAAGAAGCTCAAAAGAAATTCTTCGATAAGACACAAGAAGTACCAGCAACAAAAGCTGGACGTAAATATGCGGATGAAAAAGGTACAGATTTAACCAAGGCGATTGTTAAACAATTCGAAAATTCTCAACCAATGCCAAATATTCCTGAAATGGCTGAAGTTTGGAACCCAGGAAAAGCAATGTACTTTGATGTAGCATCCGGTAAGAAAGATGCAAAAACTGCAATTAAAGATGCTGTAGAAGCTATTAAGAGCGCTATTGAGCAAAAATTTGCCAAATAGGATGATAAAGTAAACTTATAAAAAGGGGCTGGACAAGAAGTGCCTGGCTCCTTTTTATCATAGAAAAGAGGGACACCAAAGTGAAAGAAGAAGCGAACCATTCGGTGAAAAAGGCCATGTGGTTATCTCTCATTCCAGGCTTGGGGCAGTTCTATAATCAGCAAAAACTGAAAGGACTCATTCTGTTTGTAGGGTTTCTGTTAGAAATCATAGAAATAGTCACGTTTGGAATACCTGCTATTCAAGGCTTGATAACTCTAGGGACTACCCCGATGAAAGACCACTCGCTCTTTTTATTAATTGAAGGAGCTATTCAACTTATCGCTATTATTTTGTTCATTTTCTACCATGCTATATGTATGGCAGATGCCAAAATAGTTAGAGAAGGTATTGAAAAAGGACATCCTGTTTCAAAAGATATGAAGAGTATGCTTAAAAATATCTATCAAAACGGATTTGCTTATCTATTAATTATTCCAGCTTACTTAATTATGCTGTTTACTATTGTATTTCCGGTTATTGTGACGTTAATGATTGCGTTTACCAACTATGATTTTAATCATATACCACCGAACCGATTAATTGATTGGGTAGGGGCGAAAAATTTCTTGAACATCGTACGGCTAAGTACCTTTAAGTCTGCCTTTACGGCCGTCTTATCTTGGACGGTGATTTGGACACTTTTGGCGTCCACTTTGCAGATTGTGATTGGAATAGCTACAGCTGTTATTGCCAATCAACCTTTTATTAAGTTTAAACGCTTGTTTGGGGTAATTTTCCTATTACCTTGGGCAGTACCTGCTTTCGTTTCTATTATGAGTTTTTCTAACTTCTTCAATGACTCCATTGGAGCGATGAATGTTCAAGTGTTACCATTCTTAGAAAAAATTATTCCTTTCCTCCATTTTGGATTAATTCCTTGGAAGACAGAGCCAACTTGGTCAAAAGTAGCGATTATTATGATTCAAGGGTGGTTAGGTTTCCCATATGTTTATGTTTTAACCTCTGGGATTCTTCAATCCATCCCTCAAGATCTCTATGAAGCCGCAACTGTGGATGGGGCAAGCGCTTGGCAAAAATTTAGAAATATTACCTTACCGTTGATTTTTGCAGTGGCTGCACCAACCTTTATTTCTCAATACACATTTAACTTTAACAACTTCTCTATGATTTACCTCTTCAACGAAGGAGGACCTGGTAGTGTAGGTGGAGGTGCAGGGGCCACAGATATCTTAATTTCTTGGATTTACAAGTTAACTACACAAAACGCTCCACAATATTCTATGGCTGCTGCGGTGACCTTGATTATTTCCCTGATTGTGATTTCGATTTCTTTAGTTACTTTCAAGAAATTACATGCTTTTGAAATGGAGGAGAGATAGATGGCTAGTTTAAAAGTTCAAAGCTCCACTAAACGGAAGCGAATGATTTCTCATTCTTTAACTTATCTGTATCTTTTAATTCTTAGTGTGATTATTCTCTTTCCGTTAATGGTTACAGTTTCTTCCGCCTTTAAAGTTGGAAATGTAACGGCCTTTACTTTAGACTTGAAGAGTCAATTTAGTTTAGAAAATTTTAGGCGTCTCTTCCATGAAACGCTTTATGTTCGCTGGTATCTCAATACCTTATGGGTGGCCGTATGGACCATGCTTATTCAGGTCCTGGTTGTTACTTTGACGGGGTATGCTTACAGTCGGTATAATTTCGTCGGACGGAAGAAGAGTCTGATCTTCTTCTTGATTATCCAGATGGTGCCAACTACCGCTTCTTTGACCGCTTTCTTCGTTATGGCTTGGTTATTCCATGCCTTGAATGAATATTGGTTCTTGATTATGATCTATGTTGGCGGCGGGGTTCCAATGAATGCTTGGCTGATGAAGGGATACTTTGATACAGTTCCTTTCGATTTAGATGAGTCCGCTCGCTTAGATGGTGCAGGCCACCTACGAATTTTTGGACAGATTATCTTGCCATTAGTTCGGCCAATGATTGCTGTTCAAGCCTTATGGGCATTTATGGGACCTTTCGGTGATTTCATGTTGGCTAAGTTCCTCTTACGGGATCAAAAAGCTTACACGGTCGCAGTTGGTTTACAAACCTTTATTTCAGATTCTAAAAAACCTGAAGTCACACTCTTTGCTGCAGGAGCAATTTTGATAGCAGTACCAATATCTATTCTCTTCTTCCTCTTACAAAAGAATTTTGTGTCTGGCTTGACGTTAGGAGGAACGAAGGGTTAGTCAGGAGATCGAATGAAAAGTTTAGGATTACCGCTTCGCTATTTATGCGCCATTATGTCGCCTAAGAAGTTGTTTCAGCTACGTCGATTGCTTAAATGGCAAGAGATAGTGATGTTAATTATTATCTTGAATGCTTGTTTATTTTTGCCAACGATATATAGCGAGATCCAAGTAGAAGATTATTCTTTAGACCGAATTGTAGAAGGCGGATTGGCGATGATTAATGAACAGACGGCCAGTGCTTTGAAACAAGGTGAAATTAGGAATAATCATTATACTGGGCAACACATGGCGAAATCTTCTCAGGAAGGAAAGATTCTTGTTTTACCTAATCAAGATTCAATTGAACAGATCAACCAAGAAGAGACACCCTCTCTTATTTTAACTGGGGATCAATGGATTTTTCATTATGGACCAGACAAGTCAATTACTTTCCCTGTTTATGGAGAAAATATTGAGTGTACGAAGTGGACATCCGATGATGAAGTCAAGAAATTTGTGAACCAACAATGGTTTCTATCTAATAAAAAGACAGTCATTCTCTATCTATTGATGGTAGCTATGGCCTTATTTATGGGGAATAGTCTATTTTTGGTGATACTTGGTGGTTTCTTTCTATCATTAGTAAAGAAATCTAAACTTTTTCACATTAGAGGCTTCAAGGAAGGCGTGTCGTTAATGGTGGGCTGCTTAGGATTACCAACGCTATTAGCTGCTGCAAGTGGATTTATTTTTAAGTCTCCCATCCTGATGCTTAATGTGCAAATGATTGGTACAATTTTGATGGTGGTCCTTGTTTTCTATAAGACGCAATTTAGAGATCCCCTTATAGAAGAAAATTAAAAGGAAAAAAGACTCAGATTCGATGTAGAAATCTGAGCCTTTTTAATTAATAAAAATGAAGCATGGGTTACTCTTACAAGAATAGATGAAAAAGGACTTCTCGCTGTTTTGGAGAAGTCCTTTTTATTTTTAGAAGTGACTTTCTGATTAATGAAGGGTTTAACCTTTATAAGCAGGATTTAAGCGATGATAGATTTGAGTCAACTGACGCAATTTATCAGCAAGTGCAGGGGTGAGTTGTCCCTCTAACATCCGCCATTGCCAGTTGCCCCCAAGGGTAGAAGGAATGTTGATCCTAGCTCGATCATCTAACTCAAGTAAATCTTGCATGGTGTAAATAGCGGTGTTGGCTGGAGAAGCAGCAATTGCTCGGTTGAGCATCTCTGGAACAGATTCTTCAGGATGACGTTTAATGTAGTTTTCAGCACAAGCTTTTTCTTGATCGCTAGCGGTAAGATACCAGCCGAGACCTGTTTGATTATCATGGGTCCCCACATAAGCAATGGAATTCGAATCATAATTATGAGGAAGTTCAATACTGTCATTCCCATCAAAGGCGAATTCAAGAACATGCATTCCTGGAAAACCGCAATCTTCCAAAAGTTGAGCGACTTCTGGTGTAGGATAGCCAAGGTCTTCTGCAATAATATGGACGTCTCCTAAGGCTTCCTTAACAGCTTTAAAGAGAGCGTAGCCAGGGCCTTTTGCCCAATGACCAGGGGCAGCATCTTTTGAACCAAATGGAATTTCCCAGAAGGATTCAAAACCTCTAAAGTGGTCAATGCGAACAACATCGTAGAGCTTCAAGCTTTCTTGAATCCGCCAAATCCACCATTGATAGTGATCTTCTGCCATAGCGTCCCAATTATAGATAGGATTGCCCCAAAGTTGGCCACCTTCTGTAAAACCATCAGGTGGGCAGCCGGCAACTAGGGTAGATTGTCCATTATCATCTACTTTGAAGAAGTGGGGCATCTGCCACATTTCGACACTATCCCCTGAAACATAGATAGGCATATCTCCAATAATTTGAATGTGGTTTTGGTTGGCGTATTCTTTGAGTAGGTACCATTGCCTGAAGAAGAAGAATTGCGTCACGAGATGATAATCAATGACGTCTTTTTGTTGGGCTAAAAGTTGGCTAAGAGCAGGTTCTTGACGTAACCGAATAGCTGGATCCCAATTAGATACGGGTTCGAGAAGGAAGTGTTCCTTGCAAGCCATATATTGGGCGAAAGGAATCAACCATTTTTCATTTTCACGAATAAAGTCTTGATAAGCCGTCCAGTTAGGTTTATCTTGGAGAAATTTTTTGACCGCTTTTTCTAAAAGAGGACGCTTGGTATGAAAGAGAGTGGCGTAATCGATATTTTCTGGATCTTTCCCAAAAGATATGTTTTCGTAGTCGTTTTTCTCTAATAGTCCCCATTGGTATAATATTTCTAAGTCGATGAAATACGTGTTCCCTGCAAAGGCAGAGAAAGATTGGTAGGGAGAATCTCCATAGCTTGTGGTTCCTAGAGGTAAGATTTGCCAATAGGTTTGGCCAGAATTGACAAGAAAATCTATAAAGTGATAAGCTGATTGCCCAAAAGTTCCAATACCTTCATGATTGGGTAAGGAAGATATGGGCATTAAAACGCCGCTTGAGCGTAACATAGAAAGGCCTCCTTTAAAAAATAAGAATAGTAGCATTTTGCATAGTTTATTATAAAAAATCTAAGTACGCAATGCAAACGTTTTCGATAAAAACAGGAAAAAGTTTTTAAACAAAAGAGAGGAAATTTTTAAGAGAATATCTTTAAAAAAATAGCTGTAAGCATTGAAAGCGTTTTAAAATTAACGTATAATATTCTTATAAGCGCTAACGTTTGCATAACTTAGCCAATTTGCAAAGAGATGGAGGAAAGTTATGACTTCTACAACGTCAAACGCCTTATTGAATCAAAGTATTTATCAAGTCTTTGTCAGAAATTATGGCCCAGAAGGAACCTTCGATGAAGTGACCGCTGATTTGGATCGAATTAAGGATTTAGGTTTTGATTATCTTTATCTATTACCCATTTTTCCAATTGGAAAGAAAAATCGAAAGGGAACATTAGGTTCCCCTTATGCGATCCGTGATTATATGGCGATTAATCCTGAACTAGGAGATTTGAATTCTTTTAAGCGTTTAGTGAAAGCTTGTCATGATCGGCACATGAAAGTGATGCTTGATATTGTGTTTAATCACACGGCACCTGATCATTATTGGACGGTAGATCATCCTGAATATTATTATCACAGAGAGGATGGTTCTTTTGGTAATCGGGTGGGAGACTGGAGCGATATTATTGATTTAGATTTATCTCATCCAGGACTTCGTCAAGAATTGATCAACACGCTGAAATATTGGGCCAAAGAAGGTGTAGATGCCTTTCGATGTGATGTGGCGAGCTTGTTACCCTTAGATTTTTGGTTAGAAGCTCGTCAAGAAATTCAAAAGGTTCATCCTGATCATGTATGGTTAGCGGAGAGTGTAGAACCTCAATTTATTCGCCAGTTGCGTTCAGAAGGGATGCACCCTATCACAGATTCGGAAGTCTACCAAGCTTTTGATTGCGCCTATGAATATGATATTTTAGCGAACTTTTATCAGGTCTTAGAAGGAAAGGTGCCTCTTCGTTTATGGAAGTACTTACTGAATTTTCAGCAAGCCATTTATCCAGAGAACGCGATTAAAGTGCGCACTTTAGAAAATCATGATCAAGAACGGATTAGAAGTCGCGTGAAGAGTGAGCGAAGCAACTTGAATTGTTTAGCTTATAGTTTCTTCTGTAAGGGAATGGGCTTTGTTTATAATGGGCAGGAGTTTCAGTATGCTAAGCGAACGACTTTATTTGATAAGGCGCCCATTGATTGGAACACGCCATCTCCTAAGTACTTGACTTTGTTGAAACGCATGCTTCAGCTAAAAAAAGAAGATTATTTCTCACAGCATAAGCAATTTTATGTTGTAGAAGATGATCAAGAGGCGTTAGAATTACGTTATGAAACCAAGAAAGAATTCATAGTGGGTGTGTTTGATATTTTGGATCAAAAAGGGACCTATCACATTGATCTTCCGGATGGTAGCTACATTAATCAAATTAATCAAGAGGAAATTGAAATTAAGGCAGGCCAAGTGGATCTTGCTTTGGCACCGTTTATTATTCACTCCAAGACGAAGAACGCATAAGTATAGTCAAGAAAAGAGGAAAAGAAATGGTAAAAATTGATTTAGATCATATCTATAAAAAATATTCAAAAAATGATTTTTATAATGTGACGGATTTTAATTTAGAAATTCAGGATAAAGAATTTATTGTGTTTGTTGGCCCATCTGGGTGTGGAAAATCAACAACTTTGAGAATGATCGCAGGCTTGGAAGATATTACCAAGGGTGAATTACGTATTGATGGCGAAGTAATGAATGACGTTGAGCCTAAAGATCGTGATATTGCGATGGTTTTCCAAAACTATGCCTTATATCCTCATATGACAGTATTTGATAATATGGCGTTTGGCTTGAAATTACGGAAATATTCCCAAGAAGAAATTAAAAAACGCGTGGAAAATGCAGCAGATATTTTAGGCTTAAACGGTTTATTAGAACGTAAACCGGCCGCTTTGTCTGGTGGGCAACGGCAACGTGTGGCTTTGGGAAGAGCAATTGTTCGTGATGCCAAGGTCTTCTTGATGGATGAGCCGCTTTCCAACTTGGATGCGAAACTTCGGGTTCAGATGCGGGCAGAAATTGCTAAATTGCATCAATCTCTAGGCACCACTACGATTTATGTAACTCACGATCAAACAGAAGCTATGACGATGGCCTCTCGAATTGTTGTTATGAAAGACGGGATTGTTCAACAAATTGGTACCCCACAAGAAGTGTATAACTTCCCAAAGAATGTTTTTGTGGCGGGCTTCATAGGATCTCCTGCTGCTAACTTCTTTAAGGTCTTAGTGAAGGAAGATCATGTGGAACATGAATCGGGCTTACATTTAGAATTACCAGAACCTGCTAGAGAATTATTAGCGAATGCAGGTTATATAAATAAAGAAGTAATTATGTCGATTCGACCAGAAGATATTAAATCTGAACAAATCTTTTTAGATTCAACGCCTGGCTCCCTTGTGGAAGGTCAAGTCGTGGTTTCAGAACTCTTGGGCGCAGAAAGTATGTTGTACTCTAAGATTGGAGATACAGAATTTGTTGCTAAAATTAATGCACGCGATATGCACCAACCAGGAGAAACTGTACAATTAGGTTTCGATATGAATAAAGTTCGCTTCTTCGATTCTGAAACAGAAAATGTTATTGAGGGGTAAGGAATTAAAAAAAGAGCAACCGGAAAAAATTCTTCGGTTGCTCTTTTAAAATGAAAATGAATTTTATAGAATAAGGAGTAGAGGACAAAGACAACGAAATCAAATCGCAGGAAAGGAATATATGAAAGTACTCACTTTAAACACACATGCTTGGCTAGAAGAAAAGACATTAGAAAAAATAAAAGAAGTAGCTCAGGTTATTGCAAGAGAAGATTTTGATGTGATTAGTTTGCAAGAAGTCAATCAGTTGGTCACCGCTAAAGAAGTGGATGAAAACTGCTTAGGAAAATATTATCAGGCCTTGGACCAAGAAGTAAGAATTAAGGAAGATAATTATGTCTGGTTGCTCGTTCAAGCTTTAAATGAGTTGAGGTGTTCTTATTATTGGACATGGGCCTACAGTCATTTAGGCTATGAACGCTTTGATGAAGGCGTGGCTTTATTGAGCAAAACTTCTTTTTCAGCCGAACCAATAGTCGTATCTGCATGTAAGGATCCAAATGATTATCATCGTAGAGTCATCATTCAAGCAGAGATAGTGACTGAGAGGGGGCAATTGCAGGTATGGAGTGTTCATTATTCTTGGTGGTCAAAAGAAGAAAGAGAAGACGGCTTTCAAAGGGAGTGGAGGCGGACGTTAGAAGTGAGTGATCATTTTGTAGGACCTTCTCTTTTACTCGGAGACTGTAATGCGCCCACTCATAGAAGGGGAGAAAGTTATGATCTCCTTCTGAAAAGTCGATTAAAAGACAGTTACTATCTTGCCAAAAAGAAAAGAGGAAAGGTAACTACCCTATCTGGAATTGCAGGATGGGCCCAAGAGACACCGCCTCAACGGATTGATCATGTCTTTGTGACATCTCCTTTTCAGGTAGAGGATTATCGCGTGATGTTTGATGGGAAAGAAGAGTTTGTGGTCAGCGATCATTACGGAGTGAGTGTTTCTCTAAGGCTTGAGTAAAGATGAGGGAAAAGAGATATGCAGAAAATAGAGTATGATATAATGAACAAACAGGAGGGAAGCATATGAAAATTAATTGGCAAGAAGAAGTCTCCAAAATCAAGGAGGCGTATTTTGAAGATTTATGTACCTTGTTAAGAATACCGAGTGTAAGAGAAGACGATAAAGCCACAGAAGAGGCGCCATTTGGACCTGGACCTAAGAAGGCTTTAGATACTTTCTTAGAAATGGCAAAACGAGACGGTTTTACCACGAAGAATGTGGCAAATGTTGCGGGGCGTTTAGAATTTGGCCAAGGAAATGAAATTATGGGAATCATCGGGCATTTAGACGTTGTTCCAGTAGATGATTCTTGGTTAACAGATCCCTTTGAGCCTACTTTTAAAGATGGCAAGCTGTATGCACGTGGCGTGAGTGATGATAAGGGGCCAATGTTAGCTTGCTACTACGCTTTAAAGATGATTAGAAATTTAAAATTACCTGTTTCTAAAAAAGTTCACTTTATTGTAGGGACAGATGAAGAAAGTGATTGGAGATGTTTACATCGGTATCTGGAAACAGAACCTCTTCCTGACTTTGGAATTTCTCCAGATGCCATGTTTCCTGTCATTAACGGAGAAAAGGGCGGATATACGGTTGATTTGAAATTTGGTGCTTTACAGGGAGTTTTGAAATCTTTTACTGCAGGGCAGAGAGAAAATATGGTACCAGGGGAAGCAACTGCTGTGATTGAAGGTTTTAACCCCCTTCTTGTTCAAGAAGCAGCTGATCAATTCAATGCTCAACAGTCTGTGCAGATCACTGTGGAAGAAAAGGGACAAGAACTGACAGTAATCGCTCATGGCAAGGTCTCTCATGGAGCTTTCCCAGAAAATGGACACAATGCTGCTACTTATTTAGCTGCCTTTTTGACTAGCTTAGATGCTAAATTAGAAAAAGATCCCTATTTAAGCTTTATTGCTAACGTTTTACATTTAGACTTTAAGGGACAAAAGGTAGGTATCAGTCATCACGATCCTGTGATGGGAGATCTTTCCTTGAATTCAGGGGTCTTTTATAAAGAAGGCGATAAACAAGTAATTACGGTCAATATTCGTTTCCCTCAAGGGCAAAGTTTTGAACAATTAGATGCTCGATTTGATGAATTAGGACAACAATTTGGCTTTGAACGGGTAACTGGTCCTTCTAACAAGCTACCGCATTATGTTCCAATGGACGATCCTTTGGTAAAAACTTTACTAGCAGTATATGAAGAACATACTGGCATGGAAGGCTATGAGACAGTGATCGGTGGAGGAACTTATGCCCGTTTGATGAAGCGTGGGGTAGCTTTTGGTGCAGAATTCCCAGATGAAGAAAATACCATGCATGAACCGAATGAAGTTCAGAGCCTTGATCGGTTATTATTGACGATTGCGATCTATGCCGATGCGATCTATCGGTTGATTCAGTAAAATGATTACTTCAAAAAATAACCCCACGATTAAAGCTTTAAAAAAATTACATACCAGAAAAGGGCGGCAGAAGGCCCATCAATATCTTATTGAAGGCCCTCATTTAGTGAAAGAAGCTATCCAATCTCAAGCGCCGATTAAAGCAATCTATGCTTTAGAAGAGAAGAGAGAAGAGGGCTACAAATCCTATCCTTTAGAAACGATTTCTTCTGAAGTAGCCGATGCTTTGAGTCAGACAGAACAAACACAAGGAGTTTATGCTTTGATTGACCTTAGAGAAGAGGTAAATTTAGAGCCTACAAGCCCTCATATTTTGTTAGTAGATGCCATTCAAGACCCCGGCAATTTAGGAACTTTGATTCGGACAGCCGATGCTTTCTCATATCGAGATATTTATTTAGGGCAAGGGACAATTGATCCTTATAATGATAAGGTGGTCCGTTCCATGCAAGGCAGTCAGTTTCATGTGAATCTTCATCAAGTAGATCTTGAGAAATGGATTCCAAGGCTTCAGTCCAAAGGTTATCTGATTATGGCTACGGAATTGAATCCTTCTGCCCAAGCTTTAGAAAGGTTGAGCTTTAATCCTCATCAAAAATTCGGAATTGTTTTAGGCAATGAGGGAAATGGCGTTTGTTCCTCTGTTATTGAAAAAAGTGATCTTTCTCTTTATATTACAATGCCTGGATGTGCTGAGTCCTTAAATGTTGCTATTGCAGGAGCTATTGCCATGCATCACTTTGTTTCTGTACCTTCAGTATAAAAAAGAAAGAGTTCCAAGAATAAAGTTGACTATTTGGGAGGGACTCGTTAAAATAGGAAAAAGTAAATAATTAATTAACGTTGAAAGAAGACGACATAACTTAACAATTTTCAGGAAAAGAAACCAGCGATTGAAAGTTTCTTAATTGGAGGTTATGATCTTTTCACTTCTGGAGTCGGCATCGGGCGATCATTTCAAAAGATGTCACGGATAAGCGCGATATAGCTTAACCAAGTGTTTATTTAGAAATAAAAACTAGGGTGGTACCGCGGTCTCTCGTCCCTTTTTTAGGGTGAGAGGCCTTTTTTGTTGAAGTGAGTTTTAGAGCGTTAACTTACAATTTGAAAGGAGTCAGAAATGGATATTATTGCTGATCTAAAGAAAATCGAACAAACCATTCAAGAAAAAGTCCAATCTATTGGACGTTTAGAAGATATTCAAGACATTCGTGTGAAATATCTTGGGAAAAAAGGCCCCATCACAGAAGCTTTGAGGCATATGAAGGATTTAAGTGCAGAAGAGCGGCCAAAAGTAGGTGCTTATGCGAATCAATTGAAGAATAAAGTTTCTTCTGCCCTCCAAGAAAAAGAAGAAGTCTTAGAACAAGAAGCTTTAAAAGCCAAATTAGAGGCAGAGAGCTTAGATGTGACTCTCCCAGGCAAGTGGCATCAAATGGGGTACCGTCATATTATTAGTCAAGTTATGGAAGAAATTGAAGATCTTTTCCTTGCTCAAGGCTATAAGATTGTCAATGGGACAGAGTTGGAATCTGATTATTACAATTTTAAACGGATGAATCTTCCAGAAAACCATCCTGCCAGAGATATGCAAGATACTTTCTATATTGAAGAAGACAAGGTCTTGCTTCGGACGCATACGTCACCTGTTCAAGCACATGCCATGGATGCCCATGATTTCTCTAAGGGGCCTCTTCAAATGATCAGCCCTGGGAAAGTATATCGCCGGGATGCGGATGATGCCACCCACTCGCATCAATTCCATCAAATTGAAGGATTGGTTGTAGCTGAAAATGTAGGACTAGCTGATCTGAAAGGAACTCTTGAATTATTTGCTAAGCATATGTTTGGTGAAGAACGCCAAATCCGTTTACGCCCATCCTACTTTCCATTTACAGAGCCTTCTGTAGAGATTGATATTTCTTGTTTCAAATGTGAAGGCAAGGGCTGTAATATCTGTAAAGGAAGCGGTTGGATTGAAATTTTAGGAGGCGGTATGGTTCATCCGAATGTCCTTGAAATGTCAGGCATTGATAGCAGTAAGTATTCAGGGTATGCCTTTGGTCTTGGACCAGATCGGGTTGCGATGTTGAAGTACGGAATTGAAGATATTCGTCACTTCTATCAAAATGATTTGCGCTTTGTTCGTCAATTTCAAGAAAGAGGGTAAGAGAAGGCATGTTAGTCTCCTATAAATGGTTAAACGAATATGTGGATATAAAAGATATTGAAGTAGAAGATTTGGCTGATTTGATGTCTCGAACTGGCTTAGAGGTTGAAGGTATCGAACAGTTTGGAAAAGATTTGAAAAAAGTGGTAGTTGGTCACACCCTAAAGGTAGAAGATCATCCAGATGCGAGTCATCTACACGTCTGCCAGGTAGATGTAGGGGAAGAAGACCCTCTACAAATTGTATGTGGGGCACCGAATATTGCAGAAAATCAAAAGGTGATTGTCGCTTTACCGAATTCACGGGTAGCTGGCAATATAAAAATTAAAAAAGGTAAATTACGTGGCGTCGTTTCTCAAGGAATGATCTGTTCCTTACAAGAAATTGGCATTCCTGAAAATGTGGTGCCTAAGGCTTATGCGGATGGCATTATGGTTTTACCAGAAGATGCCCCTGTTGGAGAAGATATCAAAACTTACTTGGGCTTAGAGGATCCTATCTTAGATATTGATATTACGCCTAACCGTGCAGATGCTTTATCGCTTCGAGGTGTTGCTCATGAAGTGGGCGCAATCTATGATCGAAAAGTTACTTTTCCAACTTCTCCAGAAGAAGTGGAAGGAAACTTGAAGGATGAAGTGGAGTTAAAAGTAGAAGATACGACACTTTTCCCTGAATACAATGCTTTCTTGGTAAAAAATGTCAAAGTTCAACCTAGCCCACTCAAAATTCAAATGCGATTGATGAAGGAAGGAATTCGTCCAATCAATAATGTGGTGGACGCAACGAACTATGTCCTCTTAGAATATGGGCAACCTCTCCACGCTTTTGACTACGATAAGTTGAAGAGTAAGGTGATTGCCCCCCGTTTAGCCCGCAAAGGGGAAACGTTAGTGACTTTGGATGGAATTGAACGTCAACTCACCTCTCATGACTTGGTGATTACAGCAGGGGATGAACCTGTGGCTTTAGCGGGTATTATGGGCGGCTTAGAGACAGAGGTTGATGAGCATACGACTACCGTGATGATTGAAGCCGCTCAATTTGAAGGCGGACACATCAGAAAAACAGCGCGTCGTTTATCCTTACACAGTGAGTCCAGTTTGCGTAATGAACGTGGAGTAAACAAGGCCACGATTGCAGAAGCAGGCGCTTATGCTGCACGTTTAATGGAAGAATGGGCAGGGGGGCATAGAGTTCCAGGAAAGGTCCGGCACTCTGTAGTAGATACGGCGCCTGTTCAGGTTCAATCTGATCTCGCCTATATTAACCGCATGCTGGGCATGACTTTAACTTACGAAGAAATGTTAGAATGCTTCCGTAAATTAGGCTTCCCTGTTGAAGGCACAGCAGAAAATTTTACGGTTTCTGTGCCTGCAAGACGGTGGGATATTCACATTTCTGCTGACTTAGTGGAAGAAGTCGCTCGCATTTATGGTTACGATAAATTACCTTCTCACTTGCCAGCTATTCCACCAGTAAATCTAGGTTTGAATGCATGGCAAAGATTTGTACGTCAATCTTCTCGCTGCTTAGAAGCTTTAGGATTTAATCAAGTGATTGCTTATAGCTTAACCAGTGAAAACAAGGTGAAAGTCCTCCAATCACATCCTCATGAGGCGGTTGTTTTAGATTTTCCAATGAGTGATGACCGGAAGCTATTAAGAACGAACTTATTAACGACCTTGCTGGATATTGCTCAATACAATATTAATCGAAATGTAAAAAATGTTCAGATTTATGAAGTAGGTCGTGTATTCTATGCAGATCAAATAGAAGATGGACTTCCAAAAGAAGAAAGCCATGCGGCAGGTCTTTGGACAGGAAATATCAGTGAAAAAGGCTGGCAAGAAGATGCCATTCCTGTTGACTTCTATGCAATGAAGGGTGCTGTTGAAGAATTTCTTGAACAAATGAATTGTTTAGATGAGATGACTTTCCAAGCAGCGCATGATCTTCCAGATACTCACCCTGGACGCACTGCGATTATCCGAATTGGGGATAAAGAAGTCGGCTACTTAGCTCAATTGCATCCTCAAACAGCTAAAGCTTATAATTTAGCAGCAAATACCTTTGTTTTTGAAGTTAATATGGAAGCTATCTTTGCTTTGCCAGAAAAAGAAGTTGTTCAAAAGCCTCTTCCTAAATATCCAAGCGTTGCGCGTGATATTGCTTTAGTGGTGAAGGAAGAAGTAACGAATGAAGAGATTTGTCAAATGATTCGCCAATCCAGCAAAGCTTATCTCACCCATATTAAACTCTTTGATATTTATCGTGGAAAAGGAATTGAAGAAGGATATAAATCAATGGCTTATCAATTAACCTATCAAAATCCTGAAGCTACTTTGGTAGATGATGAAGTCAATACAGATTTTGAAAAAATCAAAGACGGGCTACGTGACCAATTGTCAGCGGTCATTCGTGACTAATTAAGAAATATTTGAAGAATGAGAGATGGTGTTGCTTCCTAAAATTGAGAGGCAAGGCCATCTTTTTTGCTTTTTAGATGGAGTAAGAAGGTAATCATACAAAGAAAAGATGACAAGGAATGTTAAGATAAAGTTGATCTTATTTTATTTTTTCGATAATATGATGAAGTTGTTAAGATGAAAAAGGAGGATGTTTTGTGACAGAAACGATATTGAATACCATCACACCGATTAGTGATTTCTTATATTATCCAATTTTAGTGGCTCTTTTATTAGGAATTGGCCTCTATTTTACAGTGAAGACGCAATTCGTTCAGGTGAGCGAATTTAAAGATGCGATTTCTGTTATCATGGAGAAACCCGAAGAAGAAGGTTCTGTTTCTTCTTTCCAAGCTTTAATGGTTTCTACAGCTTCACGAGTAGGGACAGGGAACATTGTTGGCGTATCTACTGCGATTTGTTTGGGAGGATATGGAGCGGTTTTTTGGATGTGGGTAGTGGCTTTAATTGGAGGCGCTTCGGCTTTCATTGAATCTACTTTAGCTCAAATTTATAAGAAACGCGGAATCGGCAATTCTTGTTATGGTGGTCCTTCCTACTATATTGAAACAGCTCTCAATAAGAGATGGTTAGGTATTATTTTTTCAATTTTTTTGATTTTAACGTATGCGATAGGCTTTAATATGTTAGCGGCTTACAACGTGCAAGATGCTTTCAAGGTGTATTCTTTTTACCATGAGACATATACTCCGTTAATTATTGGCGCCCTTTTAGCTGCAGTTACCGCCTTTTGTATTTTTGGAGGGGGTAAGCGCATTATTCAATTTACGACATTTTTAGTGCCTTTTATGGGAATTATTTATGTAGTTGTAGCACTTATTATGATTCTTTTTAATATTACTTTTTTACCAACTGTCTTCAAATTCATTATGCAAGACGCTTTTAATTTTAAAGCTATTTTCTCTGGAATTGCAGGATCAAGTATGATGTTTGGAATTAAGCGGGGCCTTTTTTCAAATGAAGCCGGGATCGGTTCAGCGCCAAATGCGGCAGCTTCAGCCCATATTTCTCATCCGGTCAAACAAGGGTTGGTACAGATGATTTCTGTGTTTATTGATACCTTACTTATCTGTTCAGCGACCGCTTTCATGTGTTTGTGTTCAGGCATTGCACCAAGTGCTGAATTATCTGGAGCAGCTTATGTCCAGGTGGCCTTTTCTACCTTGTTTGGACATTATGGAAACTTCTTTATCACTCTTTCTTTAATGTTATTTGGTTTTACAACAGTTATTGGAAATCTTTTCTATGTTGATAATAATATTGCTTACATTTTTAGAGGAATGCCTCGCCGAGGATTTATGTTAGTCTATCGGGCACTTGCAGTGTTAGTGATTTTTGTTGGTTCGCTTCAACAAGCAGATCTAGCTTGGGGAACAGCAGATTTGCTGATGGCTTTGATGGCCTTGATTAACTTACCAGCTATCTTGATTTTGAGTAAGGTTGCTTTAAGAGCTCTTGATGATTATAGGCAACAAGCCAAACAAGGCAAAAATCCTGTCTTTAAGGCCCAAAATATAGGAATGGATGATCAGAAGCTCGATTTTTGGAAAGATTAAGTTCTTTAGCACAATTTTTGAACGCCTGTGCGAAATATTTTTAGTCAGTAATTTTTTGTGGTAGAATCTATCTAGAATAAGATTTGGAGGTAAATCGCAAAAATGGCTTTATTTGATGATTTGAAAGCAAAAATCAAAAATGAAAATGTTCGTATTGTTTTCCCTGAAGCAACAGATGTTCGTATTCAAGGAGCAGCTGCTCGTTTGAAAGCTGATCAATTAGTAGAACCTCTATTAATTGGAAATCCAGAGCAAGTAAAAGAAGAAGCAAAGAAAAACGGCATTAATTTAGAAGGAATTCAAATTCTTGATCCTGAAAATTATGAAGATTTTGATAAAATGGTAGGAGCTTTTGTAGAACGGCGTAAAGGCAAAGCTACGGAAGAAAAAGCACGTGAATTATTGAAAGACGTCAATTATTTCGGAACAATGTTAGTTTACTTAGGTTTATGTGATGGATTAGTTTCCGGCGCTTGTCACGCAACAGGTGATACTGTGCGTCCCGCTTTACAAATTATTAAAACAAAAGCTGGCGTCCACAATGTTTCTGGTGCTTTCTTATTAAGTCGTCCAAAAGAAGATGGCAGTGAAGAGAAGTACATGATGGGGGACTGCGCGATTACCATTAATCCAGATGCTCCAACTTTAGCTGAAATTGGGATTGTAACAGGACATACTGCTAAAATGTTTGGTGTAGAACCAAATATTGCTTTCCTCAGCTTCTCAACCAAGGGCTCTGCTTCTTCAACAGAACAAGAAAAAGCAGCAGAAGCTGCGAAATTAGCTCAAGAACAAGCTCCAGCAGACTTTAATGTAGATGGCGAAATGCAATTAGATGCTGCTTTAGTTCCATCTGTTGGTCAAGCAAAGGCTCCAGGGTCTAAGGTCGCTGGACATGCTAAAGTTTTGATCTTCCCTGAAATTCAATCTGGGAACATTGGTTACAAGATTGCTCAACGCTTTGGCGGATTTGAAGCCATTGGACCTATCTTACAAGGCATGGCTAAACCTGTGAATGACCTTTCACGGGGATGCAATGAAGAAGACGCTTATAAATTGGCCATCGTTACAGCTAATCAATTCTTAGCAGGTAAAGAATAAATTTTATTATGAGTCACTGAAAGGTAGCTTTGAAGAGCTACCTTTTTTGTTGGCGTGAAGCTTAGTTTTTTCATGCAATAGAAATTCTTCTTGAAAAAGGCTGCTTTGTGAAGAGTTGACATTGCTATAAAAAAAATATAAAATTTAACTATATGCTTTGTTTTTAAAATTTTCATTTTAAAAACAAAGCAAGTAATTATACGGAGGTGAAACTATGGGTTTTAATACAATTGCCTTCGTTATTGTTACTTTAATTGTTGGCCTCTTTGCTGGTAGTCTTATAAACGGCGTCAAAAAGTAGAAGAAGAGGAACGTAGCGAAGCACAACTGACTGCGAAAGGCATTATTATAAAAGCCAATCAAGATGCAGAAGCAAAACGTAAAGAAATTCTTCTAAATGCCAAAGAAAAAGCACAAGATTATCGAAATAAAGTGGAAGACGAATTAATAGAACGTCGTCAAGAAATATCCGTTAAAGAACAAAGACTCTTTCAAAGAGAAGAAAGTTTGGATCGTCGAGAGACTGTCTTAACGAATAAAGAGAACGATCAATTATCTAAGGAACAATCTTTACAAGATCGTTTGAAAAATGTTTCAGTGAAAGAAGAAAAAGCGGATAGCCTCATTCAAGAACGACAATCTGAAATTGAAAAAATTTCTAGAATGACGCAAGAAGAGGCTTCTCGTTTAATTCTTAAAGAAACGGAAGAAAATTTGTCGAATGACATTGCTATTCGAATTCGAAATGCTGAGGAAGAATACCGTGAGAAAGCACATAAACTTGCAACCTCTATTATTTTGCAAGCGATTGAGACCTCTGCTGCAGATACAGTGGCAGATTCTTCTATTACGCGTATTGATCTCCCAAATGAAGATATGAAGGGACGAATTATCGGGAAGGACGGTCGGAACATAAAAACCATCGAAGCACTTACTGGGATTGATTTAATTATTGATGATACTCCAGAAACGGTTGTGTTGAGTGGTTTTGACCCTATTCGAAGAGAAATTGCTCGGATTTCTTTAGGAAGTTTAATGAAAGATGGGCGTATTCATCCCGCTAAAATCGAAGAAGCAGTGGATCGGGCACATAAGACGATGGACACTAAAATCCGGGATATTGGTGAAGAAACAACCTTTGATTTAGGAATTCATGATATGCATCCTGATTTAATCAAATTTATTGGTCGGTTAAATTATCGCACGTCTTATGGACAAAATGTCTTAAATCACAGCATTGAAGTCGCGCGTTTGGCAGGAATTATTGCTGCTGAATTAGGGGAAGATGAATTGACCGCCAAACGTGCTGGGTTACTTCATGATATCGGAAAGTCTGTGGACCATGAAGTGGAAGGGACCCACGTTGAAATCGGCGTGGAACTTGCTCGGAAGTATGGGGAACCAGAAACGGTGCTTAATGCAATTGCTGCCCATCATGGGGACGTTGAATCTGCATCGATCACAGCTATTGTTGTTCAAGTAGCTGATGCTTTGTCTGCTGCTCGTCCGGGAGCCAGAAGTGAGTCTTTAGAAAATTATATTCAACGCTTGAGAAGTTTGGAAGCTTTAGCTAATGAATTCCCAGGAGTTAAGAAGACTTATGCTATTCAAGCCGGTCGTGAAATTCGCGTGATTGTTCAACCAGATAAAGTGGATGATTTAGGAATTATCAAGCTGTCTCATGATATTTCTAAGCGTGTCGAAGATGAATTGGACTATCCTGGTCAAATTAAAGTAACGGTAATTCGGGAAAACCGATCCGTAGATTATGCAAGATAATGAAATTCTTTGTTAGCCCTTAGCTTGCAAAGAGAAAAAAGCCATGTTCAAGAAATGAACATGGCTTTTATTGATTTAAGAATATTTTGAACGATAAGTAGCAAAATTTATAAAAATAGCTAAGAGAATGCCTAATAAAAACAACGAACCATTTATATCCGCTGTTTATTTTTCTTTTTTATTAGCCCTCGGGGTAGAACTTTTATTGGTAGGTGTTAAAAACTAATGGTAAATTGATTTTTAAATGAAAATCTACGCTTCGAAATCTTTGTTATATTATTACCTTAACAATCGTAAAAATACCATAACGGAGACGGTGGGCCTCCGTAAATAAGGTTGAAAAGCTTAGTATATCAATGTTTCTGTTAAAAAGTTATAGAAAAGTTATAGACCACTCTTTTAATTTTCCATGAAGGCCGCAAATTTATCAGCAGATTTTTTGCGGCTATCTACAGTTACATGAGCATAAACATTCATGGTTGTAGAAATATTTGAATGACCTAAACGTTCTTTAACGTCTTTCATAGGTACACCAGCTTCAAAGAGTAAACTACAATGAGTATGCCTGAAACCATGGATTTTAATAAATCTTAAATGATGGATACGGCAAAATTTATAAAAGAAATTTCTTGGGGTTGTTAAGTTGAGCCATTCATTTTTATCTGTTTGCGTAAAAACAAGTTGATTGTGCTTATGAATACGTATTCCAAATTTTAACAAATCTTGTGCTTGTTCTAATTTCCAACGTTTAAGGTGGCATAAAGTTTCAAGATCTACTGAAATTTTACGAATGCTAGATAACGTTTTAGGTTTTGACAAATAAATACCTTCAGTTCCTTCAGTTAGGGTTTTGTTAACAGATAATTGACAGCTGTTAAAATCAATGTCTTCCCATGTTAAGGCCAAAGCTTCTCCCCGTCTCATTCCAGTATAGGCAAGTAGGCGAAAAAAATTATACCATTTATAGGGGGCGTTAGATTTTAAGCAGTTCAAAACTTGATTAAGTTCTTCTTTGTTATAAAAAACAATATTATCCTTATCTATATATTTCAAAGTAGGGAGTTCTGCGTATTGACAAGGATTTTCGTTAAGCCAGCGTTTTTTATATACAGCCCAATCTAATATCTTTTTAAGATAGATGTAAACTTTGCGATAATCTTTAAATTTAATATTCCATTTATCAACAGCGTTTTCTATATCGTCAGGCGTTATATTTTGAATTTTCTTATTTTCAAATTCAGGTAAAATGTTATTTTTGAAAAGTTCTTTGGTTTTGTTGAGCGTGCTATCTTTAACCGTTAAAGCGTAACGAGCAATCCAAACATTGTAAAGCTCTTTAAAAGTATAATTTTTTGTTTTAAACTTATATTCTCCAGTATCGACTTTCAATTTTTCCCTATTGAGATACTTAATTGCTTGAGCTTTTGTCTTAAAACCTTGCTTGTAGCAATTAATTTGTTTCCCGTTATGTGGGTTTATTCCTAAATAAGCCTTACATCCAAAACGCTCCTCGCCTTTTTTAGTTGTATATTTATAAATATTCATATGTATTCCTCCTAAGGATATGCCAGCCAGCATGTAAGGAGAGATGTTGTTTTATCACCACCTTTCAGGTATAATAAAAACATGGTCAAAAACTGAGACTTAC
>QWCD01000082.1_pt1 | contig 30773 bp, 28 predicted proteins | sample 1972461 | NCBI WGS metagenome assembly QWCD01 (sample SAMN09866717, study PRJNA288562) | Human vaginal metagenome isolate term4_vaginal, whole genome shotgun... | isolation source: vagina | host: Homo sapiens | place: USA: California | reverse complement strand
CATGGGGAGATGCCATAGTATGGAGTGATTTGCATAATTATGATTATTCTTTTAACAATTCATGGGATTAAATTTGCAACACGTTTTGTCCTATAAGCCAAAAATTATTATACTCTATACAACCACAGGATATACTCATTATTTTCACAGATTATACACAAGTTATACACATGGTGTAATAGTTGCACTAAGACTTGAATTTTACTAAACTTTCGGGTATATTTTTATATAGAAATTATGATTTATCCACAATCAACCTATACACCTATCCACATATATGTTATAGAAAGGAATTATGTATGGCCAATCAGGATTTAGGATCTATTTGGGAAAAAATATTAACCATTACCAAACAAACTATGAACCCAGAATTATGGGAAACATCGATTCATACGGGACTGTTACCCGTTTCATTAACCGACACCACCCTTACTGTAGGTGTGATTCAAAATTATTTAAAACCTTTTATAGAAAAAAACAAACCGATTTACAACAAATTACAAGAAGCTACCAACGAAGCATGCGGTATGGTTGTCAATATTTCCATTATTTCTTTTCAAAGCCCTGAGCAATCAGAAGAATCGATGACCCCATCGCCCGTACCACCTACGAAAGACACGAATGAACCACTACCGCCTATGTCTGACGATGCTACCTCGTATCAACAAAATATAGCTCCATCACAACCAATGGTTTCACAAACGCCAGTCGCACCATTGCCACCGACAACTACGGTAGAGCAAATTCAAAACAATTCGCAGTCACTCTATGATGATCCCGTTTATATTGATCCACACCCTAGTGATCATCAAAGTGCGTTTCAATTGTTTCCCGATGAGAAACCCTTTGTCATGCCCGTCGATACACCACCGGCACCAGCATCTACTCCAAGTACCAATAAAATTATCGACCTAACGGAATCGAATTTAAATCCTGCTTTTACCTTTGAAAGCTTTATTAATGGTAATTCAAATCGTGTAGCCTATGCGTCAGCACAATATGTGGGCGAACAACCTGGCGAACGGTACAATCCATTATTTATTTATGGCCAATCGGGACTTGGTAAAACGCATTTAATGCATGCTATTGGCAATCGAATTGTGGAAACGAAACCACATTTAAAGGTCATGTGTATTACGAGTGAAAATTTTACCAATATATTTATTAATTCTTTAAAAGATAAGCAAAATGAAAGTTTTAGAAACACCTTTCGCAATATTGATGTACTCCTCGTTGATGATATCCAATTTTTACAAAACAAAGAAAGTACACAAGAAGAATTTTTTCACACCTTTAATGCTTTGTTAGATAGTCCCAATAAGAAACAAATTGTCCTCACCAGCGATATTTTGCCGAAAGATATGGTGAAAATGGAAAATCGCTTACGGTCACGCTTTGAAGCTGCTATGATTGTTACCATTGAACAACCGGACTTTGAAACACGAACAGCCATTTTAAGGGCCAACATCGATAAAGAACGAGTAAAAGCGCCAGACTTGCAAATTGATCAAAAAGTCATTACCTTTATTGCCGAACAATTTAATGAAAATGTTCGTAAATTACAAGGTGCTTTTAATCGATTAATTGGTGCTGCATCGTTAGAGGGAAAATTAAACCATATCGATATGGACTATGCATTGCGTGTATTGGCAGATTTAATCAAAAATAAACCGGTTCACTTAGTCACCATCGAGTTTATCCAAGATTTTATTGCTGATTATTTTAAAATCAAGAAATCCGATTTATTAAGTAAAAAAAGAAATGTACAATATGTATTTCCTCGACAAATTGCCATGTATCTATGTCGTGAGTTAATTAATGAAAGTTATCCGCAAATTGCAAGTGCTTTTGGTAAAAAAGATCACACCACCATATTACATGCGTACGAAAAGATTTGTCGTGAAATCGATCGAAACGATAGAAATAACAATACACGCCGTATGATTGATGAAATACGTGAAAAAATAAATAGTTGTTCATAGCATGGTGGATAAGTTGTGGATAATTGTGTATAACTCATCAATAATCAACGTATACGAGGATATGTGGATAACTATATAGCACATATACACATAGATACACCTATCCACAAATCCACATATCATCACACCTAGAGAAACTTATTCACTTATCAACAACCCCTATTACTAACACTACTATTTTTATCTATCAACCAAAAAAGGTAATAGATTCATAACTTATATCGTTAATTACTAAAAAAGGACTTATCATGAATATATTATTTCCTAAAGAAAATTTACAAAAAGCTATCAATGTATTACAAAAAGTATCTCAAAATAAAACAAATTCTAATGTACCAGGTTCCATTTATATTACAACGAAACAAAATCAAGTAGAATTACAAGGCAATGATTTTGAATTAGGTATAAAAATTATCATAGATGCCACAATTATTGAACCAGGTACATTGGTTGTAGGATCACGCTACTTTCAAGAATTAATCAGAAAGTTACCAAGTGATACAATTCAATTACAACAACAAGAAGGGACTAATACATTAAAAATAACAGCAGCTTCGTCTGATTTTAGTTTAGTTACCTTACATCAAAATGATTTTTCTCTAGTAGAACAAATTCACGATGAACATCATATCGACATTGATTCTATGGATTTAAAAGAATTAATCACCTTAACTAATTATGCAGCAGCTACGGATGATGATCGTCCTGTATTTTCTGGGGCCTTACTAGAAATTAACAATAATGAAATTACGATGGTTGCTACCGATACGCATCGAATGGCTGTGAAAAAAATAACAATTCCTGAATCAGCAGCCACATCGACTCGTTTTATTATTCCTACAAAAACCTTAGCCGAAGTATCACGCTTATTACCAGTAGATGCACCATCCATCATTCGTATTATATGGAATCGTACGCAAATTGTATTTTTGTTCGATTCTATCTATATTATTTCACGCTTAATTGAAGGAACCTATCCAGATTACACAAAAGTTATTCCAGCGCAATTTGATTCGAGCGCTATCGTAAATCGTCGAGAATTTGCAGGAGCCGTAGATCGCGTTTCTTTATTAGCTAAAGATATTAGTTATAATGTAATTCGCTATGATTGGCATGAACAACATGTGATTTTATCGAGTCAAAACTCGGAAGTGGGGATGGCGAAGGAAGAAGTACCATGTGAATTTAAGGGAAAACCATTTACCATTTCTTTCAATGGCCGTTATATTAGTGATATTCTTCGCCATAGTACAGGGGAATTAATTCATTTGTATTTAAAAGAAAATGGTCCTGTAGTCATCCGCCAAGATAATAATAGCAATTATACCTATGTGGTAACGCCGGTACGAACTAATTAATAGCAATCAGTTATACACATAACCACGTGGATAGTGATAGATTCCAGGATGGTTATATCAAAGTTTTTTATAGATACTATCATTGATGTAGTAATAAATATACAGAAAATATTCATAATTGCCCTTGTATAATGGACATGTATAGAATGATAGGGAAAGATATAGGAACAAACTATGACACAATGTATTACAACACGGATCCACACAGAATACATTCAACTCGATCAATTACTTAAATTAGAAGGTATTATTGGAACAGGTGGACAAATTAAGGAATTATTAGAGGCGCAAGCTATTTTGGTTAATCATGTACGGTGCCAGGAAAAACGAAAAAAAATTAGACCTCATGACGTGGTAGAGGTAGTTGATGTGGCAACGATTACGGTTGTGAGTGAGGAAGTATAGTGCATATTACATCGCTTCAATTATTTCAGTTTAGAAATTATAAGCACTATCAGTGTGAATTGAATCCAGATAGCATTGTTTTATATGGTGCTAATGGGGTAGGAAAAACGAATATATTAGAAGCCATCTATGTGGGAACAATTGGTAAAAGTCATCGTACGAATGATACGTTTGATTTATTGATGGTTCCTACGGATCAGGCAAGTATTATTATTAGTTTTGAAAAAAAAGATACCTTGCATACGTTGCACATTAAATTATATAAACAAGGAAGCAAAGAGATTCTTTTAAATAACACTAAGATTACACAAAAAGAATTATTGGGAACCTTGCATACGGTTATTTTTTCTCCAGAAGATTTACAGTTAATTAAAGCAAGCCCTTCAGGACGACGACGTTTTATTGATTTGGAATTATCACAAACGAGTTCGACTTATTATCATAAGCTATTACAATACAATCGCGTGTTACAACAACGCAATTATGTGTTGAAACAGGGGAAAGGAAACACTAGGATATCCTTAGAGGAATGGGACGAACAATTGGCTGATTTGGGGAGCTTTTTAATACAGAAGCGATTAGAGAGTTTAAAAAAAATAAATTTACTCATTGATTTAATGAATCGTAAATTAACGGATGGATTAGAAAATTTAACGCTCTATTACAAGCAACCGTATATGACGGATAACACGTTAGTCACCACGAAAGAGGAATTATTAGCTCTATTACAAGAAAATCGGGAGATAGATCGAAAGCGTTTACAAACTACTATAGGACCTCATCGTGATGATATATGTTTTTTTTCAGGTGCTAAGGATTTAAAAAAATTTGGATCTCAAGGGCAACAACGAACGGCTATTTTATCGTTGAAACTTAGCGAATTAGAATTTATAAAATCAGAAGTTGGGGAATATCCCATTTTGTTATTAGATGATGTACTCAGCGAATTAGATGAAGCGCGGCGGTCTAATCTAATCAAATTTATTCATCGACGGATACAAACGGTAATAACAACTACGGATATTACGGACTTTCAACAACTAGGAAATGTACAGTACATTGCGTGTGGAGGTGAAGAGGATGGAGGAGATAGAACATAAGAGGCGCCGTAGGCAGCATAATCAGTTCGAATCGGTGGATACTTGTTTACCTCGCACCTTAGATGAAGAGTTTCATATGGTGCAACCATTTCGATTGCATAGTCTTATACATCATTGGCAATCGGTTGTGGGACCTACCATAGCAGCACATACGAAGGTACTTGCTATCGAGCCGCCTAAGATTGTGATTTGTGCCTATACATCTGCGTGGATGCAACAATTACAAATGCAGCAAAGACAGTTGTTACGGTGTATTAATGAGTATTATAAAGAATCGGTAATTACTACCATACAACTCACTATGTATCGCCATAGTTTTGTAAAAGAAACAGCCACGCCAAGTGATATTGATTTGCCACATATACCGACGGGGCGGATTAATTTTTCTAAACTTACAATACCAGATGCATCAGTCGAACGAATTGATCGCATTTGTGCGTTGACGGATAACAAACGGTTGCAAGCGATTACGAAAAAGATTCAAATTGAGCAAGAAAAAAAGAACCACTATTTACAAAAACAGGGCTATGTACGATGTCCTAACTGTGGTAATTGGATGCATAGTGATCACAAGATATGTGCCAATTGTAAATCGAAACACGATAGATATCGCATTAGTGCGATTAAATCTGCCTTACAAGAAAGGCCGTATATGAAATATGATGAAATTATTAACTATGGTCAATGCACATTGGACGAGTTTAATAGAGCTCGTTCAGAATTATTATATTTCTATTTGGATCGTATTTATCATGGATCCGTAAGTAGACAGGATATGTATATGACGGCCATGTTATTGACGTTTAAACGACCAGAGGAATTAACGGATGACCATGTGATTAATTTGTGCCATAAACGACGTTCTAACTACTTATCAGATGAGCAGCTAGAACGGTTACGTCAGGCCGGCGTATATCGTGAGAAAGAGGATATATAATGTATATGCATATAGGAAATGACATAGCTGTAGCCGCATGTGATATTATTGCCATACTTCGTGTAGAGGATTTGATGGATAAGAGAGAACCTCTCCTAGGGTATGGGATACCAGAAGAAGAGTATATTCATGCTAGTCGAGAGGAACCGATAAAAACGTATATTGTCACGACTACGGCGGTCTATACATCACCGGTTACTGTACAAACACTGATGAGTCGACTCGATGAATTTAATGGTATAATTTCTATGCAATCTATTGTATAATTAAAGTTAGACGATTTTTGTTATTCATATCATCATGTCATACACTATGAGTATGATGATTCTTTCATAATTAATAGTAGGAGGTACTGAATGTCCGATCAAAATTACGGAGCCCAGAATATTCAAGTTCTGGAGGGCTTGGATGCTGTACGCATGAGACCAGGTATGTATATTGGTAGTACATCCATTCGAGGCTTACATCATCTAGTCTATGAAGTTGTTGATAACAGTGTAGACGAAGCTTTGGCAGGGTATGCGACGCATATTGAAGTATCGATTCATGAGGACAATAGCGTTACAGTAGTTGATGATGGTCGCGGTATTCCTTGTGGTATCCATGAATCAGGAATTCCGGCGGTAGAATTAGTACTCACTAAATTGCATGCTGGTGGTAAATTTGGTGGTGGCGGATACAAAGTGTCCGGTGGTCTTCATGGCGTGGGGATTTCCGTTGTTAATGCCTTGAGCGAATGGACCCGTGTACAAGTACATCAAGATTCTATCATTCGCGAAATTACATTTTCTCGTGGTCATAAAACGAGTGAACTTACACAAATTGGTACCACTGATCATACAGGCACAACGGTTATCTTTAAACCAGATGCAGATATTTTTGAAACGACTGTGTTTGACTTTGATACGCTGAAAGTACGCTTACAAGAATTAGCCTTTTTAAATAAAGGATTGCGGATTACCTTAACCGATTATCGACAACAAGAACCGCGGGTAGAAAGCTTTCACTATGAAGGGGGCATTTCCTCATTCATTACCTTCTTAAATGAAAACAAGGAAGCCATCAATCCTAATATTATTCATATTGAAAATACAAAAGATGACGTAGTGGTCGATGTGGCCATGCAATACAACGATAGTTATAGCGAAAATATACTAACCTTTGTTAATAATATTAATACGATTGATGGAGGAACGCATCTAAGTGGTTTCCGCAGTGCCTTAACACGTACTTTAAATGACTATGCGCGTAAAACTGGTTTGTTAAAAGATAATGAAAATAACTTAACTGGTGATGATGTGCGTGAAGGGTTAACGGCTATCGTTAGCGTGAAAGTATTAAATCCACAATTTGAAGGACAAACAAAAGGTAAACTCGGCAATAGCGAAGTGAAAGGGATTACCGATGTCATTGTATCGGAAGGGCTACGCACCTTTTTAGAAGAACATCCAGCGGATGCGAAAAAGATTATTGAAAAATCGGCAATGGCGAATCGAGCACGTGAAGCAGCTCGAAAAGCTCGTGAATTAACACGTCGTAAGAATGCTTTGGAAATTAGTTCATTGCCAGGCAAATTAGCGGATTGTTCAGAACGAGATCCGTTAATGACTGAAATTTATTTAGTCGAAGGGGACTCTGCCGGCGGTAGTGCTAAACAAGGTCGTGACAGACGATATCAAGCCATCTTACCATTGCGCGGTAAAATTTTAAATGTAGAAAAAGCACGATTAGATAAAATTTTAGCGAATGCAGAAATACGATCCATGATTACTGCTTTTGGTACGGGGATTGCTGATGAATTCGATTTAGATAAGAGCAGATATCATAAAATCATTATCATGACCGATGCCGATGTGGATGGGGCTCATATTCGTACATTACTATTAACGTTCTTTTATCGGTACATGAAACCGTTAATTGAAAATGGTCGTGTATTTATAGCACAACCACCACTCTATCAAATCAAAAAAGGGAAAAGTCATTGGTATGTGTATAGTGATGATGAATTAAAAGTTAAATTAGATGATGTAGGTCGCGACAATTATACAATTCAACGCTATAAAGGTTTAGGGGAGATGAATCCTGAGCAGCTTTGGGAAACAACTATGAACCCTGAAAATAGAACATTATTGCAAGTTAGTTTAGAAGATGCCTTAGAAGCTGATAAAATTTTTACGATACTTATGGGTGATAAAGTAGAACCACGTCGTAAGTTTATCGAAGACAATGCTAACTTAGTTCGTAACCTTGACTTATAATGGAGGCGAATTAGGTTATGAGTGAACAAAAACAGTTAAAACGAAGTTTAAAAGCTAGGCACATGAATATGATTGCTCTCGGTGGAGCTATCGGCACCGGATTATTTGTAGCCGGTGGTGAAGTTGTTAGTACTGCTGGCCCAGGTGGTGCCTTAGTAGCCTACGGATTAATCGGCCTTATGGTATATTTTCTCATGACTAGCTTGGGAGAAATGGCGACGTATCTGCCTGTATCGGGGTCTTTTGGCACCTATGCGACGCGGTACGTTGATAAGGCGTTTGGGTTTGCTTTAGGGTGGAATTATTGGTTCAATTGGGCCATTACCTTAGCCGCTGAATTAGTAGCCGGGGCGCTCATTATGAAATATTGGTTCCCTGATACACCAGCCATTGTATGGAGTGCTATCTTTTTAATCCTTTTATTTACACTAAATTATTTATCGACCCGTTCGTTTGGTGAAAGTGAGTATATATTTTCCGGTATCAAAGTAATTACAGTGCTCGTATTTTTATTTGCCGGTTTCATGCTCATATTAGGCGTTGGAGGCGAGTCTCCAGGATTTACTAACTGGGTAGTTGGTGATGCACCATTCGTAGGCGGCGTAGGGGCTATTTTAACGATATTTATGGTAGCCGGCTTTTCCTTTCAAGGTACAGAATTGATCGGTGTAGCGGCTGGCGAATCAGAAGATCCAGAAAAAAATATTCCTAAAGCCATTAATACTATATTTTGGCGCATTTTACTCTTTTATATTGGCGCATTTACAGTGATTGGATTTTTAATTCCTTATACAGATTCTAATCTATTAAATAGTAGTGTAGAAAACATTTCCATTAGTCCTTTTACGCTCGTATTTGATCGATTTGGATTTACTTTTGCAGCCAGCTTTATGAATGCCATCATTTTAACAGCCGTATTATCGGCGGGCAACTCTGGTTTATATGCATCTACGCGCATGCTATATGCTTTATCAAAAGAAGGTCAAGCGCCGGCTTGTTTTGGCCGTGTCAATAAACGAGGTGTTCCCGTTAATTCACTTTTATTAACGGCTTCATTAGGGTTATTTGCCTTTTTAACGTCCTTGATTGGAGAAGGTACAGCCTATAGTTGGATTGTTAATATTAGCGGTATGAGTGGTTTCATTGCCTGGGTTGGTATTGCCATTTCCCATTATCGATTCCGCCGGGCCTTTAAAGCGCAGAATAAACCATTGAGCCATATTCCTTATAAGGCATCATTATTTCCATTTGGTCCCTTATTAGCCTTAGCGTTATGTATATTTATTATTGCAGGGCAAAATTATTCTGCTTTCATAGGCGATGAAATTGACTGGTATGGTGTGAGTGTAGCCTATATCGGATTACCGGTATTCTTTGCTACGTACCTAGGTTATAAATGGACACATCATACAAAAGTGATTCCATTACAAGCTATCGACCTATCACGAAATTATGATGAGTAATTACCAATCCTACATGGGTATTGATTGGTAGATTCATCGACAGTACGTATAACATATATACTACGGGTGATACGAGGGGATTTGAAAGTAGTATAAGCTAATATCTCTATCGTTTCTTACTAGTGGTAGAAACAATTCTATACAAACATTCTAGTGGTAAAAAGAACTCTATACAAAAATTTCTTCTGAATTGATGAAGGGGAAGAACGTAAAAATGAATTATGAATGTACAACTGCTATATAAGAAGATAGTATACGTATGAAGTAGTTTAATAGATATATGATTCATGGTTTCTTAACTTAAATAGATGAAGTATAAGCATATATAAACGAATTATGAATGCATAGTACTATATAAGACGATAGTATGCATTAAGTATTTTAGTAGATATATGTAAACGAAAAGGCAAGTTGATGGTATGTCATCAACTTGCCTTTTCTTTTTTTAGTTTTGTATCATTTTATATGAATATAGGAGAGCTTCTATAGGATGCATAGGATGGTTTAGCATGATACGTATTCAGGATGTTACAAGATGTATGGTAGATTTATTATAAGCAGAAAAAATGAAATTATAAAGATATACAGAAAAAGGTCGGTGTTGGCGTCCTTTTTTATTTATTTTATTTTTACGTTAAAAAGTATTCTTATTGATATGTGTTGTTGTATAGTATTATATATATTAAAAAAATTATATAATATATATAAGATACTATTTTATTATAATGATATAGTTCGATATATAAAGGAGATTATTATATGGATATAAAGTGTTTAAGAAAATCTCTTCAAGACGACATAAAATCATTTGAATTAGCTGTAGAAACTGGAAAAGATTTAGATATTTGGATTGAAGAATTGCAATCTAGTTTAAAAGCCAATTATTATGGCCATGTTATTGATGAAGAAACATTTAATAGTTTATGGAATACGTATTTTGGGAGTGAATAAATTTAGTATGGTAACAAGAGAAGAAATTATAAATGCCGTTATGTTGGTAGCAAAAAAATGGCCCATTCAAGAATGTTATTTGTTTGGATCCTATTCAAGAGGAGAAGAAACAGAAACAAGTGATGTAGATTTAATTATTGATTTACCTGATGTCATTAGTTATTTGGATTTAGAATGTATGCAAAATGAATTATCAACTTTGTTAAATGTTCCTGTTGATTTAAAAACATTGCATTCGTTATATAAAAATAAACGGTTTTATAATCACATTAAACAAGATTTAAAGCTTTTATTTTTAACAAAAAAAGGATAAATTTATGAAAAATGGAACTGTACAAGATAAAATCAATTTAGAAGAAATTATGGACCTAACTATCATTATTTCTAATCGTTTAAAACGAATAAATTTTAATAAAATGACTTTTTCAAATGATGATTTCATAAGAGATTCTTTTATTCCGCCTCTTATGCATATTGGAGAATCTGTAAATCATTTAAACGCTGATATAGCAGAAGAAGTTACTAGTAATCATGCAAAAGATATTATTGGGATGAGAAATCGACTAGCATACGCATATCTTGGTATTGATGAGCGAGTTTTGTGGAAAACTATAACTAATGAAGTTCCTAAATTAGGGCTTAATACAATTAATGCATTAGAAAAGTACTTTAATATTACATATAGCAAAGAAAAAAATATATTAATTGCCATACAAAAAGATTTAGAACAAAAAACTAAAACAACTACTCTTAAAATTACATTTTCTAAACCAAAAGAAAATGACGGTCTAGAACGATGAAGTTAGGGCTATATTCGAGTGAGTATAAAAAAGAGGTAGAGGTAATTAAATGGTTATGTTCACACAGGGGATATTGTATCGACTGGTAAAGCAATATGAAGTAATACTATACAATAATAACACTGTAAATATATAAACTATTTTATGGGAGAATACATTATGATTGATTGGACGTGTCAAGGACAACTTATTTTACAACATTTAGAAAAAGAGAGAGTATATAAAAATAAAAGCGGAATTTATCATTATACTCAAATTAATATAGCGTACAATAGTAATGTTATTGAAGGTAGTAGATTATCAGAAGAACAAACTAGATCTTTATTTGAAACAAAAACAATTTTTCCTAATAAAGATGAAGTGATTTATAGCGATGATGTTATTGAAACTTCCAATCATTTTAATGCGTTTAATTATATGTTAGATCATGCGAATGATAGTCTTTCAGAAGAATTTATAAAAAAAATTCAAGGCATGTTAACTGTAGGCACGGAGGAAGCTCAAGAAAGTTATTTTAATGTTGGCGAATACAAAGCTGTACCGAATTTAATCGGAAGTACAGTTGAAACAGCTGATCCATCAGAAGTTTCAACGTTAATGAAAAATTTGCTTACAAATTATCATCAAATACAATCTAAATCATTAGATGATATTGTTACGTTTCATGTAGGTTTTGAAAAAATTCATCCTTTTCAAAATGGTAATGGCAGAACAGGTCGCCTTATTGCTTTCAAAGAGTGTTTGAAACACAATATAACACCATTTATTATTATGGAAGATATGAAGCCTTATTATATGCGAGGGTTAAATGAATATAATAAAGAAAAAGGATATTTATTAGACACTTGTCTATATGGTCAAGATAGATATATTGAAATATGCAAACAATTAATTGAACCAAAACTAGCTAAATAAATATGTATCTTTTTTACTTAACGTAACAATAATAATAATTTATATACACGAAAAGGCAAGTTGATGGTATGTCATCAACTTGCCTTTTTATTTTCGTTTGGAAAAGCTTTATATCATTTTTAGGAACATAGGGGAGCTTTCATAGGATACATATGATGTCATCCTATAGTAGCATATATAGTGTACGATGCAAGAAGCTATTTATTTTTCTTATAGACCAGTTTCCATGTATGATAGAGCATTAATAAGGAATAGGTAATTAAGAGTAGACCAATTCCTCGGATAATAAAATGTGGTTCTGCTGGATTATTGCCGTAGGCAAATAAAAAACCACCAAAGCAAAGCACAATGATTGATAAAATAATTCCTGTTAGTAATGTTTTCATGACATTCCTCGTTTAGATGATAGAACTTAATTGAGATGTGGATGGATGATACATATCATCTAATCACATGTATATGACTTTATTATATCATAGGAATACATATACTACACATTATCAATCAGATGCAAGACGGTATCAATATCATTAAGAGGCATAATATGAACGCCGTGAGCAATTTTTTTTATTTCTTGAAGGGTTTCTATTGCCACTTCAAGTCCGGCCTCTTTACCGCCTATTTTTACGCGTTCTAAGATGGATTTTGAAATCGTAATACCTGGTACTTTTGTATCTAAATAAGTGGCCATTTTATAACTTTTTAAAGGAATTAATCCTAACATAATGGGGATGTTGAGAGAGGCCATGCTATCAATGAAACGTTTTGCTTTTTCTAAATCATAAATGGGTTGCGTTTGTATAAATTGAGCACCATTATCTATTTTTTTCTTAATTTTTTCTTTTTCTGATACTAAATCATCAGCACAAGGATTGCCGGTGGTACCAATGTAAAAATTAGTAGGTGCATCTAATGGATTACCTGCTAGATCATGACCTTCATTGAGTGATGAAGCAATATGCAATAATCCCATAGAATCTACTTCAAATACGGCTTTTGCTTGTGGATGATCGCCATTAGTTGGCTGGTCACCAGTTAAGGTTAAAATATTGTGAACACCTAAGGCGGCAGCCCCTAATAATTCAGATTGTAAACCAATAATATTTCGATCACGACAAGTTAAATGAAAAATTGTTTCTACATTGGATTGGGATTGTAATAAATGGGATAGGGCGATAGGGCTCATGCGCATATTCGACATAGGGCTGTCGGCGATATTAATGGCATCAATTTTTCCTTGTAATCGCTTTGCTTCGTCAAAGGTTTTTTGCGCAGAGCTGCTTTTAGGGGGATCTAGCTCTACAGTAATAGTAAATTGATGTTGTTCATGTTTTTCTCGTAATGTCATAGTAAGACTCCTACCTACGATGATAATAAATATAAATATATCGAAATGTGTTGTTGGCCATTAATTTTTAAATAATTCATTCGCTAAATTAACAGCAGTGACACCATCTTTTGCATAGTAGTCAGCACCAGCTTGATCGGCGTATTCTTGCGATAATACAGCACCACCTACCATAACAGGTGTAGTAAGACCAGCACTGCGCATTGCATGGATGGTATTGTCGATTTGAGGCATAGTGGTGGTCATTAAGGAACAAATGCCAACCAAGGCTGCTTTATGTTCTTTTACAGCATCTACAATTGTAGTAGGGTCCACATCTTTTCCTAAATCGATAATGCGATACCCGTTATTTTCTAATAAAGCAGCTACAATATTTTTACCTAAGTCGTGAATATCGCCTTTTACCGTAGCAACGATGACAGTTTCTTTTTCTAATGACGTATCAGCTGGTAAGACGCGTTTTATCGTTTGAAAGGCAGCTTGCATTGTTTCAGCGGCTAACATTACTTGTGGTAAAAATAATTTGCCGGATCCGAACTTGTCACCTACTACATTCATGGCTTCCGATAATCCTTCTTTTGTGATGATGAGAGGATCTATGCCATCAGATAGGGCTGTTTCAATTAAGGGGATAATCGCCTCTTTTTCTCCCTGTTCTACGCAATGTTGAATCATATCGATGGGATTATCACTGGTAAATTTTGATGGATTCGTTTCTTTCACAGTTACCGGGGTACTGGTATCTTCTGATTCATAGCCATATTCTTTGATAAAAGTAGCGGCTCCAGAATCCCAACCTAATAATGTTTTAGCAGTGATAAAGGCTTTTTTTACAGGATAATTTAATGGATTTAAAATCGGTGTAGTTAAGCCACTGGCTAAGGCCATGGTTAAAAATTGAGAATTTAAGTAAGGGCGTTGTGGCATACCGAAGGAGATATTCGATAGACCCATCACTGTAGGAAATCCAAAGTGCTTTTTATATAATTGTAATGTACGCAATGTTTGTTTGGCACTTTCATCACCAGAAGCAAGTGTCAATACCAATGGATCTAAGAGTAAGTCATTTGGTCGTAGACCATATTCATAGGCTTGGGTAACAATTTTTTTAGCCAATTCGATGCGTTTTTCTGCAGTTTCCGGTAAATCGCCACTACTTAAAGGTAAACAGAGCAAAGCTGCGCCATATCGTTTTGCTAAGGGCATAACGGCTTTTATTTGTTCTGGTTCTGCATTAACAGAATTGATTAAAGGTCGACCAGGATAGTTTTTTAATCCTATTTCTAATGCCTTAGGATCGAGTGTATCAATGGATAAAGGCGTTTCTACTAACATGGATAATTCACAAATGGCACGTTCCATCAAAGGCGCTTGATCGATGCCGCCAACACCCATATTCACATCTAGAATGGATGCTCCTGCTTCAACTTGGGCTAAAGCATCGTGTTTTACCATCATAAAGTTACCTTCTCGTAACTCTTTGGCGAGCACTTTACGTCCCGTTGGGTTAATTCGTTCGCCGATGATCACAGGTTCTTGCTCTTGACCTAATCGTAAAATTTGTGTCCGACTTGTCAAAGCGGTAAAAGGTTCAACGATAGGACGAGGTTGAGCTTTATAGTGACGTGCTATGGTGGCGATTTCTTGAATATGTTCTGGCGTACTACCACAACAAGCACCAATATAGGTAGCACCAGCATCAATAATATCAGTAATATGAGATGCCATATCTGTTGGATTTAAAGGAAATACCGTTTTCTTGTTCACTAATACCGGCATACCTGCATTAGCTTGGGCTATGAGGGGTAAATTAGTGACGGATGCCATCGCTTTAATCATAGGTGCAATTTGTACAGGACCTAAGGAACAATTGATACCGATAATATCAGCGCCCATTGCCTCTAGCAAAATGGCCGCTCCTTCTGGGGTAGTACCGGTAATGGTACGACCGTCTTCACTGAAAGAAAATTGACAGATAATTTGTACGTCTTCCTTTGTTTTTTTGTGAAAGTCACGTGCATCTTTGGCAGCTAATAGGGCTGCACGCATTTCTTGAATATCAATAATTGTTTCAATAATAATATAGTCCACACCAGCTTCTATTAAGGCTAAGGCTTGCTCATAATAGGTGTTATAAATAGTATCAAAAGGAATATTACCAAGAGGAACGATAAATTTACCAGTAGGCCCTAAATCACCAGCTACTTTGGCAGATGGTTTACATTCAGCAATCGCTTCTTTAGCTATCTTAACGGCCGCTGTATTAATTTCTTTTACACGATGAGATAATTGATAATCCTCTAATTTTAACGAACACGCACCAAAGGTGTTGGTGGTAATAATATCACTTCCATGCTGTAAATATTCTGTATGAATATGTTTTACTACCTCTGGTCGTTCAATATTAAATAATTCTGGGCAATAGCCCTCTTGTAAGCCAGCGGCTTGTAACATCGTGCCCATAGCACCATCAAAAATAAGCATATATACATCTCCTAGTGATTCGATTAGGGATCATTGTAAACAATAGAAATATCATCATAGTTATTGTAGTACAAATTGTTTTATGTGTACTACCGTTAACTTTCATAAAATTAAGATAAGTAAAATAAGTAAGGCACTATCAATAAAGTCAGAATACTAATATGTTCTAACTATAAGATAGTTAAGAGTATCAAAATAAAATAAAATACGTTAACCAAGCTAAGAAATTTGATGCAATCTATATGACATCGATTGAAATAGAATGAAACGCTAGTTATTCTACGTCAATAAGCAATTCAGAATATACTATATAGAATTGATTAGTAGAAAGCAATCATTCCATTATTCCATAGAAGTTTTACGAGATTGACAATTTTTTTGCGAATAGGATGTACAACCTCGCTTGGTTGTATTCGATTATAAGTAATACATTTTCATCGAATAATACTATTTTAATACTACAAATAAACAAGTATAGTAAGATGTTCTAACCATAAGATAGTTAAGAATATCAAAATAAAATACGTTAACCAAGTTAAGAAATTCAGTAATCGAAATCTATATGACATCGATTGAAATAGAATGGAACGCTAGTTATTCTACGTCAATAAGCAATTCAGAATATACTATTCAGAATTGATTAGTAGAAAGCAATCATTCCATTATTCCATAGAGGTTTTACGAGATTGACAATTTTTTTGCGAACAGGATGTACAACCTCGCTTGGTTGTAGTTGTAGTAGTGCCAGGTATACAACCAATAATAGCAGTTACCGATTTTCTAGGAAATAATAAAAAGGTATCGGTTACAGATAGATTGATTTCTTCTGTTTTTATAATCGACGCCAAGTCTTTTTGTACTTCTAAAGGCCAATTCCCATAACCGGGACTAAAACGCCAAGTGGGAGTATATCCATTTTTCTTAGCCAAACGGTTAATAATTTCATTTACTTGATCAGCTACTTGTTCTACCGCGGTGGTAGCGGCGGCATCAACGAGTAAACCAACTGTATAATTTCCTTCTTTAAATAATTCAGCGCTTCGTATTTCTACGGCTTCACCAATCGTTACAGCTAGCACAAATACTTTAGTAGCATTTGCTAAATGATTGCGAATCGATGTACCCTCTACAACAATAGGGGGATTACTTTCAATGGTATAGGTAGTTGCATTATAGGGATATTCTTGATAAATACCTTTTGGATTTGCTAATAATTGAATTTCTTTACAAGCTTCATCAACATAGTGTTCAGGAAAATTTTCAGCATGTCTCAGTCCAGCATATCGTTTTACTTCACTTTTATTAATCGATGATACTCTACCATTATAAATTGCCATAGATATCACCTCGTTTTATAAATTATTTGTATAACAATAAAAATATCGATACATATATATTTGCTACACGCTAGTTATCATCACTAGTGTATTAGTATAAAAAAAACTATCTACTATAGATAGTGTCTATAAAAAATATATATCAATGTTCTTTTAGTATAGAAAAATAGCTTGGTAAAGTCAATAAATTACCCTATAAGGGTTTACTAAGTTGGTTATAGGTTAAAGCTATAAACTTTTACCAATAGTGTTTGATATATGCATACAGTATATAGTGATAGATGATTAGTACTAGAATTAGAGGTAGCCTAGAAATAAAGCTGATTGTAAAATATCCTTTTTCCTCTGTTAATTATCGAATAGGTAGATTAGAAATCTGTAACTACTTCACACTCAACATAGTTACAAATTACTGCCATATAGGTAGATTAGAAATGATTGAACTTTTGATGGTATAGTAATATTGCGTTAACTACCGTAAAGGTAGCTTAGAAAATTCTTGCTGCTGCCTGTGTTGATAAGTGGAAATTAATTACCGCATAGGTAGCTTAGAAATTTAACTACAGAGATAATCAATTGATTCTTATGTTAACTACCGCATAGGTAGCTTAGAAAGTACACCTCCAATTCCAGCACAAGAAATTGAAGTTAACTACCGCATAGGTAGCTTAGAAAATTTGCTATTTCTCGCAAGCACTCATCACATAGTTAACTACCGCATAGGTAGCTTAGAAATTATTTTTCTATCACTAAGTTGGCAGCAGAATGTTAACTACCGCATAGATAGTTTAGAAAACTAAAAATTAAAACTTAAAATTCCATGTACTTAACTACCCTGCATAGGTAGAATAGGCGATATGTTTATTATGTCGCATATAATATTTCTTTTTATTGCTAGATTGAAGAAAGTACGGTTATATGTTTTATATGTATCATAATAAAATCAGTTTATTCAGTTCATATAGTGCATATTATATCGCTATAGATAGTGTCAATTATTTTCTATAAACGTCTTTTTATTATTAATTACCAAACATATTTTGTGATTGGCTCAATGTTACACCGAATCCACGATGTATTTTACCCAAAAATTAGCATTATACTTGCTAGCAAATGTGCATACAAAAATATCTAATAATTCAATTGATGGAAACTGTTCTTTGTGACTTATTCATCTTTTTAAGTGCTTATTCAGCTAATATAGTACATTTACATCGCTATAAGTATAATCATCATTCACTAAATAAGATTACTATATAATGGACCTATATAAAAAAAATAACTATTTGGAGTAGTACTATATTTATGGTACTATCAGATATAGAAAATAGACCGCTGTTTAGTGTTTGAATAGAAATAGCTATTATACATTGGCGTTCTTTTTAATGAATCCTAGTTTATATACATATAACACCATCATAAGATAGTGTTGATGATACTTTTATTTATAGAGTGGAAAATTATTCATATACAGTAGTATACTGGTTATTACACTGACAGAGTATACGTGTAACATTATAAAATATATAATTGATATATGATACATATAGAAAGAAAAAATAATTAATTTACAGATAAAAATCATATATAGAGGATAGTTTATGATATAATAAAATGTGAATGATACATGCAAAATGAGGTGAATGCAGTGGGAAAAATTATAGCAATAACGAATCAAAAAGGTGGTGTAGGTAAAACAACAACCTCAGTCAATCTAAGTGCTTGTTTGGCCAATATGGGAAAAAAAGTACTTTTGGTTGATTTAGATTCACAAGGTAATGCATCGAGTGGAATTGGTGTTAATAAAGATGAATTAGAGTATTGCATATATAATGTACTAATTGAAACGTATGATATAGAAAAAATCATTCAACATACGATGATAGAAAGATTAGATGTTGCACCTGCAACGATTCAATTAGCTGGTGCTGAAGTTGATATGGTTCCCATTGTTTCACGTGAAACAATTTTAAAACAATCATTGCAATCGATTCGAGATTTATATGATTTTATTATTATAGACTGTCCACCATCACTAGGATTATTAACGTTGAATGCATTAACAGCAGCAGATAGTGTATTAATTCCTATTCAATGTGAATTTTATGCGCTAGAGGGTGTTAGTCAATTAATTAAAACAATTCAAATCGTGCAACAAACATCAAATCCGTCACTAGAAATTGAAGGCGTTTTATTAACGATGTTTGATGGTAGAACAAATCTATCAATTCAAGTCGCAGAAGAAGTGAAACGCTTTTTTAAGCATCATGTATATACAACCATCATACCGAGAAATGTTCGATTAAGTGAAGCTCCTAGCTATGGAGAACCCATTATTATATATGATCCTAAATCGAAAGGAGCAGAAGTGTATATGAATTTAGCTAAGGAGGTACTTGGTGATGCCTACTAGTAAGAAAAGTGGAGGCTTAGGTCGAGGTATTGGTTCTTTAATGAATTTAGATAACACGAAAACGATTGACGAGATACAACAATCTAACAAAAGTGAGTTGCCTATAGAGGTAATCGTTCCTAATGAAAATCAACCACGAAAAAATTTTTCCGAAGACGGACTTGCTACGTTGGTAGAATCTATTAAACAATATGGCATTGTACAGCCTATTGTAGTTCGAAAATTAGGCGATACCTATCAAATTGTAGCTGGTGAACGACGATATAGAGCAGCGGTACAAGTGGGATTGACGACAGTGCCGGTTATTATAAAAAATTATAGTACGGAAGAAGTTACTGAAATTGCATTGGTCGAAAATTTACAGCGACAAGATTTAGATCCTATTGAAGAGGCCTATGCGTATCAACGGCTCATGGAAACGTTTAAACAAACACAGGAAAAAATAGCAGTGAAATTGGGACGAAGCCGATCTCATGTAGCTAATATGATGCGTTTGTTGCAATTGCCAGAACCGATTCGAAATGATTTGTCTGTTGGTGATCTTACTATTGGTCAAGCTAGACCTTTATTAGGATTGAAAGATGAAGCATTACAGTTAGAAGCAGTAGAGAAAATAAAAGAAGGAGAATTGAGTGCTCGTCAAGTGGAGGCATTAGTAAAAGCACTAGTTAAGCCAAAACAGGTAAAACAAGATACTGCACGATCTAGTTCTAACGATTCTGCAGAAATTCGTGCCTTAGTAGAACAACTTAAAGTAAGTTTAGGAACGCCTGTGGCGATTAAGTTACATACAGGTAAGACGATGAAAGGTCGTATTGAAATTTCATTTTCTTCAGAGCGTGAACTAGAACGATTGCTATCTTACATGCAGACCCGTGATGAAAGTGACACTCATATTGATTCCTTTCGCGTTTAGTAATTAGAAAGTAAGTTATGTCAACTATAGAAAATACCCCTAAAAGTAATCGAATCCATATAGGATTTTTTGGACCTTGCAATGCAGGAAAATCTACGTTAATTAATATGTTAACAGATCAGGAAGTATCGTTAGTAGCATCTGTAGCTGGTACGACAACAGATCCAGTTAGTAAAGCTATGGAAATTTTACCGTTAGGCCCTGTAATGATTACCGATACAGCTGGTATTGATGATACGTCTGAATTAGGTGCGTTGCGTATAAAAAAAACAAAAACCTTATTACCTACCATCAATATTGCTGTGTACGTAGTAAGAAATGATGTACCAATTTCTGAATTGGATATAGAATGGATACATTTATTATCTTCTCATCATGTGCCTATCGTCTTATGTGTGAATCAAGTAGATCCATCACTTTCTACAGACAAGTATTTGGCCTCCTATCCTATGATAAAAGAACAAGTAAAAGCGATTGGCAGTGCTAATTTTTTAGAAAAAGATCAAAGATTAGCATTACTTGATATGTTAGGACATATACAACCGATTGATGGGGAAGAGGAAGCTACGTTATTAGAAGGAATTATTGAAGTTGGTGATATCGTTGTATTAGTGTGTCCCATTGATAGTGCAGCACCAAAAGGACGATTGATTTTACCACAGGTACAAATGATACGAGAAATTCTCAACAAACGTGGCTTGGCGGTGGTTGTTCAAACAGAGGAACTAGCACAAACACTTGATTCATTAAGTAAAGAACCTCGGTTGGTAATTACCGATTCACAAGCTTTTGAAGAGGTATCTCACATAGTGCCATTACATATACCGTTAACATCGTTTTCGATTTTAATGGCTCGCTTTAAAGGACGATTAAAAGAATTGGTAAAGGGAATTGATGCAGTTAAACAGTTACAACCTGGCTCAAAGGTGTTGATTAGTGAAGGCTGTACTCACAGACGACAATGTGATGATATTGGCACCGTGAAAATTCCAAAATGGTTAGAAAAACAAGGGTATAAAGATTTAGATTTACATTGGAGTTCTGGTGGTCACTTTCCGGAAGATATAGAAACCTATGATTTAATTATCCATTGTGGTGCATGCATGTTAACACGACGTGAAGTGTTACATCGCATTGATATTTCTACGATACATGGTGTACCAATTGTAAATTATGGTATTTTGATTGCTGAATTGCATGGTATTTTAGAAAGGGCTATTAGTCCCTTCTGTAATGAATTATAATAAGAGAGATGAAAGGTGTTAGCATGTTAGAAAATATTCTACCGTGGCTAGGAGCTATAAGTGTAATTATTTGTATTATATTATTGTTCTATTGTATTAATTTACAAATAAAAATTAGTCGACTTTATAAAAAATATAATTTTTTTATGAAAGGCGATGATGGTAATAGTTTGGAGAGAAAGTTATCTGTAGAAATTACAGAAATTCGTGAAGCCGCTAAATCGATTGACAGTTTATTTCAAGAACAATATGCGATTAGAAATATACAGCATAGTACACTACAAAAAATTGGGTTTGTGAAGTACAATGCCTTTGAAAATATTGGTAATGATTTGTCATTTTCCTTAACGATTTTAGATGGAAACAATAATGGTATCATTATTTCTAGTATTTATGGGCGTAATGAATCTCGTATATTTAGTAAACCTATTGTGAAAGGAAGTTGTATCGATAGTCTTTCACAGGAAGAATTAGAAAGTTTAAATGAAGCATTAGGAGAAACAAGTAATGCAGATGCATTAGAACGTGTTTCTGTAGATAAGTAGAAGATAGCGTAAGTATTGTATTATGGTAGATACTAGCGTACTTTTACATATAAACGTATGATATGTATACCTGTGTGATAGGTGAGTTATCATCGTATCTATTTTATAGTTTTATATGTGTGCATGGATAGAAGGTTGTAGGTATTTGAATAACATTCGATTACAGATAGGCACCATATGGAAACGGTTATATAAGCTATGTAAACCTTCAAATTGGTTATATACGACCGTTAGACAAGAAGATGGATCCTATCATATTACGATTAGCAAACAACAGAGTAAAATTATTATTCTGATAGTTTGTATGATGATTATTTTGTCAATGGCCGCTTGTATATGGGGGATTGTAAGAGAAACTGAAGTATGGCAATTGCGAGAAAAAAATCAAATGCAAGGTGATCAACTCAAATTATTAGATCAGAAAATACAAATGCTAGATAAAAAGATGAATGTATTAGATTCTTTGGACCAAGAAATTCGTCAGATGATTAAAGGTTCTGAATCAGGACACGTACCACAAGGGGGGCCTGATCATGATCAGGTCCCATTATCTACTAGTGATGAAACAGCAGCAGATGGTGATCAAAGTAGTATTACAGCTATGTCTATTAAATTATCGAAATTGGATCGACAAGCACAAAAACGGTTAGTTTCTTTTTATATGTTGCGGTCTATTTTAAAAGACAGTGCCAGTGATAGTATAAAAAATTTGAAAAATCTAAACATAGCTACGAATGGATCCTCTACTTCTAATAGTGCGATGCCAAGTATTTGGCCATCAAAAGGTGTGATTACTTCATTTTTTGGCAATCGTGTCGATCCCGTATATGGCGGCAGCGGTTTTCATGAAGGTGTTGATATAGCTGATGATTATAATTCACCGATTGTGGCTACAGCGGATGGGGTAGTTACGATCGCTAGCAGTACAGATGGAGGCTATGGTAATTTAGTAGAAATTAATCATGGTAATGGATTTGTTACTCGCTATGGTCATAACTCGATGTTACTAGTATCGCCAGGTACAAAGGTTACACAAGGTCAAGTGATTGCATTGATGGGCAGTACAGGTAAAAGTACGGGACCTCATGTGCATTATGAAGTACGTATTAATGGATCGCCTGTGGATCCTATGTTATTTTTACCGATTGGTAATCATTGATAAGAGGGATGGGCTGGTATGAAAGGATATGTACAAGTTTATACAGGTGATGGAAAAGGGAAAACTACAGCGGCTATTGGTCTAGCAATTCGGGCAATTGGTGCTGGTAAGCGGGTGTTAGTATTACAATTTATGAAATCAAAAGTCTATAGTGAACATGCTATACTAGAATCGTTACCAGGCATAACGTTAGAGACTGTAGGGAAACCGTTTTTTATTATTCCTAAGGGAATGAAATCAGAGGAAGAGTTAGCTCGTTGGGGCAATGAAGTCGTTGTATTTGAAGCAGGGCATCCACCTCAAGAATATATTGATTTAATCAAAAAAGGTTATAATCGTGCCTTAGAAGCTGTACAATCTAATGAGTTTGATATGGTCATAGTAGATGAATACAATATGGCACTCTTTTTCGAATTAATTAGTTGGGAAGACACTAAACAGTTACTTGATGTACGTAATCCATCTATAGAATTAATTTTTACAGGTCGTGGTGCGCCAAAGGAATTGATAGAAGCTGCTGATTTGGTAACAGAAATGAAAGAAATTAAGCATTACTATACGCAAGGTGTCAATGCGCGATTAGGTATTGAAAACTAAGATAATCAAAAATCTTTCATTGTTATAGAGTTACATTACCATAGGCGTAGGCTGTTAATTGTAGAATAAAGCATAGTAATTAGTATTCAATTCATTCAACATACGTACTTGGTTTGACCATAGTGCATGTGAATAAAAAAATATATGACTCATGCTTACATAGATGGATAGAAATTTGTAGACATAGCAGTTTATTCTTGGTTACGTAGATAGATGACATATAGCTACGTAGAGTTTTTTATAGACTTAAAAAAAAATAAAGGATTTTATAAGGCTGTATCGAATATATATAAGTATATATTATTTTGAAAGCAGGTGATGCATATGTCTGGCATTGGAATAGCATTACTGGCTATACTCATAGTCATTATTTCTCTGTTAGTGATTGTGTTAATCAGTCCAGTTACTTACCGCATTGATATTAATGGTAGGTATCCCTATACATTTGAAGGTAAGTTATCATGGTTGTATCGTATATTTTCCGTTCATGTTCGCTATGAACAAGGAAAGCCATTTTTTAAAGAGGTCTATATATTAGGGCGTATGAAAATTGGCCCTGCCAGAGATTATGAAGAATGGTTAGCAAAACGTGTAGAAGAAGAAGTAGATATGGAAGCATCTAAACAGTATGATGAGCCTATCAGTACAAAAGAGGTGCACGTAGAAGAAAAGGATACGGAGCCAGTTATCGAAAAGGTAGTATTTACAGAAGATGGGAATATACAAGAAATTGTGTGCCAATCAGATGATACAGTCACTGGGACGGATGATGCGAACCATAAGAAAAAAACTATTTTTTCATCATTGCAAGAGTTTACAGGGACGCTTGCTGATAAGAAAGAACAATTTCATAAAAAGATTGATAACGTATTACAGAAAGATTCAAAAGTGCCCTTTGATTGGTGGGTACCCTATTTGAAAAATCCTGCACTATATAAGGCTCTTTACGTAGTGAGTAAACGAATGTATGACCATTCTAAGCCAAGAAAAATGTATATAGAAGGTACATATGGGTGTGGTAATGCGTATTATACAGGTCTCATTGCTGGTGTATTATATAGTGTTTGGCCTCATGGTATGAAAGATGTTCGATTAGAGTATATCAAGCCCGTTTGTGATGGTAGTGGGTATATATATGGGAGAATTATTCCTGCTGTTATGGCTTGGTATGGTACTCAATTTATGGTAACAAAAGCTGTAAGAACATTTGTGGTAGCTGGTATGAAAGTATTTTTTATTAAACGAAAAGAAGCAAAAGCGAAACAATCAGTAGCCTAATCGTACTTTCAGAGGAGAACTCGAAGTAATTATGAGATAAATGTGTAAGTAAATATATTGGTAGTCAACGTATTATATGTGTAACCTATGTAGAGAGTACATCAATTCTTCTATATGCATACTTTATATCAATCACCTATTGTGAATCGTTGGATGACAAGTATATAATGAATGTAGATAGATGGCAGTATCATTAGTAATTAAGAATAGGCGTAAGTTTAATACGTTACCAATAGATAATGAATGATAGATTATTATCATGTGTACATAGTGTGGTCATAAACCTGAGGAGGATACGTCATGGATGGAGTAAAAGAAAATTTAGAAACCTTATTTGAACGATTTAAAGACATGATTAAAGTGGAAACAGTCGTTGGCGAAGCTGTTAAAATCGGTGATGCTACGTTAGTTCCTTTTATAGATGTTACATTTGGTTTTGGATCAGGATCGCGCAATAATGAACTAGGCGGTGGCGGTGGTGGTGCCAAGATGGAACCAACAGCCATTTTAGTTGTGAAAGGGGAACGTATTGAATTATTCAATATTAAAGGAACAGCCTATACATCAGGTTTTGATCGATTAGTAGGTATGGTGCCAGATGTCATTGCAAAATTAAAAACAGACAAATATATTTATCTTAATGAAGAAGACTAATATATTTTACTAAAGAATACAAGTAGTAGTATATAATAAGCATTGTAACTAAGAATACTAAGTAGTATAGTGTTGCAATGCTTATTTTGTGTATATGTTATATGATTGAACGTATATGAAATCTGGATATATGTATTTTTTATGATTTTCATGTAGAATTGATGCAATATATAAGGTAATTGTGTTTATTGATTGCTATTTATACATAATTACGGTATAATGATATAGAGTATATTAACTCTTTATAAGGAGGATATGAATATGAATTTAAAGAAAAAAGTTATGTCATTAGCAGTTATTGGTGCTATGAGTGCAGTAGCAGTAGCTAGTGCTGCCAATATTGGTTTTGTAAATATTAATCAAGTAGTAAGTTCTTATCCTGGATACGGCGCTATTGAATTACAAATTCAAGCGGTAGAAAAAAATTATAAACCTAAAATTGAAAAAGAATACAATGCTATTAATAAATTGGAAGAATCCAAACGTGAAGCTGCATTTAATGAAAAAGTTGTACCATTAAATCAACAAGCACAAAGCGAAATTAATAAAATTATTAATCCAATGATGACTGATATTGCAGGTCGTATCGATACGATCCGTAAAGGAAAATCTATTGATGTTGTAGTAGATAATCCATATGCAGTTATTTCTGCTGATGCAAATAGTCAAGTAATTAATATTACTAATGATGTGATTGCTACATTGAAAAAATAATATAAAAATTAATAGCGCAAATTGCCCTAGACCACATAGGTCTAGGGCAATTTTTTTAGGTTCTATAGCTTTTATAGTATCTAGTGGTTAATGCGTAATTAAGCACAGTCTATAGTGATATCGGTTCCTTTATAGGGAGATGTTTTGGTAGCATTTAGTGTGTTAAAAGCAGTACATAACGACATCGGCTACTTTGTAGTGTGTATTTCTGGACTTAATGTGTTGCGTATACTAGGCTTATTCTATAAAGAAAATTCATTCTATTTTAGTTAACTATATAAGAAACGAATATAATGTATAAGCGTAGCAATTATTTTTTTAACAGGGTCACAATGCATTCTCCATCGTCTATAAACTTAGCTTGTATAAAATTCGTGCCATCAAAGCGTAGCACCATACCAGCACTGAGTGTATGGTCTTCCACTTCATTAAGTGTTACAAGGATAGTACCTCGTATAACGGTAAATAAAATCGTATAATCTGGATGATTATGCTTTTCTATAGTGTCACTTGCATTACCTACTTTTTTTATGACTGTATACTGCTTTTCTTGGAACATGGTTCCTGGTTCATGTTTTTCAATACCTAGAGACATAGTATCACTCCTTTTTAATTGTATAAATAGGTTCACCATTATCTTCGGTGACGGTAAATGTATGGGTTGGACTTAATTCTTTTACAAAGGATTCAAACCAAGTTTGGTACGCTAAGGCCATAAATTTAGGGTCTACGCCTGCTGTTTTCCAGTATGGTAATTGCAATCGATGATTACCTATCCAGCTAAAGGTATCTGCTGTTTGGGTGATGATTTGATCACCACCATCACAAGGCATACCGTTTACGTAAAAGTTTTGTAATTCCTTATAAATCGTTTCAGCTGTTATCGGTGAAAGTTGTTCTTTTGCAATGGCAGCACAAGCTTTACCTTGTACAGCAAAGGATGCTAGTATGGCGGAAATTGTTGGCAACGCTTGTTTACCATCTACACAATCTAATAAATCCTTGATGAAAGTGGCTTCTCGCACAGAGGCAATTTGTATTTGGTTAGATAACCAACCATGGATATTACTGTGATCAATTATAGTTTCCAGTGCCGTAGTTGGATCAATGGGTGTACCATATGTATCGAGTGACATTTGATGTAATTCATCGGACAAGCTATCGATTACCGTGCGAGTTCGATCTGCAATTAATTGTTCTCTCGTTACAATCAATTGAATTTTTTTGTATAACCAATAATGAATATGACCTAGTGTTGCTGACATGTTATGCTCCTTTTCGTTCATTTAATTCATCGACTAAGTGAGTCACATCAAAACCATGAATTTGCGCAGCTTGCCATAGCGGTTCTGCCGTAGAAGAAGGACAACCAAGGCAACCCATTCCTTTATCTTGTAGATAAGGTACTACTTCTGGGTAAATGTGGACAATGTCACGAATGATAGTATCTTTGGTAATCGGCTCACCTTTTTGTAGCGGTTTAGCTTGATCTGGTTCTAGTAATGTTGCACGCACACTATTTAACTTGGATACCAAGTCGTATACATTCACACCGTGGATATGGGCCGCTTGCGATAATGGCTCTGCTGTAGAAGAAGGGCAACCAAGGCAGCCCATTCCCATATCTTGTAAAATGGGAACGCAATCAGGATAGGTATCCACAATATCGCGAATGATTGTATCAGGTGTAATAATAGGATACTTGGCGTTTACATCGTCCATAGTAGGTGCTACTTTGGCTGTTGGTACTACTTCTTCTATATCGCTTGTAGTAGTGTTTTCAGATTCTATAGGCGCTGCATATTGCATATAATCAGGGCCCAATACTGCTTGTTTGAAAGTTTCTAACCCAATGCGATCGATAAATTCTGCTACACGTTCAATTTGTGCCTGTTCCTTGTAATAGTTTATCATGCGATCCACAATGATTAACACATCTGATTCATTTGGCACGTGGGCAATAAGTTTCCCAAGGCGTGGATGAGCACCACCGCTACCGCCTGCATAGATGGACCAACCATTAACAGATCCGATAATACCAATATCTTTTAAAGCGCCTTCTGTACAAGAGTTAGGACATCCAGATACAGACATTTTTACCTTTGAAGGCATTTCAAGGGACGTGTATTTTTTTTCTAGTTGCATACCTAGTTTTACACTGTCTTGTTTTGCTCGTTTACAAAAAGTGGTACCTGGGCACATGGTAACGGAGCGTACACGATTCGCTACAGTGTAGGCTGGTTTCATACCTAGCATGGCCCAAGCATCATTGACATCTTCTGATCGTAAGCCGGTAATCATAATTCGTTGTGCGCCAGTTATTTTCAAGGTAACTTTATATTTGTTAGCCACATCGATAAATTTTTGTAATAGAGCAGGTTGCACAAAGCCGCCTGGAATACGAGGAGTAATGGCATAGCGCCGTTGACCATTTCTAATTCGTTGTAAGTTTGCTGCAATTTGTGACATAGTACATCCTTTCTTCAGTAACTAATACTGATTCTTCTGCGATTGCCGTAGCCTATATGTTATATAGAAATATTCTGTATTGATATACTTAGTATATCGTATTTTATCAGTGTTGTATGTTGCCATGGCAACATATGAATATTTTTTTTAGGTATTTGCTATTCGCTTTCATAATTATTATATAGTATGATAGTCGAATAGGCTAATCAGTTATTATTATGATAGGATATGTATATACTAGGAGTAGAAGAAAGTTACATTGCTAGCACGTAGTATGATCTGTAGGGATGAATAAGGAGATTATTATGAAAGTATTATATGATACCGTATATAAGGCGACGTTTATAGAACGACTTAATCGTTTTGTCGTTTCAGTAGCCTTAGATGGCATACCCGTATTAGCCCATTTGCCAAATCCAGGACGTATGTGGGAATTACTTTTTACGGGGGTGACTATGTATATTGTGCCCCATGATAAAGTAGGGGCAAAAACACAGTACCGAGTGATTGGCATTGATCGTGATGGCATTCCCATTATGTTGGATACCAATTATAGTAATGATGTGGCGGAGTACCTACTTTCCCATCAGCTCATTCCTGGTTGGGAAGCATGGTCTGTCGTGCGACGCGAATATACGGTAGGGCATAGTCGATTTGATTTACTGTTGACGAATGCTAAGAAAGAACAATTTTTATTAGAAGTAAAATCTTGCACCTTGTTTAGTGAAAGGGGTGCCATGTTTCCCGATGCGATTACTGAGCGTGGGAGAAAACATCTGTTGCATTTAGAGGCGTTACAGCAAGAGGGGTATCATACGGGCGTATTATTTTTAGTGCAATGGGAAAAGGCAGAATGGTTTTTGCCTGATTACCATACGGATTTAGCATTTGCGACTACATTTCAGCAAGTGGCCCCTCACCTCGACTGGAAAGCGGTCGCTTTGCGTTGGAATGAGCAATTCACCATGCCTCATGTAGTTCGCATATGTCATTATGAACCAGCTGTAGTCGCACAAGAAGCTAAGGATGCAGGTGATTATATCATTGTTATGCACTTACCAACAGATGCGTCAATCACTATTGGTAACAAGGGGACCATGGTTTTTAAACAAGGCTACTATATGTATGTAGGATCGGCTAAAGCCAATTTGAAAAAACGTATAGAAAGACATACACGAAAGCGCAAAAAAATGCATTGGCATTTAGATTATTTTCGTGGCCATTGTGAAATCGTGGCTGCTATTCCAGTGCGGACAGCTTCTGATTTAGAATGTGAATTAGCACAGACATTGAAAGCGGTGACTGATTGGTCCATACCGGGTTTTGGTTGCTCCGATTGCCATTGTGAAAGTCATTTATTCGGCATGCAAGATAATCCAATTCATAACAAATTATTTATGAAAGTTGTTGAAGATATGCGCATGAATCGGTTAGACTCGCTGATAG
>QWCD01000106.1_pt1 | contig 30972 bp, 22 predicted proteins | sample 1972461 | NCBI WGS metagenome assembly QWCD01 (sample SAMN09866717, study PRJNA288562) | Human vaginal metagenome isolate term4_vaginal, whole genome shotgun... | isolation source: vagina | host: Homo sapiens | place: USA: California | reverse complement strand
TAATGTTGAGAATGTATATCTAAATGATAAATTCGACCTTGGTTCTTCTTTTGTATTCTCGAATTGTGAAATAGGAAAATAGGAAAAAGTAATATTTACTCTGTGCTTACGATAATTAAAGCCAAAAGGTAAAGAAACAGCAAGATACTTATTATTATATTGAGAATTATTCTCTGATGTTTTGAAATTCCCTGTTTCTAAACTGATATTGGGAGAGAGGTAAAAAAACTTCCAATATTGTGAATAATAAACACTCGCAGTAAACATATGCGAAACACCAAGGCTCGTATATTTGTAAAGGAATTTGTTGTTTTGATAGGCAGGGAGAAGAAGCCACCAGTTTATACGACGACATCCTCCAATATTAACCCCCAAGTTCCCTCTTCGGTATGATAATTCCAATTGAGTGTTTCTATATGGTTTAAGGTCGTTATTGCCTGTAATATCTATTCCTTCATTTTCTTTTTTTGTTATGCCAGCAAGTTGCCCAGAAAGAGGTCTTGACGTATTTTGATCATACCTTATACCAAATTTATGACCATTTATTTCATAACCAAGTAGAATATGGGGGTCTACATAAAAATAATGCGCTTTATGGCTAGTTGAGTAATCAAAAGTAATTCCTGCATTAAACTCAACTTTTCCAAAAGAACCGTTCAAATACATATCTTGCCTAAATGTGTGTTCCCAAAAGTCTTGTAATTTGGTATTATTAAATACATCTTTAGACGTTAAAAACATGTAAGAGTAAGAACTGAATAAACGAATCTTGAATTTAGGGTTTCTGAATGTGTATGTATAATCAACAGAGGCATTGGGCGTGATATTATTGCTCTTCATACTCTGAAGTAGTGCATTGTTAGTACTTCTCAATTTGTATTGGTCATTCTTGTTGTTAAATGCCATCTCCAAGTGGAGTTTATGCTTGTTCTTGTTGAAATCAAAATAGACCCCCGTGGTAAAAAAACGATAAAATTGAGATGCATTAATTATTAGCGTAATCAACATAAAAGTCTTTCGTTTTTTTCTGTTTAGCATCCTCAATGTCTTTTACAACACCATTATCAAAAACATATTGCCTTGTATAAGAATTTGGAGAACGATATGGATTTGTCCTTAAATAAAGGCTATTCGCTAATTTTACGGTATTTAACATGCCGCGGGAATTGATAGTACCATAATCACCTTCTCCTCTTGAGTATTCTGCAGTAGTTGTTGTTTCAAATCCTTTTATAATTACAGGATTTACAATAAGTTCATAACTATTACCTTGTGGTAATCTTTTAAAAATCATGGATGAAATATTTTCTGCAAAAAAACTCTCAAGCATTTGCAACATATCTGCTGTCAGTTGTCTACTTATCCCTTGACTGCCAAACCTTACAGATACCACAGGAAGAGATTTATAAGTCAACTGACTGCTATTTTGAATAAATCCAGGAACTTTTTGCAATATTTCAGCCATATTGTTATTTTCAAATATCGTAATACCCTTTACTTGTATTTGATCTTCCATAAGTTTGCTTTTTATGATAGGTCTTTTGCCTAATACGATTACTTCCTCTAACTTTTTTTCTATCTTAGTTTGGAATGAAAGATGGGATTTTACATCGTCACAACCAACAATTGTATCAAGAACCTGTTCTCCAAAATATGCGATAGTAAAATGATAAGGACAATCATTCCCCTCAAAAGAAAAATCCCCGTTTGGTGAGAATAATTTCAACGAGTCCAACTTTGAAGCTCCCACCACTTTCAATGTATAATTTATAAAAGGTTTACCGTCTTCATCAATGACATTTCCTGTTATCATTGTTTGTGAATACAGATTTAGAGAAATAAAAGCCATTGATATAGCGATAAAAAATTTAAGATATTTCATACTAATCCTTAATTCCGCAACACTATTATAACTTAAACTTTTTAAGTACCTGAGCAACAAAAAGTTGCCCAGAAATCATCCGTTCACTCATGAGTATCTACTTCTGTGGTGGCTCATGTGTTGAGGATGTCACTACTCATTTGATGAGCCATCTCTCGCTTCATCCGACACTTCGAACTTGTAGCTCTGATACTATCCTCAGAGCGATAAAGGAGCTGACGCAAGAAAACATCTCATACACGTCAGATACGGGTAAGAACTACGATTTCAACACGGCTGACACTCTCAATACTTTACTGCTCAATTGTATGTTTGCATCTGGCCAACTGAAAGAGGACGAGATGTATGATGTTGATTTCGACCATCAGTTCATAGAGACAGAGAAGTATGATGCAAAGCCTACATACAAGAAGTTCCCTGGTTATCGCCCTGGCGTGGCGGTTATTGGCGACTTAATCGTTGGCATTGAGAATAGCGATGGCAACACAAATGTTCGTTTTCATCAGAAGGACACGCTGAAGAGGTTCTTTGAGAGATTTGAACAGAACGGCCTTACTATCAATCGTTTCAGAGCTGACTGTGGATCATGTTCCGAGGAAATCGTAGAAGAAGTAGAGGAACACTGCAAATCCTTCTATATCCGCGCAAACCGCTGCAGTTCGCTCTACAATGAAATCTTTGCTCTCAGAGGTTGGAAAACTGAGGAAATCAATGGCATTGAGTTCGAATTGAACTCTATCCTTATTGAAAAGTGGAAGGGTAAAGCATACCGACTTGTGATTCAAAGACAGAAACGGTTGGATGGTGTATTGGATCTCTGGGAAGGAGAATACACATACCGTTGTATCCTGACTAACGACTATGTATCTTCCGTAAGAGAGATTGTCGAGTTCTATAACCTTCGAGGGGGAAAGGAACGTATCTTCGATGATATGAACAATGGTTTCGGATGGGACCGATTGCCCAAATCCTTCATGGCAGAGAACACCGTGTTCCTTCTTCTTACAGCACTTATCCGTAACTTCTACAAGGCCATTATCCAAAGACTTGATGTAAAGAGGTTCGTGAAGTGGGGGATTTCAGTTCTAATTATCTGCAAATTCAGTAATGAGAGGATGTGTACACGCAAGAAGGACGTTGAAAAGTTAAGTTGCGGATTTGAGGCTAATAACTTATTTGTTACGCCAAAATCAAAAGATCAAATCTTCTTTTGCAAAGATATAGAAAATATATTGTATTTGCAAGAAAACCACTCATTATTTTTTATTAGGCATATCTTTTCTCGTTAAAGTTGATAGTCTTTCTTAAAAAAAACATTATATTTGCAGCAATAAATCAAGTGTTCTTTGAGGCATTGCAGAATAAAGAAAGGAAAAGTAATCCGCTCGTTTCCAAGTCGTAACCCTTTTCTTCTTTATTCGGTGTTATTCTATTGATTATCTGAAAGATATAAAATTCTGAAATCTTTTGCGGGGATAGGTCGTGATTTTCTTCTCATAGAGGCTTTGTGCGATTGAGAGGGTCTTATCTGCTGAAAAGCCGTGCTTTCGGTTGGCTTCTTTTTGTAAGGAGGCTGGCATTGATGCCCACAAGCCAATCGGCTTCGCTTCTTGCTTTGGCAGAATGATAGAGATTGTCATACGCAGTTCCTGCCTTGAGATGGGCAAGTCCCTCACGGATGGCTTTGTCCGTGAGTGAGGAAATCCAAAGTCTGTCAAAAGGCTTGTGGCAGTTCAAATGGTTGTAGATATAGCGGAAGATGAGTTCACCTTCACGCCCTGCGTCGGTGGCTACAATGATACGGTCGGCTCGGTCGAAACAACCTCGGATAGCTTTGAGTTGTTTGAGTGCTGCGGGATCTGATGTGTACTCCTTATCCTTGCGCACTTGTCGCACGATAAGCTGAAAGGGATTGGGACGGATGGGCAGGTCTTCGGCTTTATAGGCTGCAAAACCGTAGGCTTCGGGCATGGCAAGGGTGATGAGGTGTCCCATCGCCCATGTTACCACATAACCGTTACCTTCTAAATATCCGTCTTGTCTGGTATTAGCTCCTACAATACGGGCTATATCTCTGGCTACCGAGGGTTTCTCGGCAATAATACAAGTAATCATATTCGGGTATTATTTTAAGGGTTACATCTTACGTCCACGGTGCTGTTGTTTCTTCTCGTCCTGCTTTTGCTTTTGGGCGGCAGTGGGCTGTGTCTGCCCGGACTTTAACGGCTCGTTCACGTTCTTGGTAGCTTCGTTGGTCTTGCCGTCGTTATTCACGGCAACCTGTGTTTTGTGTTCTTCGGCTACGGCTACCACCTTTTCCTTGCCGGTCTCTTGCTTCTTGTCAGGATTCCATTTGTAGAAACGCGGGCGGTTCTGCTCCTTATCCATACGGACATAGGCATTGAAGGGTTGTCCTTCCTTGTCCACCATGTTCTTCAGATAAAGTGTGCGACCGCTGTCTAATGCTTCACGCTGCTTGTCGGAGAGTTCCAAACCGCAGAGCTTATGTGGTGCGCCTTGTTGCTGAGAGTGCTGCTGTCGCTCCTTCAAGCCTTGCTTATTCTCGAAGATGAACTCGATGCCTTTCTTCTCGGCATTGACTTGCAAGGTAGCATTGAAGGATTTACCACTCTTGGCGGTCATTCCTTCCACTTTCACGGCTTTGCCCTCTACAAGGTCTTTGTACTGTGCATCAGAAAGTGTAACACCCTTGATTTCCTTGGGGATATTCACGCGGTCGGCACGCAGGGCAATGAGTTCGTTGGTCTGTGGGTCAATGGAAACGTAGGCGGCAAATGGCTCACCATTTTTGGGTGTAATCTCGATGGTCTTGCCAAGATTACCCGTTGCAAGAAGTTGTTCTTTCTCTTCTGGAGAAAACTTGTGTCCCATATAGGGGAAATCGAGCTGTGGCTCTTTGCGAAGCGGGTGAACTGCCAAACCGATATTACCCTCGCCATCGGTACGGAATGCCAAACGGGCATCGGTGTAGATGGTGGTATCGCCCATCGGAATGGCGATGGTTACAAGATTACTCTTTTGCCAATTGAGCATCTTTGCTAACTCTCCGCTCTGCTCCAATCGCTCACGGGTAAGACCGAGGTTGTCAAGCTGCTTCCAATCAATCTTAGACTCGTCGATAGCGGTGGCGTTCTTCTGCTTGGGCAGGAAGTCGTCAAAGCGCACCTGACTGTCTGCCAACTGCTGCTTGCTCTCAGGCTTCTCACGGTTCTGTAACATTGTTTGGAGCGATGCCACACCTTGCTCCACGTTGTTAGCCACTACTTTGTAAAGTCCAAAACGGGACGGCTCGTTGAACTGTTTGAGGAAATTGGTCATGAAGTTCTTCAGCAAGCCGTCCTTGTTGTTGAATTTCAGAAAGGTTGCTTGATGCACGTCCTTGGCTTCCGTTGTTTGGAGTTTTCCCTTGTCGTCAATACCCGAAACTACAGAGAGTTTCCCAGCTTCATTCTCGTTCTTCACTTCCGCGCGGTCTTCTAATACCAACACATAGTTGTCATTGTTGTTTAGTTCCATAAATTATTACATTTTGATGAATATATAATGTTATATATTGGCAAAATTAAATTGATTAAACCAAACGCGCACACGGGGAGGTAAAGGTGGGAAAAGGTGGGAAATAAAATGAGGGGAAGATGCGCTGCGCCAACAAAAAAGGCGTTCCCTATAAAGAGAAAGCCTATGGATGAGAAAGCACATCAACGATAAGTTTTTTGGTTTGTAGCCCGATTGTCTGCCGCCAATAACCGTGAGTGTTGTCAGTCAGAGTCGTGAGTAACGTCACTCAGAGTCGTACATGTCGACATATAGAAGAATATTGGGTAAAATACAGGGGGCGTTTTTCTTTTCAGAAAAACGCCCCCTTTCAATACCTCACGTCTATCTGTGGTTGCCTATCCTGTTTATAAAGGTTATCCTGATGATAGATTGTTTATAAAGATTATTCTACTGTAAGTGCAACCGCTTGTGGCTGCTATGTGTGTGATGCATAACGGGGTTATGGCTTGACGATTTTAGCGTTACCAAAGACGGTACACACCATATAGATGCCGCTGGGCAAGTGTGCCAGTTCCACACTGTTGGTTCCTTCTCTGAGCGACACGGTTGCCACGCATTGCCCAGTGGAAGCATAGATGCGCATGGTGCAGGCTTGAGGAACGATGAGCGTGAGACAACCTGCCACAATCTCTGGTGAGACGATAAGCGACCTACCCTGCTCGGGGGCAATGATGGAGGTGCTGATGTTCTCGCCTTGGCTTGGCTCATCGTTACCTATGGATTGTGCTTTGGTATAGGCGAGAGGATCGTGCTGGAAGTCGAAGGTGGCACCGTGCGTCTGCTGCCCTTGCCCCGCACTGGGCAGCCCGTCATCATCGTCTGGCTCGTAATAGTCGTAGTAGGAATAGTTGCGCACATAGAACGGCACTTGGCTGGTGGCTCTGAAATACATGCGCTCGTCGCCCTCTACTTGGTATTGCAAATTGGCATAAGCCATGCCTTGTAACAACGATGCTGTAGGGAAAACCACGTCCAAGTAGCCATAGCCTGCACGCATCACCACATTGCGGCGCAGATACATGTTGGTGGCTGGGTAGGGACTGCCCGAGGCTTGGGTGAGATAGAAACTAACGTCGCCCTTGTAGCCTGTCCGTGAGTAGAGCGAGTAGCGCACCGTGAGACTGCCTTGTCGCTGGTAGGTGACGGCATAGTCTGAGCCTAACCAGCTATCGCCCTGCTTGAAATATGCCGTGCGCAGCGTGATGTCGCCATGCTGTGGTTGCGGTGTTGGATCAGGTTTCTCGGCAGTGCGTATGGTGAGTTGCCCCACATGGTTGTTGGCTGGGTCTTGTCCGAGAGGAGCGTAGAAATCTTGCCCTTGGTGGTGGAACGCCAGCAGTAGGTAGTATTTGGTTCCCTCATCGGTAGCCTCGCTGTTGGTGAGCCTTGCAAAAGCTTCGTTGGTATAGAAGGTGTAGCGCATGCTCTGTCCTCGCTCAATGGTGGTGCTGCCCGCTGAAATCAGTACTGGTGTGGTATGGCTTGACGTGCTTGGCATGGCATAGAGTTTGATGTCGCCAGCGTACTTGCCGCCATTGTTGACCACGGAGAAGGGTATCTTGATGCGCTCGCCTTCTTGTGCGTAGGCAAAGGTTTGGAGCGTTACGATGATGTTGGGTTTATCAATCTCAGGCGTGGGGGTTGGCGTGGGTTGCTCGTCCTGCACGGTGAGCGTGCCAGCCTGCTCTTGCAACGCCACGAACTTGGCATCCTTGACATAGCAGATAGCGAGATGATAGTCGGCTGGGGCGAGGTCGTCGGTGTTCACGCTGAAAGTTATCGCACGCTGGCTGGCAGCTCGAATGAGCGTGGTTTGCCTGTCCACCAGCTGAGAGTGTGGGTCGGTCTCGCTCTTGTACACGGCAAGGGCTATCTGCCCCACATAGTTATCGTTGCCCTTGTTGCCCACGGTAATCTCGATGGTGGCTTTGTCACCTTGTTTGATGGTGTGGTGTGGTTTCTGAGTATTGGGGATAAATAGCTGCACGTTCTTGGGTTCGGGTTGCTCCTCTTCGTCCTCGTTATCTCCCTCATCGGGCTGTTGTCTGTCGGGTTGCAGGTAGCGCAGCATTTGCTGGTGATAGGCATATCCGCCACTTCCGCCACCAATGCCCTCCTCTCCAGGTTGTAGCACATCGAGGTTGTACCAACCATTTTGTGAGCGGTTCCAGCCCCAATCTACATGCACCATGCCGTTGGCTTTGATACCGTCGAGGACGAAACAATGACCTCCGCCCTGTGAGAAGCCAGCATAGACCACAGGACCGTAGTCTTTCAGTTCGGCGTGGATATGTGCGAGCCATGCCGCCTTTCTGTAGTTGTTGCGTTCGAGGAAGCGCACGTCTTTCTTGTATCCGAAGTGGTTGGTCAGTGCGTCGGGTGCATTGTACACATAGGCTCCGCTGCCACCCACGAAGGCTGGATTGTAGTCCATCTGCACGGCATAGCCCACGTCACGCAAGAGCCGTCCTATGTTGTCCGCCTGTGTGTCGGTGAGCATGGTGCGAGTTGCCCTATCGTAGCCTCCTCCCGTGATTGCCGCAGGCATTTGGTTCCAATCGTAGGCAGCGTTCTCCCTGCCCACTCCGTCAAAGTTGAGCCGCATCCGGTATTGTCCTTTCCACCAATATTCGGTTCTTCCATGTGGGTGGTTGGGCCACTTGTGCCATCTCAGCACGGTGGATATGGCTGTTGCCACACAGCCTGCCACGGTGGGATATACGGTTCCGTTGTATTTGTAGTTGGGGGCATATAGATTGAATGGCCACGCCTGTCCCCACGATATGGGGTAAGGCAGCTGTTGGCGTCGGTTGCTGTCGTAGCCGAGCAATGGTTCTATGTCCGCATGGTCGGTGGCAGCTCGGGTTGGCACGGCGGCTGGTGCGTGTGATTGGTGGCTGAGTACCCATTGGATTTGTCGCTGGTATTCCTCAAACAGCCAATGTATGGAGGGGTGTCGCATGATGGCTTCTTGTGTGAGCGTTCCCTCCTTGGAGTATGCCAAGATGGGGACGACACGGTCGTCACCTGCCACGACAACAAAGCCTTTGTCGGTGCCGTTGTTGATGACGTAGTAGAGGGTTTGCCCCTCGTTGGTGCGTGTGACGGCACGCGTGGTAGTTGTCGTGTGGTGTATGGAGGCACTCCGTGGACTGTATGCCACGGATATGTTCTGCCCACCGATGTAGCCTTGTGCGCCGATGAAGGTGCGTGCTATGCGTAGTGCCTTGTCCTTGCCTATGGGGGCAGAGATTGCCAGCAAGCACAACATCAAGGACAGTGGCAAGAGTAATAATCGTTTCATAGATAAACTTTTAAGATTGTTTGACTGAACAATGGTAAAACGATGTGAGAAAAGAGAAACTATCCGAGGGACTCTTGGCAGATTTTGTGTTGCCCTGTCGTGAGGCTGGCGGCAAAATGAGCAAGTCCGACGGATAGTTTCATTTAATTCAGAAAAATATTTCTTTGGATTACTCCATGTATCTTATCTTATCCACGGTGACGTAGAGCTTAACAATCCTGTTGCTTCCCTCCGTGGTCAGCGTGAAGACGATAGGTTCCTTGCTCTTGTGGTGTTCAAGAATGCTGCTCAGTGGCAAACTTGACGGCGCAACACCGTACTTGGCTTCTGTTACCCTTGTAGCTGTCGCTTGGTGCTTGTTGACGAGATTTGATACAAATGACAAGTAGCACCTGTCGCACATATCTTCCACGGTCTCACCTTGCTCTCTTGTAATCTCGAAGTATTCAGTCGTCTTGGTGTCAAAGTATTGTTTTACTTTGTCGTAGTACAAGTCGGGCAGTTTGCCTGCTTTCCACAACGTTCTCATCTTCATCTCTGGGTCGCCCTCAAGGTACATCAGCAGGTCGCCTCTGATTTGTGCATATTTGTCACGGAAGTGTCCGTCGCCCATGCCGTCGATGGCATCGACACGGAAGACGAGGCGCGCCTTCTTGAAGTCTTGTACAAATTCACGACGTGTAACGCTGTAGGTGCTTGATGCCTGCACGCGAGCCAAAGAATTGTCAACGGCAAACCTAAGCTGGAAACTCACTGGGTGCAGCTGGTTGAAAGGAACTCGCTGTGCGAGGAATGTCTTCACGGCTTCGAGGTTGGCACTTGCCACTTGGTTTTGCAAGGTTTGTCCGCCTCCGAGCATTGTGATGTGGATGTCGCTGTTCTCCAAAATCTTCTTATACTTTATCTCATCGTTCGCCTCAATGTCCACAATACCCTTAATTTTCTTTACGGCGATGTCGAGTGCTTGCTGCACGTCCTTCTCGTCGGCATCCGTGTCAATGCACAGGTAGAGAATGCGTCCGTAGTTGATGGCAGACACATAGACCGGCTGACAGTTTTCCAAGTATGTCTTGTCCACCGACTGGAAGATAGTAGGGGTCTTTCTTGGTGCGTCAACGATGACACTCGGACCTTTTTGGATAACTTTGGCAAGGATGTGATTCTTCTTCTTGGAGAAGTTGAAGCCGAAGCTGGCAGCGAAGTCAACAATGGGGCTTTTTACCGCCAAACCGAGCTTTATCGCCAGCTCTTCGTTGCTATTTACTTTTTCTACAGACTCCAGCAAGATGTTAGAACCTTCCTTATATGCGATGGTTGCCCATTTGTTGAGAGCTTTCTGATAGTCGCTGTAACGAGGATTTTTCACAGTGAAAGATGAAGAGTGGGAATCTGCCTCACTCTCTGGATTGAGGTTGAGCGTCCAAGTAACCTCGCCTAACTCGCAGTCGGAGATGGTGGCATACGTGCCGTTGATGATAGAGTTGCCTTTGAGCGCACATCCCGGATAGATGATGTCTGTTCTTGGGTCGAGCAAAATCATTTCGTTGAAAGTATTGTTCAACTTGTAATTCGTCGTTGTCGTTACCCAATAGCCCGGTATGCCGTCTACCTTGTCCCTGCTGCCGGGTGTGACGGTTGGAGTGCCTACGATTTCAGGTTGCCCTGTTCCGGGCTGGATGGGCGTTCCATTGTCCCTTGCCATGCCGGGTGCGAACGGCAATCCCTTGAGGTACTCTTTCACGTCATTGCCTCTAAGCATGTTACTTCCGCCACCCGCTTGTTGCTCAAAATACACACGCTCTATATCCGTGGCATCAAACGTTTTCTCCTCGCCCTGCTTGGTTTTCACCTTCATGACGTAACTTTGTGCATTCGCACACAATACGCCACCCACGAGCAGCATACTGAGTAAAATTCTATTTCTCATATTGTTCTATATATTATTGGTTAATGATTTTTATGGCTTGATTGCCCTCCTTGATAACATACGCACCCTTGGGCTGCATGGTTAAGTCTATGTCAACGTATCCCGTCTGTGAAGCCTTGTAATGACCCACCAACTGACCGTTAATGGTGAAGAGCCTGATTTCTGCGTTGGCGGCAAGTCCCTCGTAGTAAACATGCCCATTCGCCATCCTGCGGCTCATACCGTTCTCGGACACGTTGTTCACCCCTGTCACCTTGTCGCCCTTCGAAACATAATAGCATTCAAGTTTGGTGATGTCAATTTCTTTCGTGTTGTTGCTGCCATCGGTGGCAACCAACGTTGTGCCTTGTAAAGAAAACTTAGGATTATCGTTCAAGACAAATGTTATCTTTGTCCCAGACTTCATTTGAAACACCAACAAATCTGTTGCGTGGAGTTTGGTTGTACATAATGTGATGATACACATCAGTGTACACAATTTGCTTACCTTTTTCATGTTGTCACTTTTTATATTGTACGTTAAGAAATTTTTAGTTCCCAAAATTAAAATAAATTTCTTAAATATCGCACAAGACGCATTTTCTGTTTTTGCGTCTAAATCGCTCGTTCGAGTTCTTTTTACGCAAAAAGAAAGCAAGAGAGAGTTTACTGTTGCAATAACAACAACTGTGCGCTAACGCAATACATGGTTTTTCGTTCTTGATAAATACAAAATGAAAGCAAGTTACGCTAATTAACGATTTAGGTAAAAAAAACTAAAAAGTAAAAAAAACAGTATAACATTGCTTTCCAATGACTGTAAGGGACGACATATAGCCTTGCGAGTGATGACATAAGGCAAGGTGACCATTCATATTGACTAATATTGTTGTTGAACCGCAAGCATACTAATTGGTTGGCGAGGCAACAGCAAAGATGATATGGTTATCCGTAATCGTACCACCAAATTGATGACAAAATGAAGGCTTGTCAAGTGCAGCAGCCTACTTGCCGGGTTTTTCACTTTCAGCCAATAGCATTCCGATGTTTAGAAATGCACGGAAATTAAACAAACCCATCTGTGTCGTTTTGCTCACCTCATTTATAAGGTGAGCAAAACGCAAGAAAGTGCACAGTCCAAAAAGAAATGAGGGATACACTTTCTCTCTACTGACTGACGACGTGTACGGAGTTGAGTGACGACCTGTACGACACTACATATTGACATGTACGGAGTTGAGTGACGACATGTACGGAACTGAGTGACGTCGGTCACGGTGGTTACGATAGCAGGTGGCGCATGGCTCTTTCTTCTTGACGGATGCGAACCATTAGCAGGTAGCCGTAGAGCAGCAGACCCACGCACAGCGTTGTCCAAGCATGGCAGAGCAGAGCCACGCCTATCAGTTCTGGTATGATGTTGAGGAAATAGTTGGGGTGTCGCACTGTGCGAAACAAGAAACTGCGCTCGATGCGGTGGTTGGGTACGATGTAGAGTTTCACCGTCCAAACGTCGCGCAGTTTATAGATAACGTAAAACAGCATGAGGTAGGCAAATGCCATAACAGCCACGCCGATGATCGAAACTCGGTCAAACTCCATGTTGCTGGCATATCCCTCGTACAGGGCACCAAAATAATAGGCTATGTGGGCAAGTGTCAGCAGCAGGGAGTTGCGTTTTCCGTACTGGGTGGCACCACACTTGATGAGACGTTTCTCGTTCTTGATAGAATAGGCGAGCGAGAACAGGCGCAAGACAAAGAAACTTGCGAAGATGATAATTGCGTATTGCATAACTGTAATATGTTTTATGATGTTTAATAATCTGCGATGAAGCCGTGCCGATGAGGGGGATTCTGCACGGCTCGGACGGTGTATAGGCTTGTCTCACCTTGTTACTACTGCTTGAGAGGCGGTGTGGCGGTGTCGTTGAACTTGATGGCGATGTTGGTGAGTCCGTTGTCCCACCAGCCTGCGAAGTTGAAAAGCAGTATGCCCGTGGTGCGCATGTTGTCATCGCCCCGCAGGATGTCCATCACATAGGGATCCACGTATTTAGTGACGGCATTGGGCGCACCGATACCGTTTGGTCCCGTGTACGAGCAGAAGGTAATGAACCAGTCGGGTGCCGCACTACCGTACGCCTCGCTGGCTTTGAGCAGGTTCTGGCGAACGAGGCTCACCTTGTCCTTAGCTTCGCATTTGTAGGTGTCCTCCACGTGCAGCGTGGTTCTGGTGTAGTTCATCGACTGTAGGGTGGTAGAGAACTGACGGTTGTTGGGCCAGCTCTCTATCCAGCCCGAATTGGTGGAATACCAGCCCTCCCGGCTCACGATGAGCATCTTGCCACGCAGGTCGCCCATAGTGAGGTCAGGGCTGAATGCTCCTGCAATGTATGGTGTAACGTAGGGATCGGCTTTCAGCACGTTGCTCACCGCCTTGCGGTATTTGTCGCCTCCATCGTGATCGTAGTCATAGTCGCGCTTGATGGTCATGATAACTGTTTCTGAGGGGTGTTCCCGCAGAAAATCAGCGGTGGCACGCAATACATCCTTGTGGAACGTGCGGTCGAACACAAACCTGTCGTGGCAGAGTTTCAGCACATCGCCGTCGAGCACCAAGCGGATGTCGAAGAAGCGTATACCGCTCTCGAGCTGCCCCTTGATGTCCTTATCTTGCGTTTTCACCCATACGATGCCCGTCCATGCTCCCGTGTCGTGGGTGCCGGGAATGGACATCTTGCACACCAGTCGGTCGTCTTCCATGTTCTGCATCCAGTTGGCATTGGTGGTTGGCACCAGTTGGCGCAGGCGCAGCGAGAGCGTGTATGTGAGTCCTGCCTTGGGTCCTTGCGCTCCGCTCATGCCCTCCAATGGAGTGTGATGTATCCACCACGGTGTGCGTTTGCCCTTGCGCTCTGTCGTGGGTATGGCGTAGATGTCAGAGAGATAGCCTTCCTGTTTGCCTATGGGCATTGCCCAGAAGCCGTACCAGCCCGATGTCTCGCCCGGTTTCAGCGTGAGTGGCTGGGTGAGCGGACACACGAAATCTTCTCCTTTCTTCAGCAACACAGGTGCTACTGCTGGCTCTGTCGCTCGGCTGTCTGTCTGCCACACCGCTTCCCACACAAACGGTGCTGCCTGCATCGAAGCGTCGGAGGCGCGCATGCGCAGTTCAGCCAAGTCGAGCTCTCTCCCAGTGTCGTTGGTCAGCCGCATACGGATGAACGCTCCTTGCGGCATAAACCTCACATGAGGAGTGTGCAGATGAATGCCGTCGTGCGTCTTCAGCGGCAGCCATGGCGAGAGGTAGGGCAGATTCCACTGTTGCTCCTCGCCCCGGACTATGGGTTGTGCCATGCGGCTCACCCCAAAGGTCATGCGTTGGCTCTTGGCATCGTAGGTACCTTGCCCGAGCATGAAACATGCCTGCCAGTTGCCCAGCTCTTCGCCGTCGGGACACTCCACCTCGGTGGTGATGTGGTCGCACCACAGTGTGTTGCCCCTTACTGTCCATTCCACAGGCACGCATCTCACGGGTATCTTGGGGTTGTCGTTCCTGATGACGCAAATCCCCCTCTGTGTCTCGCCACTCTTGAGACGCAGCTGTGGAAATAGCGTCTCGCCCTCAAATTCGTAGCTCATCGCCCTTGTCGCCGCTGGCTTGTCGTAGCTGACCGTGGCATTTGCCACTTCTACGCTGAGTCGTACCATGCGCGGTTGGCGGCGTGGTTCTTCGGGTTCGGCATCCGTACCGTTGTCGCATGCGCACAGCAGCATGGCGCACAGCAGTGCGTACAAGGCTGTGAGCAGCGTTGTCGTTTTGGTTATCTCTTGGTATGAGTTTTGTCTTGTAGCCATTGTTGTTATCTCCAGTTTTTATTTTAGGGGTGCAAAGGTAGCAAATAATTCGCAACCACACAAACCTCACCAACCGCATAGAAACAATACGACCACGTCATGCTCCGCAGGGGAGACGTGGCGTGGTCGTTTATTCTATATCGTATATCGTTCGTTGGCGGCGGCTTGGTTGGCGGCAGTGGTTCGCAAGCTGCCACTGTTCGGTTATCCTGTGCTGTTGCCCACTACTTGCGGTGTATGAGGCGTTGCTCGTCTTTGTCTTTCTGCAACTGACGTGGGGCGCGCTTGCCGAATTCGTCCACGTCTCTGTTTACCATGAGGCGCACGCCGTAGTGGAGGGTGGCATTGTCGTTATGCCCACGGTCGAAGCCGTCTCTGGAGAGCACTCGGTAGCAGAAGGTTTTGTTGCTATAGGCATCGTCTTTGTCATACGTGTTATGTTTCCAGCGAGTGCGTGACCAGTAAGCCATGCGCCATGTAGGTGCGCCTTTTGGGAAGGGGAAGCCTACACAGGGCAGCACACGGTAGCAGTCTGTGAGGTATAGGGGATTGCTGTCCGAACACTCGCCCCACCATTTGTCGTCCATGATGTCGCGCACGGTTACGTTGGCGTTGCCTATCCAGCGGCTCTGCACTACGAGGCGCATACCTCGACCGTCGTTCGTAACATCGGGACCGCCAGCGTCCATAAATCTCCAGCGATAGGCGCAGCGATAGCGGTTACCGTAGGGACGGCGGTCTTTGTGCGACTGTGCCTCTTTGTTGTTGCCGTCAAAACGTATGGCGTAGAGTTCAAGGCGGTTCTTGTTTTGCATGAAGTAGGAGTAGAAAATGGGTTTGTTGTTCCAAAACCGCTCTTCCTGCATGTCTGACTTGTTGCTGTTGTGTGTCTCGCCAGCTGAGATGATGGGGCGCATATCGTCTTCCTCGGGGTCGTACATCTCGAAGTAGGGTTTGGGAGCAGACTTGATATTGTCCCAGCCTGTAAGACCTATTGGCAGTTTACCCTCGTAGATGCTTGTGAGGATGTTGGGCAGTGCCAGCCCCCATTCTTCGCCAGTGGGCAGGTGGTAGTCTTGTGGTTTCATCGTACCATTATTCAGCGCAAAGCGCATCTTCATGTCGCCGCTTTTGAGCGACCAGTTGCTCACCCATCCGTAACCAGCCTCGTTGGGGTGTGGCGTGTTGGTGTCGTGGAAGCCCACTTCGTCTGTCTTGCTGTTCGTTACCGCCAAGCGTTCCAAAGGATTTGCCCACGGATAGGCTGGCTTGCCGTCTCTCATTTTTCCAAAGCATGGGCGGCACACGCCAAGCTCTACGACTTGAGCACTATTCTTGTATTTATCGCTTTTGAAGTCGTAGGGTGTAAACTCTCCAGTCCATTCCTGTGGCTTGCTTTGTGCAAGCAGCCATTCGTTGGCGTATGGATAGCGTGTACCTGCTTTCCTCTTTCTGCCCAGCATGAATCCTCCACGCTCAGCGGTAAGCATAGTTTGCCCGATGTAGTTGAGCTTAGGTATGGGCATTCCCCACACGTAGAACTCGTCGTATTCGGCTTTCTCCTTTCCCTTGCGCATGGCAGAGGCATCGAAGGTGTAGCGATATTCGTAGAGTGGCGAGCCGTAGTCGGCGCTCTCTTCGAGTGGGTTCATATTGGCAGGGTTGTTGAAGTGCAACTGCCGGTCGTTCTCGTACAGCCAGTAGAAGTTGTTTTCGATACTTTCGTTCCATGGGCGCAGCTCACAATCGAGTCCAAAGGAGTGGTCCGTGGCGAGGTCGGCATTTGAGCGAAACAGGCTGGCTGGCATCATTAGGAAGCCGCCTCGGGCAGTGATTTGCGAGCTGGCAAAGGTGTATTTATGACCTTCTGGTTTTACCAAGTCGGTGTTGCGTTTCACCTTGAAGCGTATCAGGTTGCCTATCATCTTGAACCTCCAACCCTTGATGACGATTTTGCCATTCTGCATCACGAGCGGTTTCCACCCTGTGGTGAAAGGCACGTTGGCAAGGATGTTGCCGTTTGCGTCCACCGTGTTGTGGAGGTTTGTGTGCTTGGGGTCGAGGTCTACATAGAAGCGATACAGGTTCTCTGCCAGCTTGCGCTTGTTCTCGTCAAGGCTCATGTCGGTGCGTGCCTTGTCGAAGTCGGGATTGTATTCGCCTCCGATGATGCCGCATACATACCACTTCTCCCCCTCCTTGGGTGTGGCACTCTTGCCGTTGAGCCAGTGAAAATTCAATACTGCATCTTTTTTCAAATCTATTGTCCCGTCTGGTTTGGGCTCCACATTGCTCAAGTTCATCTCGGCAATGCCAAGCACCACTTTGTTAGGATCTACAGCCTCCTTGCCGTTCACCATCGCTTTATCCTCATCGCCTGCACGCACGATGAAGATGCGTATTTTCAGTTCAGTACCATGCAGGATAGGCAAATTTTGCTTGTCGAGGGCAATGGCTCGCGTGCCGCTGCCCTCTTGTACGATATTCGGAGCCTGTACACTGGCGTTCAAATCCACGGCAATGGAGGTGGAAGCCTCCTCACCCAGCGTGGTGGTATTCAGCTTTTGCTTACTGCTTATGAATGTGTCGTCCACGCACGAGGTGGCAGACAGTGCCAATATGGCTGCCACTGCAAAAGCAGTGTATAGTTTGAATAAATGTTTCATACTTACAAATTTTATGTAGGATAATAAATAATGTTTAGTCATCGCCATCACCAGCTCCTGGCACAATTTTGGGGTCATCAACTTTAATATCTCCCCCAGGGCTTGCAGCCAGCAGTGCATGTTCTGCCTGCATGGGTATCATCGTGATTTGTGGACGAACGTACTGTTTCTTTTCTCTCGTTGTCTCTTGGATGTTGATTACTTCTTTCATAATTCTTAATTTTTTATGTTGTTAATACTAATTGCTTAAAAACTCGTGTAGTGTTGCGGGTCAGCGTTGTACATGTCGTGGGGTAGCGTTGTACACGTCGACATGTAGCGTTGTACATGACGACATGTACGCAAGTCGGGGTTATGGGTGGTTGTCCTCTGGGGTGTTCTGCTTGTTTTTTGCTCGTGCAGTTTTCTCTGTTCGCTCGTAGCTTACGCCCGAGAGGGTGAAGTATCGGCGTGAGGGTTGCAGCCGTACGGCTGGTTTGGAAATGTGCTTTGTTGGGTTAAACTCTTCCTTGCCTTTTTCCACGAGGCTGCTGCTAAAGGTGGGGGTGAGTGTGCCTATGTCGCCAAAGTCTACGCTGTCGCCGTTCTCTACGTGTCGTTTTGCTATTTCGGCGGCGAGTCGCAGCACTGCTTCTACCTCTGCCCCTGTGAAGGTGGTGGCTCGTCCCACTTCTTCGCAGAACGAGCGGTGGTCTATTCGTTTTCTACCTGTTGGCACGGCTTGAATGACGGTCTTGCCTGCCAGTTTTCCTAATGTTGCCTTACGTTCTGAGAGAACGTATGCTAAGGGTCTGTTAGCCATAATTGAACTATTTTAAGGGTTTAACTAAATAAAAATGGCAATTGGAATGCGCTTCACAGCGCATTCCAACCTGTTTCTTTTTAATGTGAAAAGAAAAAGTATTTTGCTTTCTATGTTATCTTGGGTTTGCATGCCAGCCTGTTTTGGGGCGTTCCCAGTTTTTACCTGTACCGTGACCGCTTCCTTCCTCATTGTATTGTTCTCCCCACTTCCCTTTTTCATTGCACATCATGAGATTGGTGAATGGGTGTATGAATCCCTTGTCCCACCAATTCTTTCGTTGGAAGGTGCCGTCCCAGTGATTGGAGAAAACACGTGCGAAATGTTGTCCATTACCTCCCGGTATCTGATAAGTGTTACCAGCAATCATTGTCATTCCATTATGCCAATTCAAATATCTATGCCCGTTGCACTCGCCCTGACATGGCAAATTCACCTGTACGTTGTACTTGCTGTCCTCACCGTTCCACCATGCGTCGTTGCTGATATCGGACACCTCAAGAGGCGCATCACCAATCCAGCGGCTGGTTACGATGAGTTGGTTCTCATTGGTCCAGTTGCAATTGGGCCAGTTCTTGGTTTCCCACTTGTAGGCGCAACAAAGCTTGTCGCCGTATTTGGTGGAGCGGAAGAAACGTATAGAGTAGGTCTTGTTACCCACAGTGAGGAATCTGCTCCAGAAGCCTTGCGTGTTGAGGTTGCTTAACTGCATTTCTGCCAAGTCGCCTCCGTTGCCCGGGAAGAGGTCGCGTACATATAATACCCCTTTCGAATCTTCAAGGTCGGCGTAGAGCGTCATCCATTCTTGGAATATTTCTGTTTCGTCAACAAAGGTGTTCTTTTTATCACTGCGGTTTCCAACATGAATATCCCAACTTTGGTCTTTCCACCTTCCATATACGGCAGGAAATGGAAATAGCGTTGTCAATTCCGTGAGCGATGGCGTGTGCCATACGTTGTCCTCAGGCATCACAAGCTTGTGGCACATGGCATCCTTCCATGTGTACCAAACTTCGCCTTTGTTTCCTCCCGTTCGCCAATCTTTTGAATCATCGGGCCATTTGCTGTTATTAAGGTATTGGTCATTGTCCCACCATGTCTTGGGGGCACCAAGGTTGTGCTTGGCAGCACGAGAGAGGAAGTTGAGGAAGTTGAATGCCGGGTACGGCTCGGAGTCGTGTACATGGGCAGTGAGGGTGCGTATCTTTCCGCCATCGTTCTTGAAGTTGTGCTTGCTGACGAACGGACCTTTCGCATTGGAGTTCTTGGCTTGTTTGAGGATGTAACCACCTGTCCACGATCCCATGATTGTTTCTGCTCCTGTCTTGTCGGTAGGCATGCCCCACATGTACCACACATCGTATTTAGCTCCGCCCTCGGAGAGTAGTATGGCTCCGTCGGCTTTAACGTTGAGGTGGAGTATGTAGTTGTCGTTACTTTCAAAGTTTCTTGTATAAACAGGACAGGTGCTTTCCCACCATGTGCTGACATCCCCGACCTTGATTTTCCCATTGCCTCCTATGGGGCAGAATACGCCCATTGGAGTTAGCGCATTAGACTTGAGAAAGTAGTTATGCGAATTGGATACTTTGTCGTCACGTTTCACCTTTATTCTGAGGAGCGTGCCAGGCATCTTGAAGCTGAAACGAGCAAGTGGAGCTCCATTTCGCATGGTTACTGGCTTTTCGTTGGAAGTGAAGGCTATCGGCTCGCTGTTGTCGGCATTCCTAATGATGCTACCTTCATTTTCATTCTTATATTTATTGTTTGGTGTCATCTGTGGCTGGAAGTTCACAGCGTGGCGCATCTTGCCACCCTCACCTCCTGCTACCTCTTTCTCTGCTCCACCAGCCACGGCGCAAACTTTCCAGTCGTTGCCAGAAATATTGTCGGTGGGATTGCCAAGTAGCCATGTTACGGTGATATTTTGCAGTTTTCCCTCGCCATTGGGGTCTTTGAGCAAAGGGTAGTTGTTCTTGCTGCGCTTGGTTATCCACTTGTAGGTAAACTTGCCGAGCTGCTGCGTTCGTTCGTTGATGATGTAGCAGGTGGCAACGAAGTCTTGATCCGCCTCTACCTTACCGTTGACGTCGAGCGTGAGGGCGCGGGTGAGAGTGCTGCGTGTCTTGGCGTTGCTTGCCAGCTCGTTGACAATTTTCTTTGTCTCGCCGTCCATGTCGGGGGCGCCGATGTACATGCGTATGTTGGTGGTGGGATATTTGGTTTGTGTCTGCTCGGTTCCTTGCGGTGTGTCGGGCAGTGATTCTTCAATGTCGTTGGCGCACGAGCCGAGCGTGAGAGCCATGAGTGCGAGCGAAGCGCAGAGCATACCAGCCTTGCGCAGGTGTGATATCATTGTTTGCATAAATGTTTGTTTTTCTCTTTTTTCCTTTTCTTTTTCTTTTCTTGTTAGTGTAGGTTGCCCTGTTGAGCGGCGTGGGTGTCAGTCGTTCCAACCGGCGTTCATGTTGATGTCCTCCTCAGAGAAGTCAAACCTTTTAGCATCCAAGATTTCTCCGCCTTCTTCAGGATCCGTCATGCTCGCCTGTAATCCCCAGCCATTGAGGAGGTCCCCCCCCTCCAGCTTTATCACCTCGCACGTGGGGGCAACGTACGGTTTCTTATGCTTTACTGCTACTTCTTTCATCATTTCTTCCTTTTCTTTATTTATTGTTAAAAGTTTGTCGTCTTTTTTAGCCACCTTTTCGCTCTTTTCTTCCATAAACGTATATGCTTTTCGGTTAAATAGTCCTTTTATTTTCTAGGTCTCTCACTGTCGTATTGTTACTACGCTGCCAGCATTTGCTGGGTTGTAACTTTGCCTTTCGTCAGTGGTGTGGTGTGCCGAAAGACTATGGAACGCAAAGTCTACGATGCTCACGGAAAAGGTGACACTCCTACTACGTCTTTTCTTGCGAAGAGAGAAGACGAGCAGAGCGCACTATACCGATACTTAATAAAAAGTGTTAAATATGCGGGGGGGGGGTAATAAAAGATGTTAATAAATATATGACATACAGCATTTTTTCGCACTCTATTGCAAAGGCGGAAGAATGTACTGGCAGGCAGCAGCGGCTGTTTGTCGGATATTTATTCATATACCGTAGAATTAGTTATTGCCTTCGTTTTGCTCCTTGATTGTTCAATTTGAGAGTAATGTAGTTTTATTTTAGAAGGCAGTGCGCAAATGTAGTCATTTTTCTCAAAACTCCAAGCAATTTCAAGAAAAATAATGAAAAAATATCGTGCAAACGTTTGACAATCATCAAAAATGATGATTGTGGGGGACGCATAATGAAAGCAGGGACACACCTGTTAGTGGTGTGTCCCTGCCTGTGGTTATCCTCGAAAAAGGAGGAGGGCTATCAGTACTTCGGTGTCCAAGTCCAGTTGGTTACTTTCTCGTCTGCCTTTCGGCTGATGAGCAACTTTTCGTCCTTGTCGCGCTGTTTTTTGCGTGGTGCTTCATCTCCGAACTCGTCCACATCTCTGTTGACGATTAGGCGGACGGGCAGGTAGTATTTCAGACCATCGTTGTGTCCACGTTCAAAACCGTCCTTGCAGATACGACGGTAGCAGAAAGTTTTGTTCGAATAATAGTTGTCTTCTCCAGAGACAGCTTTCCACCTCGTTCTTGACCAATACGATACGAACCACTGCCATCCTTTCCCAGTGAATGGGAAACCAGCGCATGGCAGCACTCGATAGCAGTCGGTCTGGAAGAGTGGGTTTTTGGGCGAGCTTTCTCCCCACCATTTCTCGTCCTTGAGGTCTCTTAGGGTGACGTTGGCATTGCCTATCCAGCGGCTCTGCACAACGAGGCGCATTCCGTGGTTGTCGTTGGAGATATCGGAGCCACCCATGTTGACGAATCGCCAGCGGTAAGCGCAGCGGTATCTCTGCCCTAGCATGTATTGCTCACCCTTATACTTTGCTCCCTCGTGCGTGCCGTCGAAGCGGATGGCGAACATCTCTCCCATCCCCTTATCCTGCATGAAGTAGGAATATAGGGCGGGGTAATCTGCCCAGTGCAATTCTTCTTGTATAGAGGCTTTATTGTCATTGTGAGTTTCTCCTCCTGTTATTATGGGGCGCATGTCGTCTTCTCTAGTGTTGTACATCTCGAGCCATGGTGTGGCTCCCGGCTTGATGTAGTCCCAGCTCAGCAGCTGTGGTTCAAGAAAACGGTCGTATATAGTCGTATAAATATTCGGGATGGCGACTCCCCATTCCTCCGAGTTGGGAGCATGGTAGTTGTCGGGCAGACACTTCTTTTCGCCCACTACGAAACTCATCTTGAAATCAGCCTGCTTGAGCGACCAGTTGGAAACATTCCCCCACCCACTCTCACTGCTATGCTGAGTATTCGTGTCGTGCCATCCTTTCTCGTTGGTCATGCTATTGGTAACGGCGAGTCGCTCCAGCGGATTGGGCCATGCGTATTTGAGCTTGCCATCTTTCTCCTCTGTGCTGAATCGGGGGCGGCACACGCCTACCTCGGCGGTGAAGCCCTTACCACCCTTCTGGGCGAAGTCGATGATCTTGTACTCGTTGGAGTTGGTTTTTGGATCCACTGCCTTGGCGTAGAGCCATTCGTCGGCGTAGGGGTATTTTGCGCCTTGGGGCTGCTTTTGCCCGAGCATGAAGCTGCCTCGTTCAGCCGTGAGTTGCGTTGTGCCGTTGTAGTTAGGCAGTGGGATAGGCATACCCCAAACGTAGAACTCGTCGTAGTCTTTGCCGTATTTATCATCGTGCATTTTCCCTGCATCGTAGGTGTAGCGATACTCGTAGAGGGGAGTGCCGTAGCTAGCGTCTTCCTTGGCGGGGTCTGTATCGGTAACGTTGTTGAAGTGCAGGCGGTTGTCGCTCTGGTACTGCCAATAGAAGTTATGGTCGATGTTTTGCTCCCAAGGACGTATCTCGCAGTCGAGCCCCATGGCGCAATCCTTGCTGTAGTCACCACCTTTTCTAAACCTGCTGAGGGGCATCATAAGGAATCCGCCGTTGGCTGTAAGCTGCGAGCTGGCGAAAGAGTATTTGTGCGCCTTGGGGCTGACCAGCTCGGTGTTGCGCTTTACCCTGAAACGAAGAAGTGTGCCCAATGCTTTGAACGCCCAGCGGTGCAGGTTTATCACGTTTGTTTTCTTTACCTCCAGTTTTGTCCATCCCGTGCTGAAAGCTGCCGTTACACGGAGTTTGCCATTCTCGTCGCGTGTGTTGTGGTCTTTAGAGGGGTTGAACTTGACGTAGAAGTTGTAGAGTTGTTTGGCAAGCAGTCTGGTTGCAGCGTCTTCCTTGTTATCTTCTGACATTTTTTTGAAATACTCATCGTACTCTCCTCCGATGATTCCGCAGATGTACCAATCCTCTCCAGGTTTGATATTTACGCTGTTGTTGAGCCATGTGAGCGTGAGCAAATCGTCGTTGGAGCGAAGGCTGACCCCTCCGCCATCGATTTGCTGTATATTGTCCCATTTCACCTCGCCTGCTCCCATGATGACCTTTTCGGGATCCATGGCATCCTTGCCGTTAATCTTCTTCATGGTATTTTCGTCTGCCTTTACCACGAAGATTCTCGCCTTGAGGTTGGAGCCTTCGGCAAGCGGCATATAGCGGTTTACCGATACGGCGCGTGTGGCTGGCGCATTGGGGTCCATGGCGCGTGTGATGTTAGGCAGTTGCATACCTGCACCGGCAGAGAAAGTTACGGTGGTGGTGGCGAGTTTCGCATCGGCTGGATTGACCTTCTCGCCGCCGCCGTTGTTGTTCACGAGGTTGTCGTCTGTACACGATGCGAGCCCAGCGCACGTCAGGGCTACGAGTGCCGCAAGAGCGTATGCCTTGCGCTTGATGATGAATGTGAATGGTGTCATAGCTGTTCCTCCTTTCCTGTTTGTGTGTTGCCTGTACCCATGTCGAAATCCTTGGGAAATTCTGCCTCTTCGTCGAACCAGTTTTCCTTACTTAGAGATCCGCCATCTTCAAATCCTCCCATTGAGCCAGAGATACTCATCAAATTGTGGGATTCCATTCGGATTACCTCGCATTTGGGTGCGAGATAGGGCTTTTTTACTTGTTTGTCTTTTCCCATTTTTTTGTAATAATAATATTATGTGTATAAAATATGTTGTCTGTTTGTGCGTCACTTTCGTGAGTGTTGTCGGTGAGCTTCGTACATGTCGTCATGTAGTGCCGTACATGTCGTCCCTCAGCTTCGTACATGTCGACATGTAGCTCCGTACACGTCGACATGTAGCTTTGCGAGTGTTGCTCGTTGCTTTTGCCTATTCCTGCCGTTGGCACCACTTAGCTCGTAGGCACGGGGGCGAAGTTAGGGCTGGCGTGGCAGATACGAGCGCAAAAATGCGCCACTCATCAGCCTTACAGTGAAGACCAATAAGAAGCGCACGACCGATGATGTATAGATAAAAAATGTTAAATTTCGGGGGGGGGTAATAACACACATTAACGAAAGAGATGTACTCTTTCGCCTTTCCGCCCATCGCAAATGCGGCAGACGAAGCTTTGGGCAGGTAGCCGAGGTTGTATGTCGTAGTTTTGTACATATACTGGTTAAGAGTGATTATTGTCATCCGTATTCCATCGTCCATGGAGCAAGCCCGATAAGGGAACGATGTGCAAGTTGCAAAACGAAGTGCAATAAAAGAGTAAAGCTATTGTGTTTCTTCTGTACAGCAACCGATGTTGTGGTTTGGCACTTATAAAAAAGTGGGAGGAGGCATAGACACCTCTTGGAGCACCCATACACCCCTCCTTGTATCATTAAAGGCTGTTGTACAAAAAACAGTATTTTATTTCTCGCTTTTTAGTTGCCTGTTCTTTATCTTATCCTCAGGTATAAGTGATTTGGTATCAGCTTCTGTATATGGGAATGGAATTGAAAAAGCTAATGTTACCTTAAGCTCTTTGTCGTTCCCAGCTTGATGAAACGTCATGTCAACTGTAACTATATTTTTCGGACATGTTTGGGGGTCAATCGTAAAAGTGAAGTTTCCTGTAAATTTACGAGGGTCACCATTGTCTTTGAATTCATACTTCAGCCAGTTTGGCTGGGTAGTTGCCATTCCTGTGGTATTGTCATCGCATTTCCATTCATATTTAGTGATTTTCCATGTTTGTTTTGCTGGAAAGATTTCTACATATTCTTTCAATTTCCAGTATTCAATGCCAGTGGCATAGCTTTTGAACCCTTTCACTTCAAAAACACCATACGTACATGTCTTTGTTTTGTAATACTTTTGCACACCTTCATCGTTTCTTTGTTTAGGGCTGACCTTATTCAACTTGCCATCTGCACCTTTTTTGTAATACCCCGCACTACTAACCTTCATGTCATTTGATACATATCTTTTTTCGTATCCGTTTGCTTCGAAATGATACTTGGTTTCGGCATCGTCATTGTACTTATTGTCCTCTATGATGTAGTTAGTCGGTTTGTTTGCGTTCCACTCCTTGCCAGCAAGGCTAAGAATAACTATTTTTCTTTTTTTTCTGGTATCTGGTTTCGTAGGATATTTCTTCTCCTTATCATCTTCCACGTTGGGGTTAGTATCTATCTCTAAATAAATGGTTGCCTTGGCGTTAGGGCCGAGCTTCTGTGGTATCATGAGGAATGAGAAGTTGTCGTACTTACCATCGCTGTCTTTGATACCTGTAACTTGCGTCATGTTTTGCACAGTAGTCCTTATGCCAGCACCGCCCACCTTTAAGAAGTAGTCCTTTTCTTTCTCTATCACCTTCCAATCAAAGGTGTTGGTTGCCAAGTTGGCTTGGCACTCGCTCTTACCAGCCACGCCACTCAGCTTGATGCCTACGATTTTTAGTCCCGTAGTGCGCTTGTCGCCAAGCGTGAAGTTTACGGCGGTAAGCGCATGATGCAACTTAATATTCACTGGGTCACGGTCGCCATTAACAAGTTTTACCTCAATGTCGCTCTTACCTAACATCAAGTCCTTCTCCTCGCGCACATCTGTTTCGGGCGTAAAAGTTACCTTGTAGGTGTCCTTTCCCGTTTTTACGATAGAGTTGTCGCCCTTAAGGAATGGGTATGTACCCACCATCTGCACATACTTCTTTGCGTTATCCCATACCGCAGCATTTTTTGCCACCACCTTTCCGTTCTTGGTGGTATGTCCTTTGTCGATGAAGTTTGGAACGTTACCCATTTTCTCAAATCCTTCATCATTGGTATAGCCCTGCACACCGAACTGGTCATCGTTGGGTATGAAGGTTATGGCATCGTACATCGTGCCACGTGTGCCATGCGTGCCATGCTCGTTTGCGCTGAAATTGAGCGACACCTCACCACCGAGGGTTGTTTTCTTCTCTATATTGCTCTCCATATCCTGCGAGCAAGACATGGTCAGACATGCCATCATTCCCATGAGGAGAAAAGGCATGTGTGTGAATTTTACTAATGATTTTTCCATACTCTCATCATTTTTTTGATTTAAATTTAATACCGTTATATGGATTTAAGGTTGGTTTAACCAGTCCCAATCTTCATCGGTAGGGTCGGGGTTTGTCTCAGAGTCTGGTCTGTCAGAAGTTCCGTTTCCCCATTTATCTGTATCTATATTCGCACCTGGCTTATGTCCGCTTCCACTCATAAGCATTGGCACGTTGTCCAAGCTGATTATTGTACATTGTGGCGACATATATGGCTTCAGTTTCTTCTTTTTCATAATTCTTAAAATTTATATTATCTATAATGTTTCATCTTCTGTCTTTATTAGGTGGTGTGTTTCACCATGTTGTTGCAGAACGAATGATAGTCTATGCATCGTGTTTTATACTGCCTATCCTTTTTCTTTAACCATTGGCTTCTTGATTTGACGACAGGCATGTTAGTGAGTTGTCAGTTGTCCCAGTCAGTGCTCATTTCGAACTCTTCGGCGGAGAAACTTACCATTTAGCATCCGTTATCTCGCCACCGTCTTCAGGTTGCTGTATGCTGGCTTGTAATCCCAAGCCCTCCGACAGATTGTTCTCACTCTCAATCTTTATCACCTCACAGTAGGGTGGAATGTATGGTTTCTTCTTAACAATTTCTTTCATCTTAAGTTCCTGACTTTCTTCAATATTGCCGTTAGTTAAGGTTTCGTTGGCTACCGATATAAGCTTCTCATCAGTTTTTCCCATATGATATTTTCAATTTGATTATTCAGTTACATAGTCTTTTATTTTCTTCATCTCTATCAGCGCTACATGATACAGGTTGTTTTGAGTACTGTGCGCAAGACGCACGGCACTCATGGGAATGGCAACACTCCTCTCATGCCTTTCCTTACGATGAAAAAAGACGGACAGAGAGTAGTGTTCGACGTACTAATAAAAAGTGTTAAATACTCGGGGGGGGGGTAATAAAAGATGTTAATAAATATATAACATACAGCATTTTATCGCACTCTATTGCAAAGGCGGAAGAGAGTGCTGGCAGGCAGCCAAAACTGTGTGTCGCATATTTATACATACATCATCAAAAGTAGTTATTACCTTCATTTTTTGTTGCTCCTGAATATGTCTAATATGGGAGCGCTATTGTTCTATTTGAGAAATAGCGTGCAAATTTAAGTATTTTTTCCCAAAACTACAAGCAATTTCAGGAAAAATAATGAAAAATGCAAAATGCAAACGATTGCTCATATTTATACGGCAGTATTAGAATAAGGCTGCTAATCTTTTGCTAAATGTGCAAGGCTGGGCGTATCCTTTATCCGTTGAATTTCTGAATCGACAAGCGATCGAATCTCTTGCTTCACTTTACGATAGTTGGCTTCGATTGTCTCTTTGAGATTGTCTGAGCCATCTTCGTTTTTGAAGTCGGCTATGACAGGAATGGGACGATAGGCTTTCATTTCGGCAGAGACTTTGGTACTATCCACTACAATCTCTGCGTGAAAAATCTTTTGGTCGATACGTTCATCAAAGTTGTCGGACACTGCACCCACAAACATACCCTGTGTAAGGTTACTGATTTTCGATGCAGGGATAAGGCTGTCCATCTGTGTGGAGATAGAGGTGGATTTGTCGTTTCGGTTGATGGTCATAGATTGCCGCTGCTGAAGTACCTTGCCGAAACGCTCGGAAAGAGTTTTGGCTGTTTCTCCAACCACCTGCCCTGAGAACACATTACCCACCGTATTCTGGATTACCTTGCTCTCCTTGTCGCCATAGTCACGGGTAAGCTGCGAAAAGTCCTGAAAACCCAAGCACACTGCCACTTTATTGCTTCGTGCTGTGGCTATGAGATTATCCAATCCACGGAAGTAAATCGTTGGCAACTCGTCGATAATTACCGAGCTTTTAAGTTGCTTCTTCTTGTTGATGAGCTTTACGATACGGCTATTGTAAAGTCCGAGTGCAGCCGAATAGATATTCTGACGGTCGGGATTATTTCCTACGACCAACACCTTCGGCTCGTTGGGGTTATTGATGTCGAGCGAGAAATCATCACCTGTCATTACCCAATAGAGAGCGGGGCTTATCATACGTGAGAGTGGTATCTTTGCCGAAGCAATCTGTCCCTGCAACTGGTCCTGCGCTCCTCCTTCCCACGCGTCCATAAAGGGCGAAAGGTAGTTGGCAAGCTCATCGTATGCCGTGAGTATCGGGAATATCTGTGCGTAAGGACGGTTGAGAAATTCTATGGCATGGGGGAAGGTACAATATTTGCCGTTCTCATATATCTTCAGAAACCAGATAATGGCAGCAAGCAAGATAATCGGTGATTCGACGAAAAAATCTCCCTGCTTCTGTATCCACGAGCGGTTGAGGTTGAGCATAATCGTGTAGGCACTCTCATAGGCATCCGAAATATCCGTCATAAAGGACGGATTGATGGGATTGCAGCGGTGCGACTTTCTTGGGTCGTCGAAGTTAATCACATAGAATTGTGGCTTTACCTTGTAAGCATCAAGGTGGTTGAGTAGATGGTTATAGGCAATCTCGGAAAGGTCGGGAAACTTGTAGTCGTAGATATACATGGCAAAGCCTTTTTCTATCTGCTGCTTGATATAGTTGTTCACGATAGCGTATGATTTTCCCGAACCGGGAGTGCCTAACACCATTGAGGCACGAAACGGATTGACCACGTTAATCCAACCGTTGTTCCACCTTTTCTTATAATAGAAGCGTGTAGGAAGATTAACCGAGTATTCATTTTCCATCAGCCTTATTTCCTGCATAAAACTCTCGTTCTCGGTATTGAACACATCATCCATCAAGTTATTTTTGAGCAGTCGGCTCATCCATACACCAGCCATCAACAGACAGATATAGCCCACAGAGAGTGTGAAGATATAAAGCGTAGCCGCCCCGATTTTACCTATGGGCAATGCCAACAGCCACCAATTCAGAAAAAAGAACACAAAACCTGCGAAAAGCACTGTCCAAATCTTTGGCCATGTGATTTTCTCCTCCTTCACGCCTTTTGTGCCCAAGCAGGAGAGCGCAAGGAAAACCACACAAAAGAGCTTTGTCCAAAGGATGGATGAAAACAAGCCTGTGGAGCGTTGAAAGTTCATCAGTATCTTGTTGATGATACCGAGCGTGAAATGCCACTGTTGAAACGCCTCGTAACAGAACCAATAACAGTTAATCAGAAGGAATATCACCGATATACCCCGCATAAAGTCCATGACTTTACCTAATGCCCTTAAATCATCTTCTTGTGCCATAATCGTATTGTTTTTGGGAAGCCTTCCCCAACCCCTCCTAAGGAGGGGAGATAGAAATACTCGTTTGTTTAATGTTTTCTTCGTCTAAGATTTACCTTACTTTGCTTTCGGAGTTTGCGTTGCCATGCCGCTTCTTTCCAATCATCATTACCCGATGAAGAAAAAGATTCTCCCACCATATCGTCAATAAGTTCATCGACAAGGTTGTCGCTTTCCTGCTCATCAGACTGTATTGTCTGCATCTGTTTCTGTAAGGTGGTATCAATCTTTCCATAAAGCGATTCATCCAAGAATGGATTGTGTGATGGATTAGATAGATATGCGTTGAATACCTTCTTTGTCATCAATGAACGTAATACCATAGATGCGTCCATTATCATTCTTTCGGATTACCACTCGCAAGCCTTGTTCCTCCAATCTTTGTCGGAGTTCTTCCTCCGTTTGGGGAGAAGTGCGCATTACTTCTAATACCTTTCTTCTGACGGATGGTAGCAATGGCTTAACCATCTGCTTTGACTTCAGCATCTTGTTCTGAACGGCAGCATAGCCCACACCTCTACCTATGTCCGAGGCGTGAATGGGCGTGCTCACCTTATTGCCCTTGTCATCGGTAGGCACATAGACCAGTCCGTCATATCGCTTTCCTCGATACTCCGTTTTAACCTCCTCTACCGCAAGGTTGTATTTATGCAGAACGGCATTTAGTTCACCTAAGGAGCAGAATGTATAATGCTTCATCGCAGAACGAACAGTATTTGCCACTTGTTCCTTGATATTTCCTTGCGTAGTATCGACCTTTGGTGTTTCTTTTGTTGTTCTATCACTGACCTTTGAACTTGGAATGAGGTTATATTTCTTTTCCAGAGAATCAGTAATCTTTTTGCTTCGTCTGCCCTCATACTTGTCATTGATTTTTCTGCCTTGACTATCCACCCGAAGCGAAACGATGTGAATATGCTCACGGGCAATGTCATTATGTTTAAAGACGATATAGGGTTGCTTGCCATAGCCCAGTGCCTCCATGTACTCCTTCGCAATCTGTGTCAGTTGCTCATCAGATAGTTTCTCGTCCGGGTGCGGATTGAGGGAGCAATGAAAGACTGTTTTCTTTGTCCTGCATTGCTCTGGTATTGCCTTTTGCATATCGGCAAGTACCTTATCCATTTGAAAAGTGTCATCGAAGCCTTTCCGAAGTTCGTTCACGCAGAGAACTGCCGCTTCGTCGTGCTGCACCTTTTTGAAGTTATATCCCAATGCTCCTCCAAGGTTCTCGG
>QWCD01027835.1_pt1 | contig 31045 bp, 22 predicted proteins | sample 1972461 | NCBI WGS metagenome assembly QWCD01 (sample SAMN09866717, study PRJNA288562) | Human vaginal metagenome isolate term4_vaginal, whole genome shotgun... | isolation source: vagina | host: Homo sapiens | place: USA: California | reverse complement strand
GTCAATATCTTTTTCCCAATTGCCGCTTGTAAATCCATCCCACGCTTTTGCACGAAGATCCTCTTCGCTGAGAACGGATGCATCCACTGATGCCATATTTGACTCCTTTCGTATCCACGACGCTTCTTCACGTCGCCTTCTCTACTATGTTAGAGCAATGTTTAAACAGTACACGTCGATTTTTGGCATTTTTAACGTGAGTTACCTCACATTTTACTGTTTTTTAGCTTATTTTTAATAAAAATGCTAGTTTGAATCCTCAAACTAGCACATATACAACGCGTAGCGAATGGGCGGTTGCTTGCGACTTTTCCCAAGCTTCACCAATCCGTCCCCAGCCTTCGTCTATTCTCTAAACGCCGTTGTTACTGGAATTCGCCTATCTCTGCCAAACGCAATCGCACTAACTTTTGGCCCTAACGGATACTGCCTACGCTTCCATTCTGCGCGGTCTACAAGCCGAATAACTGTATCAACTGTGCGCTCATCAAAACCATCTGCAAGCAAATCCGCCCTGCCGTGAGCAAACTCAATATGAGCCTCTAACACTTTGTCTAGCAAATCGTATTCTGGCAAAGAATCCGAGTCCTTTTGCCCTGGCCTAAGCTCGGCACTTGGAGGCTTAACAATAGAGTTTACAGGTATAAGAATGCCATCTTTTGGAGCATTTTCTTTAGGATTATTTTCTTTAGGAAAATCTTCACTACCAGCAATAGGCAACATTCCAAGACCTACGCCATTTTTAGCAGCGCGATTACGCCATCTAGAAAGCGCCCAAACGCGAGTCTTAAACAAATCTTTAATAGGAGCATACCCACCTACCGCATCTCCATAAATCGTAGAATAACCGCATGCAAGCTCCGACTTATTGCCAGTAGCTAAAGCCAGCAAACCTTTTGAATTAGAATACGCCATAACAATCACGCCTCTAACTCGCGCTTGCAAATTTTCTGCAGCAACACCTTGCAAATCAAGCTGATTTTGGAATGACTTAAAAAGCGGCTCAATAGGCCGAATATCGTAGTGTGCTCCAATCCGCTTAGCTAAATCGCAAGCATCATCTTTAGAGCCAAGCGAAGAATACATGCTTGGCATTGAAATTCCCCAAACGTTTTGCCCTCCGCAAGCATCCGCCGCCATAGTTGCAACTAGCGCAGAGTCGATTCCGCCAGAAAGTCCTAAGCAAACACCCTTAAAGCCATTTTTACGCATGTAATCTCTAAGTCCTAAAACGCATGCGCAATAAACTTCTTCGTCTGGGTCTAATTTTTGAGCAATAGTCGAGCACTTTTGCACATCTAAATCTGTATTAAAATCAACAAAACTTAAGTCTTGATCAAACATCTTAGAACGCTCAATCAAAGACCCGTCTGCGTTTACTACAAAGCTGCCGCCATCAAAAAMATCCCCTCTTTAGAAAGACGCGCAACTGGGCCGCCATCTTGCCAAATGTCTTCGCAAATCGCAAATCCTAATTTTGCGCCTTTAACGTTTAGAATTCCACAATCATCTCCAGAAGAGAAAATTCTAAATTCATCAAAAACGCCATAATTTGGCAAGAAATGCTTATCGTAAACAAGCGCCACTTTTCCGTTGTTAATAACAAGCAAGCGATTTCTTGGCTTACCTAACTCATCGTCTACACCAACAGTTCCAACAACAACGTATAAATCACCTAATCCGCTATCTTTTAAGCTTTTTGCAAGACTATAAGCGGCATTATTAGCTGCTTTTCTAAATGTTGCACGCAAAGCAAGGTCTTCGATTGGATACCCAGTTAGTGTCATTTCTGGAAACACAACAATATCGGCGTTACCACTACTTGCGTCTTTGCAAAATCGCAATATTTCATCCGTATTTTTGCTTATGTTTCCAACGCAAGTGTCAATTTGAGCTAAAGCTAAACGCAAAGAAGTCATGTTTTTATTATAAGCCATGTTGCACAAGCCATATCATTTTAAAGCCTTCTAAAACAAAAAGATTGCAAAACGCCACGCCAAAACAATAGGAAAAACAAAAAATCAAGCCCTAAATGCAAAAAATAATTGTTGATTATCTTATTGATTTTATTAGCTTTACTAACTCGTCATAAATTATACAAATAGAAAATAGGTAGCGAAGAGGCTGCAAAATCGCATATATTGATATTCCGTTGCTAAGAAACAAAATAATCAACTAGCAAAAAACATTAAAGGACAAGGGGAAAAACATGAAAATCACAAAAAAGAACACAAAGATTATTGCAGCTTTTACAGCACTAACTGCGATTTTGGGTCTTTCGCTAAGCGCATGCGGATCTTCTGCAAATGGAGCAACTAAAGACGATAAGGTGATTAAGGTTGCAGCTTCCCCAACTCCTCACAGCGATATTTTGAATAAAGTAGTTAAGCCGATTTTGCAAAAGCAAGGCTATAAGTTGGTTGTTAAGGAATTTACTGATTACGTTCAGCCAAATACTGCTGTAGAAGAAGGCGAAGCAGACGCAAACTACCATCAGCATTTGCCATACTTAGATAACTTTAATAAAGAAAGAGGAACGCATATTATTTCTATTGCTGGAATCCACTTTGAGCCATTTGGACTTTACCCAGGAAAGACTAAAACAATTAAGGACTTAAAAGATGGTGCAACAGTTGCTGTTCCTAGCGATCCAACCAACGAAGCTCGCGCACTTCTTCTTTTGCAAGACGCAGGTCTTCTTAAGCTAAAGAATCCAAAGGATGTTAACTCAACCAAGAAGGATATTGTTTCTAATCCAAAGAATCTAAAGTTTAAGGAAATAGACGCCTCTTTGGTTCCAACAGTCGTTAAAGACGTTGATTTAGCTGCTCTAAACGGAAACTACGCTATTCAAGCTGGATTTAACCCAACTAAAGATCCTCTTACAAGCGAAAAAGTTGGAGGCGTAGCCGCTAAGACATACGAAAACATTATTGCTGTTAAGAAGGGCTCCGAAAAACTTGCTAAAATCAAGGCTCTTGTAAAAGCGTTAAAAACAGATGAAGTTCGTGATTTTATAAAGAAAAACTACAACGGCGCTGTTCTTCCAGTGTTTTAACGTGATTACAGCGTTTAATCGCAAATAAAAAAAAAAGAGACATGTGCCTCTAAAAAAACTAGAGGCACGTGCCTCATATTTGTTTTATAATTCGTTTTACAATTCGTTCTACAATCGGTGGAAAAATGATTCAGATTGAACATCTTTATAAGACTTATTCAAGCGGCAAAACTAAGCACGAAGCGCTTAAAGACATTAATTTGACTATTGAATCGGGAGAAGTTTTTGGAATTTTAGGTTCTTCGGGAGCTGGAAAGTCTTCGCTAGTTAGATGCATAAACCTTTTAGAAAGACCTACGAGCGGAAAAGTTGTAATAGACGGAAAAGATATTACAGATGCTAAAAATCGCGATTTATCTAATATCAGGTCAAATATTGGCATGATTTTCCAAAACTTTAGTCTTTTTCAGCAGAGAACCGTATTGCAAAATGTGACTTTTCCTTTGGAAATAAACCACACGAATAAAAACGAACGAGAAGAACGAGCAAAATATTTGCTTGACTTAGTTGGCTTAAAAGATTTAGCAAACCGCTACCCTATTCAGCTTTCTGGCGGCCAGCAGCAACGTGTTGCTATTGCGCGAGCGCTTGCTAACAATCCTTCGATTATGCTTTGTGACGAAGCTACAAGCGCATTGGATTCAACAACTACTGCGCAAATACTTGATTTGCTTAGAAGAATCAACCGAGATCTTAACGTTACATTGGTTATTATTACTCACTCTCTTGCAGTTGCACGCAATATTTGCGATAGAGTTGCAATGATTGATAGTGGAAAAATCGTAGAAATCGGCGATACTTCAACGCTTTTCAAGAATCCGCAAAGCAATATTCTAAAAACACTTATTGCAAACGAAAATGTTGAAAATCATAGAGATAACAGCAAAAACATCAGCAACAGCAACGAAAACAGCGAGGTGAAATAAAATGCCAGAAAATATTTCACAATTTATAGACGAATATGGAGAACTAATTATTGAAGGCACAAAAGACACAATTGTTATGACTTCAATATCTACATTATTTGCATACGTAATAGGACTTCCAATAGGAGTTCTTCTTATAACAAGCGCAAAGCAAGGAATTTGCAAAAACGCGCTGCTTAACACTGTTTTAGGAAGCATTGTAAACGTTGTGAGATCTATTCCGTTTATAATTTTGCTTGTTGCTATAATCCCACTTACAAGGCTTATTGTTGGAACATCTTTAGGTGTTCCAGGAGCAATTGTTCCGCTTGTTATAACAGCTGCGCCATTCGTAGCGCGAATTGTTGAGCAATCTTTGGCAGAAGTTGACGGAAGTCTTATAGAAGCTGCTCAAAGTTTTGGAGCAAGCAACACACAAATCGTGTTCAAAGTATTGCTTTTTGAAAGTTTACCTTCGCTAATTCGCGGAGCAGCATTAACGTTTATTACGCTTTTTGGATTCTCAGCAATGGCTGGAACAGTTGGCGCAGGAGGACTTGGAGATATTGCGATTCGCTACGGATATCAGCGTTATCAATACGACGTTATGAGCGCAGCAGTAATTTTGTGCATTTTGCTTGTGCAATTAGTGCAAAGCATTGGAGATTTAATATCCAACAAAATCAACCATCACGAGCGCTAATATTAATCAAAATAAACAGTGAACAGTCTTTAATGTATGGGAGAATCGCAATATGACACTTATTAATATGCATACGTCTGAAGGCGATATAAAGATTAATCTTTTTGACGATAAAGCGCCTATTACAGTAAAAAATTTCGTTGACTTGGCAACTGGCGAAAAAGAGTGGATTGATCCTTTTAGCGGCGAAAAGTCTAATGAGCCTTTCTACAATGGCTTAACTTTCCACAGAATTATTAAAGACTTTATGATTCAAGGCGGATGCCCTCTTGGAAACGGAATGGGCGGTCCTGGCTACGAATTTGACGACGAGATTGACCCATCTCTAAAGTTCGATAAGCCATATTTGCTCGCAATGGCAAATGCTGGAAAGCAACGCGGACGCGATGGCCGCTTGCATGGCACGAATGGATCTCAATTCTTTATAACAACTGTTCCAACTCCTTGGCTTGATGGTCATCACACGATTTTTGGAGAAGTTGTGGACGATGAGTCTAAAGCTGTTGTAGATAAGCTAGAATCTGTTCCAACAGATAGGTCCGATGCTCCACTAGAGCCAGTTGGAATTATATCTATTGATGTTATTAAGTAAAAACATTAGCTAAAATAAAGCAAAAATAGTATAAGAATTGCAATAATAAAACTTCCAGCCAAAGGATTATTTGACTGGAAGTTTTATTGTTTAGTTGCGCTTTAGCTACGATTTAGTTACTGTTTAGTCGCAGTTTAATCGCGTTCCATTTTTCTAAGTCGCGGTTCCGCACTATCTTTTGCACCAGTAATTCTATAAACGTCAAAAACGCCATCAATCTTACGAATTGCAGCAAGAAGAGTGTTCAAATGCTGAGGATCTGCCATTTCAAACGTAAATTGGCTTGTAGCAACGCGATCGTCTCCAGTAGCGATCGTTCCCGAAAGAATATTTACGCCATGATCCGAAAGAACTCTAGTAACATCCGAAAGCAAATGCTGACGATCCAAAGCTTCTACTTGAACTTTAACAAGGAACAAGCCTTTGTCGCTTGTCCATTGAACAGGAATAACACGTTCCGATTGCGACTTTTGCAAATCAATCATATTTTGGCAATCTGTTCTATGAACAGAAACACCCTGATTTCTTGTTATAAAGCCAACAATATTGTCTCCTGGAACAGGCATGCAACAGCGCGCAAGCTTAACCCAAACGTCTCCAACACCCTTTACAGAAACGCCAAGAACACCGTTAGACTTGCGATTACGCTCTGCTCTTCTAAGCGGAAGAGCCTCTTCTTGCGCTTCTTCTGCTACTTCTTCACTTCCTGCATCTTTAACAAGACGAGAAATAACATTTTGCGTAGAAACCTGACCTTCGCCAATCGCAGCATAAACGGCTTCTACATTAGCAGTAATATTAAGCTCTTCTGCAACACCTATTAACGCTTGCGGAGTGAGCAAAGTAGACAAAGGCAAGTTACGTTTACGCATAGCGCGCGTAAGCTCGTCTTTGCCCTCTTCAATGGCCTCTGAACGGCGTTCCTTGCTAAACCATTGCCTAATCTTATTTCTAGCTCTAGGGCTTTTTACAAAGCTAAGCCAATCACGCGAAGGGCCAGCAGTATCGGACTTAGACGTAAGAACTTCTACAGTGTCTCCGTTGTTAAGCTTTGTATCTAGCGGAACAAGCTTTCCATTTACGCGAGCGCCCATCATTCTGTGTCCAACTTCTGTATGCACAGAATAAGCAAAGTCGACTGGCGTTGCATCTTGCGGAAGAGCAACAATGCTCCCCTTTGGAGTAAACACGTAGACTTCCGAAGCTCCAAGATCTTGCTTTAAAGAACCTAAGAATTCGTCGGAATCTGGCGTTTCGCTAGTCCAATCTGCAAGTTGCTGAATCCACTTTAAGTTATCTAATTCGCTAAGCTCTTTGTTCTCTTCTTGCTCGCGCTTAACATCACCCTTATCTGGCTTACTTAAAGCTCGACCAGCTTGGCCGTTTGCCTTGTACTTCCAGTGAGCAGCAATACCAAACTCAGCACGCCTATGCATATCCCATGTGCGAATTTGAATCTCAACAGGCTTTCCGCCAGGGCCTACAACAGTAGTGTGCAAGCTTTGATACATATTTAGCTTAGGAGTAGCAACGTAGTCCTTAAATCGGCCTGGAACAGGGCTCCAACGCGCGTGAACAGCGCCAAGAGCCGCATAACAGTCTCGAATAGAATCAACGATTATTCTAACGCCTACAAGGTCATAGATATTTTCAAAATCATGACCGCGAACAATCATCTTTTGGTAGATTGAGAAATAATCTTTTGGTCGCCCTTTAACCGAAGCCTTAACATGTTGCGCACTTAAATCTTCGTTGATTTCTTCTAGAATTTGACGTAAATATACTTCTCGCTGGCCAGCTCTTCGAGCTACTAACACTACGATTTCGTTATAAATCTTAGGGTATAAAACCTTAAAGCTTAGCTCTTCAAGCTCTGTTTTAATGGCATTCATGCCGAGTCGATTTGCAAGAGGAGCATAAACGTCTAGAGTTTCTCGAGCTTTTTTATGCGAGCTAGACGCCTTAACGTACCTCCACGTACGCGCATTATGCAATCGATCTGCAAGTTTTACTACCAACACTCGCACATCTCGGCTCATTGCAACAACCATTTTGCGAATTGTTTCTGCTTGAGCGCTTTCGCCGTACTCCATATTGGATATTTTTGTAACGCCATCTACAAGGCCAGCAACCGTGTCTCCAAAGTCTGCTCTGCACTCTTCTAGCGTGTAATCTGTGTCTTCTACAGTGTCGTGCAATAATCCTGCAGCAACAACAATAGGACCCATTCCAAGATCAGCTAAAATTTGAGCTACAGCAAGCGGGTGAATAATGTACGGCTCTCCCGATTTACGCCTTTGACCAGTATGCTGCTTTACGGCTCTTTTATACGCCTTATGCAAAATATCCATGTTTTCATCGGGATGATGCCACTTGCATATTTGCAATATAGGACGCAATGGGTCTCGCATATCTTCGCTAATTTCACACCCGAGCATATTAGCGCCTTTAATATCTTCTTGAGATTCTCCCATTGAATGTCACCTCATTGCACGCCAGTAGAGCCAAATCCTTTAGTGGATCTATCGGAGCCTGGAAGCTGACTTGCTTCAACAAATCTAGCTTCAACATAGCGTTGAATAACAAGCTGAGCTATGCGATCTCCACGATTAAATTGCACAGTATTATTTGGATCCATATTGATTAATGGAACCTTAATCTCTCCACGATACCCAGCATCAATCGTTCCTGGAGCATTAAGAACAGTAACACCCTGTTTTACAGCTAAACCAGAACGCGGATGAACCAAGGCCACATATCCAGCAGGCAAGGCGATTGCAACGCCAGTCGGCACTAGAGCACGCTCAAAAGGACGCAAGGTAACGTCTTGCGTAGTTCGCAAATCCGCTCCAGCATCTCCCGCATGAGCGTAAGAAAGATGCTCCATTGCAGCCTGGCTATCTGTTCCATCGTCCAAATATTTAATAAGAACTTCCACCTGCTCTGGGCCCGTATAGGTATCATCGTAAGCCATTAAGCTGCGCACTCCTTACAAATCGGTTGACCGTCTTGAGACATTTGAGCGAGCTGACTTCTGTGCTTTACAAGGAAGCACTCGGAGCAAATGAACTCATCACCTTGCATTGGTATTACTGTAACAGATGCATCTTCGTTGCTAAGATCTGCGCCTGGCAACTCGTAATCTTCTGCAATAGCGTTTTCGTCATCGTCTATATCGTTTGCGGAACTTTGAGAGCCTTTGCTCAATGCTTCCAACGACTCCTCGTCTTCGTCTTTACTACGAGGAGAATCATAATCCTGTGCCATTATGGTCCTTTCGTTTTTAAGATTACTTATTGCTTAAAACTACTTTTCTACTTTATTTATAGCGATTAGCACTATTTATAGCAATTAGTCTAAATCTACCTACGCGCATAGCATACATGAAAGCTACCCCGCATAGAATACTCGCTTTTTTATTAATAGAAAATGGCAAAGAAGGCATACTATGGWTTCGATCATGTGGATAATAATGGCGATTTAATTTTTATTTTTGAAAACACGCCGTTAAAAATTCATGTTGACGACACGCTGGAGCGCGCAATCGCCGAGTCGAAAAAACTAACAAATGTTGATGAACGTAATCAAAATACAGTTAATTCGACTGGCAAGTCGGACGATTCGCCAAGCGCAACTACAGCAACACTGCCTATATCTCAAATTCAAGCTTTAATACGCGCTGGATTAGAACCAGAACATGTTGCAAAGCGCTACAACGTAAGCGAATCTCAAGTTAGACGATTCTCAAGCGGAGTAGAAACCGAAAAGCAATATGCTATTGAGCAATTCTTGACTGTTCCAGCGCCTAAGCAAAGCAATATGCGAACTCTTTCGGATTTGATTGAACGCACTCTTGCAAAAGCGCATATTGGAATGGAAACAGTAAAGTGGCGTGCTACAAGACGCGGACTTGAACCATGGCTTATAACAGCAGAATTCAATACCGCTACTCGCACAATAAAAGCCGAGTGGACTTGGAACATGCACGACAACTCCGTTGCTTGCGCAAATCCTTCTGCAAGGTTATTGCTTGGCGAAGAAGTTATGAATAATGATTCTTCTAAAAAGTCACAATTTGGTGGAACTTATAGAGACACTGTAAGCATTAGCTTCCCGTTTGCAAACGAAGATCTTCCAGGAAACTCAATTCGTTCTGCAAGAATAGAGCGCGCTGTTTCTCAATGGGAATCAAGGAATAGTGAGAACCTTGCAAATGTTGCAAATGTTACAATGCAAGCGCAAAATGCAAATAACAAGCAAGACCAAAACGCACAAAACGCAAACGCACAAGAACAGTACAATGCAAATAACGCGAATAAATCACTAGACCAAAATAATGCAAATTCTTTAGATTCTTTGCAAAGCTACGAGCAAAACAATAATCTAAGTACTCTAGTTGCAAATAGCGAGAACCAAGTGGATGCAAATGCTGTATCTAACAGTATAGATGCTGTACAAATCGCATCGAATATAGCAAACTCGTCCAATTCCGATTCGAGCAAAGATAGCAACAATACAAATGCGCTTTTTAGCAATAACTCTAGCTATAGCTCTAATAGTGAATCGCGCAACGAGGAAGCAAAAGAAGAACAAGAAAATCAAAAAGACAATCATGTTCAAGCAGACAAAACTGTTTCGATAGAAACACCAAAGTCTACGCAAACGCAAAAGTCTACTAAAGCGCGCACAAATGAGCATTCTAAAGCCAAAAAGAGCAGCCGCGCAGCTGTTCCTAGCTGGGATGAGATTCTTTTTGGCGAAGGATGATTTAGCGTAAATTAAGCTATATCAACTAAGCACGGAATATCCATTTCCATTGCGCTCATAGAGCCATGAACACTCGGCAAGTTCATGGCTTTTTCTGTTTCGATTCTAGAATCAACGATTGTTACAGATGACTTTGCTTGAACAAGAACATCTCCAATAACGCTTAGCGCAAGCGAGCTGACTTCTCCAAAAACGCCATCTTTAACAGCTTGCTCTTTAGTTCTAACAAGCGCTTTATCTTGCAAAGCATTAGTCCACCTTAACGCAATGTCTTCTGGATTTTCACCATCTTCCGCGTATAGCATAACAGAACGCGGCTCTCCCCCAACAAGCTTAACTCCTTTAGTAAGACGACTATCTTTTGCAATATCTATTTTCAAATCTGGATTTGACTCAATCATTCCATGGTCTGCAGTAATAACAATCAAAGTGCCTTTTTGGCAATTTTTTCTTAAAAGATTTAGCTGCGAATCAATCTGCTCAAAAATAGAAACCCAATTCTCGGATTCCCAACCATAATTGTGACCGATTTTGTCTATATCCCTAAGATACAAATACGTTAGACCAGGCGTTTTAGTGCTGTTTGCAGCGTTCATAATTCTCGCTCTAGCAGTTGTTCCGCTTATAAATTTAGCTCCTCTAAAAGCTGCTTGAGTTAAAGGAGAATCCTCAAATTTTGAAAGACTTACATGATTCGCTCTAACACCCAATCTAGAAAGCGACTCGAATATTGTAGGCTGGCGCTGCAAATCTAATGGATTTGGAGCATCCCTAAATTGTATTAATTGAGATAATGCGCCAGTTTTAGGATTTTTTTGAGTGTATCCTGTCATTGCAGTAAGACCAGGGCAAGTTCCAGTGCCAAAAGTGGCCATTGCTGCAACTGTAGTACTAGGAACGCAAGTTGTTATAGGGCGCTGGTTTGCACTGTTGTTAAGAAGAGCACGCAAATATGGAGCATGACCTTTTCTAATAGCAAGATTCCAATATCCAAGACCATCCACAAGCACAACAACAGCACTTTTTACTTTAGGAAACCCAAATAAATCTCGCAAAGAATCAGGGTTTTTATGGATTTGTGTGCAAATTGGCGATCCTATAGAAGCACTAAGAGCTGGAAGAATCGAAGATAGATGAAGAGCAAATTTAGGATTATTGTATGCGTCACGAATTTTGCTATTTTCAACAAACTTCAACAAGTCATCCAATTGTGGAATCTCAATAGTCATAAGCTACATTGTAGTTAAAAAAGACTACATATAAAGTTAAATTCGAGTTAGCGCTAAAGTTAGATTCAAATCGCAAGAAAAATCGCAAGGAAAAACGCAACTAAAATCACCAGAAAAATCACCACTAAAATGGCAAGAAAATAAGCATTTAACAAACATTTGTGCATATAAATTGGTATTATAAAGGCTTGTAAGTCACTTCAAGGAGTTCAAAATTATGCCTTCACGCAGCAAGTCAACAAAAGCAGCCTTCGACCCTAGAAAGGTTAAAGAGAATATTGTTGAAACGCCGCTTAACGAAGAGATGAGCAAATCTTTTCTGGAATACGCATACTCTGTGATTTACGCGCGCGCATTGCCAGACGCAAGAGACGGAATGAAGCCAGTACAGCGCAGAATCGTGTACCAAATGGGAAACATGAATCTTACGCCAGATCACGCGTATATGAAGTCTGCTCGCGTTGTAGGCGAAGTGATGGGAAAGCTACATCCGCATGGAGATTCCGCAATTTACGAAGCAATGGTGCGTTTAGCTCAGCCGTTTTCTCTTAGACTCCCCTTGGTTGACGGTCATGGAAACTTTGGTTCTTTAGACGACGGCCCTGCAGCATCCAGGTACACAGAAGCGCGACTAGCTCCAGCAGCGCTTGGAATGAATGCAGACATAAACGAAGACACTGTTGACTTTGCGCCAAACTACGACAATAAGCTAAAAGAGCCAACAGTTTTGCCTTCTGCTATACCAAACTTGCTTGTAAATGGAGCTTCTGGAATCGCAGTTGGAATGGCTACAAACATGGCTACTCACAATCTTGGAGAGGTTGTTGCTGCAGCAAAATACGTTATGAAGCACCCAAATGCTACTCTAGACGATTTAATGCAAATAGTTCCAGGCCCAGACTGGCCAGGCGGCGGCATAATTATTGGACGCAGCGGAATCTGCGAAGCGTACGAAACTGGAAGAGGCGCTTTTACAACAAGATCAAAAACGCATATTGAAAACGTTACAGCACGCAAAAAGGCGATTATTGTTACAGAATTGCCATTTATGGTTGGCCCAGAGCGCGTGCTCGAACGCATATCTCAAGGTATAAAAGCGCGCAAACTAGACGGAATATCTGGAGCAATCGACTTAACAGATAGGCACAATGGAACGCGAATCGTAATAGAAATAAAAACAGGATTCGACCCAAACGCTGTTCTTGCACAACTTTTTAAGCATACTCCGCTGCAAGAAAGCTTTACAATTAACAACGTTGCACTAGTAGACGGCAGACCGCACACAATGGGGCTTCGCGAGCTTCTAGACGTGTGGATTTCGCACAGAAGAACCGTTATTAGAAGACGCAGCGAATTTAGGCTAAATAAAGCCAAAGAAAGATTGCACCTTGTAGAGGGCTTGCTTCTTGCAATGCTAGACATTGACGAAGTGATTCAAGTAATTAGGTCTTCCGAAGATGCAGAAACCGCTAAATCAAAGCTTATTAGCGTATTTGATTTAGACGAGATTCAAGCGCAATACATTCTTGACTTAAGGCTTAGAAGACTTACAAAAATGAGTCGAATTGAGCTAGAAGGCGAAAAAAACGACTTATTGCAAAAAATAGATGAGCTTAACGAAATTCTAAGCTCTGCAAATCAGTTAGACAAAGTTGTAATTGCAGAGATGGATTACGCTGTAAAACAGTGGGATACTCCTCGCAGAACGATTCTTTTAGACGAGCAAGAAGACGGCAGTTTTACGCCTGTTTGCACTAAAAACACTAAAGTTGCAAACAATGATTTAGCAATGGATGCAGTTATTGCAGCGAATAAGATTACAAGCACTCAAGCAGACGTTGCAGCAGCTGCTCTGGCCGCCAAAAAGTCTGGGAGCAGCGATGCTTCTGCAATAGCTTTGCAATTAAGCGACGAACCGTGCGCTGTAGCTTTGAGCACATCTGGACTTATAGCAAGAACAAGCGTTGAAACGTTTAATAGATGGCAATCACATTCTTCAAATGTTTTTGACACTCCATGCTTAAGCGTGTTTGAAACAACAACTCGCGCAAACTACGCTTTAATAACATCCGCAGGGCGATTAGTAATAGCGCATGTTGCAGATTTACCACACTTAAATCAAGGAAACGAAGACGTTTTAGAATCGCTTTCTAATGGCGTTAACGCAAACGAATTGCTAACTTCTACTCAAAGCACAGACCCGATTAGAGGAGAAAAAGTCGTAGCTGCTATTGCATTAAGCGATGATTCTAAAACTCCTACATCTTCTAAAACTCCTCTTGCAATCGGAACAAATAATGGCGTTGTAAAACGATGGAATTTTGAATCGCCAACAACAATGGATTCTTGGAGCATTATTGACTTAAAAGATAATGATTCAGTAATCGGAGCAGCACTTGCAAAAGACGAAGACAGGATTGTGTTTATAAGCAGCGACTCTTCCCTACTTACTTTCGACGCAAAGCAAGTGCGCGCACAAGGACGAAGCTCTGCTGGAATGGCAGGAATTAGGCTTAACGAAGGATGCGTTGTTTCTGCTTTTGCTGTAGTTGCTAAAAATGACGTTGAATGGAACTACGAAGAAGGGCAAAACGGACTATTTTCTGCTTCTGGAAGCGTAGTTTTCACTCTTGCTGGAGACAGCGACGCGCTTGCTGGAACAGAAAACGGAGCAGCAAAGATTACACCGTTAGAAATGTACCCTACAAAGGGCAGAGGCACGGGAGGCGTGCGATCGCAGCGATTCCTTAAGGGGCAAAATACACTTTTGCATGCATACGTTGGAAACTATCCGCTTTACGCGACTACACAACGTGGAGCAAATGTAGAGCTACCTAAGCCAGATATGCGAAGGGATGCTTCGGGAACCGAACTAGTCTCCCCTATTGCGCATATTGGTTAGTTACGTTGTGTAGTTACGCCATTTATGCCATTGTTTCAACGTATGCTATAGCTGCAATTTTCGTAACTAGTTTTTGCGAGCATGCTTGGAATAGCTACGAAGTGATTTTCTAGCTCCTACAAGTACGAAAATTCCTGCAAACACAGATGCAAACAAAGAATTCATGGCCATAGTCACTGAAGAGCCAGTTTCAGGCAAATGCTTAGCAGAATTAGCTTGAATCTGCATTTTCAATGGCGCTTCATCTTGTTTCTTTACATCAAACGAATAATCTTGATTCTTTGTATATTCTTGCACATGCGAAGGAACAAAATCTGTAATAGGCGTAGAATCTGGAGCTGGAGTTTGCTCTTCATCTGTATCTGGCGTCGTATCTGGCGTTGGCGTTGGCTTTGGCACAGGCGTTGGAATCGGAGCAGGAGCTGGCTTAGGTGTATAAATAGCATAAACCGTCATATCACTTTTTACTGGAGTTTGATCAGTAAATATTTTGCTTTTATCCTTACCTGTAGAGTCGGCATTCCACTCTACAAAAGTATAACCTTCTTTAGATGGTGCCGATGGCATCATCTGACCTGCAACACTGTTTTCACTTATGCTTTTGCCTTCCTTAACTTGCACAGAAGCATAATTAGAATTATTGCCATTTACAAAAGTAACAGTGTAGATCTTAGCCTTAGGAATAATGTTGTAGGTAAAGTGCGATCTACCAATCATCCTAGGCATATTATTAACAAAATCATAAAATATACACTGACCTTCAAGGGTGCCAGTCTTCACTGCTACATATTTGCCATCAGAGTTTTTCTTAAAATATGGCGAGCGGTCAATCGTTACGGGATTCCCATTCTCCTCAAAACCCTCCATAACACTGATTGTATGACCAGAGCTTTCTTGAGTAATTGTAATAGGGCGCTTATATTCCTCTCCTACCTCAATAGTAAAAGGTCCAGGATTTTGATTGTCAAACGGTGAATCATTTTCCCCTGAGCGAAACTTATATTGTCCTAAATTACCTTTTACAACAATTTCAGAAATTTTATTACCTTGGAAAGCAACACTACCAACTCCAGCAAGATAATACGGGTCAGCATCCGTATCATGCTCTTTGCCAGTTCCATCAATTACACCTTCAAACACAACTTTTTCAATTTCATTAGCAACAAAGGCTGCATTGCTTACTGAAATAACATTTTTTGGAATAACAACAGTTCCCTTAATTTTATTCCAACCGAAAGCGCCATATTCTATAATCTTAAGAGACTGCGGAAGAGTTACACCCTCAATATAAGTTTCGCCATCAATGTGTTCATGCTTATTCCCAACCTGCTTTGCACTTCCAGTAAAAGCACATTCATGAATAACTTCAATACCTTCAGGAATAACTATGTGATGATTTTTCTTAAGCTTTTCCTTGCCTTTGGCGCTAAGTCCATCCACATATTCATTTACTGTTTCATTCGTTTCAGGATGATAAACATCTTTCCTGCCACCAACAGTTTTACCATCGGCAGAAATATTAAAGTCGTCACGCGTCCAAGTTAAAGATGCATCATTTGTGCTACTTGAATCATTTGAAGCTTCCCTAGATTCTGCAGATTCATGTACATTTATACTTCCACGATTACTTGTTGGAAGATTAGTATTGCTTACATCTATAAGAGTTTGCGTAATCTTATTAGTTTCAAAATTTTCAGTATCAGTTACAGATTCAGAAGTTTTAGCAGATTTAGCAGATTTTGTAGTTTCGTTAGTTTTTTCAGTTTCGTTAGAATTTGAAGAGTTAATACTTTCAGAAGGTTTTACGGAAGTGCTATCTAAAGCCCCCCCCCCCAATGGATGTTTCAGAATCTACCGCAGAAGAATTTACAGTAGTAGTAACACCAGAAGCAGTTGAAGTTTCAGCAGCATTCGCACTTTGCGCTACGCAAAAAGCACACGCAGCAGTAGCAATACCCATCATAGCGCTAGTCAAAATTATATTAGTTCTCTTACTCATTTTTTCCTCTTGCAAAACCAACTCTTCTAAAATTATTAGCGATTAATATAATACATGTGCTTAACAGTATTAGTTTGAATCTTCACATATTCTACAACTTATACTTTCAATAGCAATAAAATGTAACTAAACTCACAATAATCTTAATAAATCTTAAACCAAAACCAGCAAACAATCACACAAAAATATTTTCATACTAAACTTTTGCAAGTCCGAATCAATTTCATATGCATAAACGCCATTATAGATAGCAAAATAATCAAATATGCTGGCAGCAAAGACATAGACACGTTTTGACCAATAAACCCAAAGATTGCAGGCATTAGCATTGATCCAATATATGCGCTAGCCATTTGCACGCCAACAATCGCTTGCGATTTATCAGCTCCAAAATAATGCGGTGTGGAATGAATAATGCATGGATAAATAGGTGCACAACCTAAACCAATAATCACAAATCCTGCAACCAATGCTATATGATTTGGCAATGGCAATAACAATACAATAATGCCTAAAATCATCACTAGTTGCCCAAGACGAATCATGGTTTCGTCATTAAAACGCATTGTCAAAAATCCGCTTATAAATCGTCCTGCTGTAATACCAACATAAAATAAACTTGCCCAACCCGCTGCAACAACGCGTCTAACTCCCCCGTGCAAAACCATGTAACTACTAGCCCATAATCCTGCAGTCTGTTCAATAGCGCAGTAGCAGAAAAACATTATAAAAATATTTTTAGCTCCAGGAATGCGCAAAACTTCTGCAAAAGATAGCGTTTTAGAATATTCTTTAGATACCTGAATAGGTTTTGGTAATTTATGCGATTTACGCTTATTCCACAATGGCAAACTTGCAAACAATATTACAGTTAATATAACTTGAACAATAGCAATATATTGATACCCTGCAGACCATCCAAAGCCGCAAGAAAGCGCAAAACCCATAACGTAAGGCCCAGCTGAAGCTCCAATACCCCACATACAATGAAGCCAGCTCATATGACGGCTTTCGTAGTGCAAAGCAACATAGTTGTTAAGAGCAGCGTCTACTCCTCCAGCACCTAAACCATATGGTATAGCTAGAAAAATAAGCACAAGATAATTCGGCGCAAAAGAAAAACCCAATAATGACAACGCAGTTAAAGCAACAGATACAGAAGTAACTTTTCCTACGCCAAATTGCTTAGTTATTCTATCACTCAATAGAGCAGACACAATAGTTCCTGCAGAAATAACCATTGATATTCCGCCAGCCCAAGAAATTTGCGCACCAACATCGCGGCTCATAGTAGGCCAAGCAGATCCTAAAAGAGCATCAGGCAAACCCAAGCTAATAAATGCTAAATAGATAATTGCAAGAAGAATGTTAATCATAAAATTCCCCAACCTAGTTCTTCATATTTGCAATGCTAACGCCCCTTCATAAAATAATACATAACAAAATCAGGTATCGATTTTGGAGCGATCAAAGTCGTCCGCATTATCAACAATAAACTGCTTGCGCGGAGGAACGTCATCGCCCATTAGCAAATCAAATACTTCGCTTGCTTGTTGAGCATCTTCCATACGAATCCTTCTTAACATGCGAGTTCTAGGGTCCATAGTTGTGTCTGCAAGCTGATCTGCATCCATCTCGCCCAAGCCCTTGTAGCGCTGAATATCGCTGTTAAAATCAATGCCCTTAGCTTGCAAATCATCAAGCTTTCCAGCCAATTCGTCATCGGAATACGTGTAAATATACTCGCCTTTGTGCTTTCCAGCGAGCGCAATCCTGTGAAGAGGCGGCACAGCAGCATAAACATGCCCGTTCTCAATAAGCGGACGCATATAACGGTAGAACAGCGTTAGCAACAAAATACGAATATGCGCGCCATCAACATCTGCATCGGTCATCATAACAATCTTGTTATAACGCGCTTGCGAAATATCAAAACTTGCGCCCGACCCTGCTCCAACAACTTGAATGATTGCAGCGCACTCCTTGTTGGAAAGCATTTGCGCAAGACTTGCTTTTTGAACGTTCAAAATCTTACCGCGTATTGGCAAAAGCGCTTGGAAAGCAGAGTTTCTAGCAGCTTTTGCAGTTCCAAGTGCAGAATCGCCCTCGACGATGAAAAGTTCTGCAACATCGTCATTTCCAGGCTGGCAATCAGAAAGCTTTGGTGGCATTGAAGCAGACTCAAGTGCATTCTTTCTACGAGTAACTTCCTTAGTTTTACGCGCTTGAATACGCGCATGCATTTCGGAAACAATTTTTTCTAAAACTCTGGCAGACTGTTCTTTGAATCCTCTCTTGGACCCGCTAATCATCTCCCCAAATTGAGCATCCGTCATTTTAGTAACGATTGGCTTAACTTGAGCAGTTCCAAGAACATCTTTAGTTTGACCTTGGAATTGAGGTTCAGCAATGCGAACTGTTACAACAGCAACCATTCCAGCTAAAATATCGTCTCGCTCAATCTTAGTGTTTGAATCTTTAAGATTTACTTTTAGCTTGCGAGCATTATCTTCAACAGCTTTACGAATTTGCTTAGTCAATCCTTGCAAGAATCCGTCTACGTGCATGCCTCCGCCAGGAGTTTCAACAACGTTTACGAAACTAATAATCGTTGAATCGTAGCCATTTACCCAGCGCATTGCAATGTCAACGCCACATTTACGCGTCACTTGCTGAGCATGTAAATCTCCAGCAGAATCAACAGCTTGTGTCTCCTCTACATACGTATCTTCGCCAGAAATACGCCAAATATCTGAGACTGCTTGACCCTTTGAAAGAAAATCAACGAAATCTCTTACTCCGCCGTTATGCAAAAATTCAACCACTCGAGGATGATGCTTATTTTGCAATTCTCTAGAAGACTCACTATTTGCAACAGATTGCGCAGTGGTTTCTTCTGATTCGCCATCAGATTCAGATTCTTCTGATTCATATTCAGATTGATTTAGCTCATTAGATTCATTATCTACGGTTGCTTGCGATTCATCCTTAAAAGCCAAATCATCTGTTAAATCACTAGTATTAGCATTCGCATCATCACTAGCGCTAACATCAATCTCTTGAATATCGCTAAATTCGCCTTCTGGCACGTGTTCGTCAATAACAGTAATGCGCAAGCCTGGAACCAAAAAACTAGTTTGACGAACTCGATCAATTAACTGTTCATAACTAAAGCGAGCTGTTGAGTTAAAAATCTCAGGATCAGCCCAATAGCGAACTCGAGTACCTGTAGTTTTTGGCGAAACAGTACCAATAATCTCAAGCTCAGTAGGCTTGTTCTTGCGAGTGCGCTTAAACGGAGAAGCTGGAGACGGATGCATTGAATCTGCGTCACTATAAACTCCAGGATGACCCTGATGGAAAGCCATGTGATGCGTTTTACCATCACGATCAACTTCAACATCCAATCGCAAGCTCAACGCATTTACAACAGAAGATCCAACGCCATGCAAACCACCTGCAGCATTGTACGAAGCATTACCAAACTTAGCTCCAGCGTGAAGCTTAGTTAAAACAACTTCAACACCTGTAAGTTTTGTTTTAGGCTCTACATCTACTGGAATACCACGACCATTATCTGCAACTTCAATAGAACCATCGTCGTGAAGAGTGACGATAATATGGTCACAAGCCCCAGCTAAAGCCTCATCAACAGCATTATCAATGATTTCCCAAAGGCAATGCATTAAACCTTGACTATCAGTGGTGCCAATATACATGCCTGGGCGCTTTCGTACAGCATCCAAGCCTTCAAGCACAGTCAAACTGTCGGCATCATACTGTTCTCGATCTTTATTAGAGACCACTTCTACCCCTTGTACAACACGAATATTAAGCAACCACTAAGCAATAAGTGTCGCATCCCTGCTAAACAAAGCAACAATACGACACTTTACTTGTTAATTATTCTAAAATCACTGATCTAAGAAGTCACGCAAAGTTTGCGATCTGGAAGGATGACGCAACTTAGACATTGTCTTAGACTCAATCTGACGAATACGCTCACGAGTAACACCATAGACTCGACCAATATCGTCTAAAGTCTTTGGCTGACCATCTTCCAAACCGTAGCGCATTTTAATAACGCCAGCTTCCCTAGGAGACAAAGTTTCAAGAACTTGTCTAAATTGTTCCTGAAGAAGCGAGAATGCTACAGCGTCCGATGGAGCGATTGCATCAGTATCTTCAATCAAATCGCCAAACTCAGAATCACCATCTTCGCCCAAAGGAGTGTGCAAAGAAATTGGCTCACGACCATACTTCTGTACTTCTTGCACCTTTTCAACAGGCATATCAAGCTCGCGCGCAAGCTCATCTGGTGTAGGTTCGCGACCCAAATCTTGAAGCATCTGGCGCTGAACTCTAGAAAGCTTATTAATAACTTCAACCATATGCACTGGAACTCGAATAGTACGAGCCTGATCTGCCATAGCACGAGTAATAGCCTGGCGAATCCACCAAGTAGCATAGGTTGAGAACTTAAAGCCCTTCTTCCAATCGAACTTTTCTACTGCGCGAATTAAACCAAGATTACCTTCCTGAATCAAATCAAGGAAAAGCATGCCTCTACCTGTATAACGCTTTGCAAGAGAAACCACAAGACGCAAGTTTGCTTCGAGAAGATGATCTTTAGCTTTCTTACCGTCTGCTGCAGCCCACTTAAGCTCACGCTTACGCTTAAACTCCATTTGGTCAATTTGCGTATCAAGCAAATGCTGAGCATACAAACCAGCCTCAATACGCTCTGACAAATCAACTTCCTGCTCTGCGTTAAGCAGGCTCACGCGACCAATCTGCTTTAAATAATCCTTAACAGGATCCGCTGTAGCGCCAGTGGCGATTACTCGACGCTTAGGATTTCCAGAAGGCGTAAGATTATCGTCGTCATCATCATCTCGAACAATAAAAGCACCTTTTGCTTGTGGAACTTGTGGCGCTTCTTCTTTATTATCGTCAGAATCTTCGGAATCTTCATCATCTGGAATGTCATCCAGATTATTCATATCGTCAACGTCATCTAAATTGTCAACATCGTCTACATCAAGATCATCATGGATTTCATCAAAATCTTCTAAATCCATATGTTCTTCATCTGTATCCATGTCTGCATCAACGTCAACATCTACATCTTGATCATCAACATCTTCTGACATTTTAAATTCCTGATTTTCTTCCTTGCCCATCTTGGAATCGACAATAGATGTATCTTCGCTCGCCAAACTTTTCCTCCTGTAGATTCCCTGCTATGTGCAAAGTAATCCGCCATATTAAGGCATTCATCATACCTTGCTATGCCCTTTAAAGGCATCTCACTATACCACAAAGGCATAGTTATGGCAAGGGCAACTTTTACTTAAGAAGTAAATCATCTTCTAAGGACGATTTTTTCTGCTTCCCTACTTGCGGCGTGGCGAATTTTCTACACCATGCTGGCTCAACATGACTTTTGTATGCATTATCCACAATCATAGCCATAGAACAATCAGGATCGATTTCTAGCGCCATTGAAACGTATCTTTCAACATCTCCTAGCTTAAACCACCAGCTTATATAAGACATTAATGCGTAAACTTGTACTTTTAATTTAGGATTATTATCTACAACATAAGTCATAGCTTTTAGCAAGTTAACAACGTCTAGCGCTTTACAAATATCAGGCAACTCATATTCTTCGTTAAATTTTTCTTCTAGAAAATCTCTTAATTCCTTAGATCTTTCTTTTTCTCGTGGAGCTAAAGCTAGCACGAGTAGATCATTTATGTTGTAATACTCGCCTTTACTGTCTAGTAAAGACACAAGCAGAGTATCTCGAACATTAATGTTATTTAGCATTGCAATCGGCAACATTATTAAGTCATAACCCACAATATTGCCGTCTTTTTCAGAAACCATGTTATGCCAGTTTCGTATAGATTGTGTAACAAAAATATCATAACTTGAAAATACAGCTTCCTCTTTTTTAACATTCAAATTTTTGCTCATATAATCTATGCCTATGTATTTTTCAAAAAGATCTGGCGTTAAATCTCTAAGACATTTAATCCAATAATCTTCATAATTATGATGTTTGTTAATATAATCTTTAGGAATATCTAAAACTGTCATACATTCTTTTGGAACATTACTGATATTCACTTTTTCTATACTATTTCCAGCAACACAAGTCATAGCAAAGTACTCTTCAGATATTCCGCAAAACATACCTGCAGCATATAAATTTGTTAATTCTTTCAAAGTTGAATATTCATGATCATTATCTTCAAAAACTTGCTTGTTTTCCAATTCACTTTTTATTTGCATAATTCCTCCTTATTTTGTTGTGTTTTTATACTGTTTTTAACTTGGTAATAAGAGTTTTGCAGCAGAAACAAATTAGTGCAATAAAAATAACGCAATGTGGTTAAAGGCTATAAAATCCTAGAAAATACTAGAAAAATACTCATTTTGTAATGTCTAAGGCATGTGGATAACTCTTAATATGAGTTTAGATTCGCAAAAGTCATGTATAGAGACGCGTATAAGCGAATTAATTTATGACCAATTTAATTCTTTAGCTTGTAAAAACCTTATTTCTAGTTGTGATAAAACACTTAAAGATGTAGTGAAACAAGCAATTTCTTCTAGTGAAGGCGGCAAAAGACTCAGAGCTTACTTAGCTTTAGAAGCTTTCGATGCAGTACGCGGTAACTGCTCTAAAGACACTGCATATTGCGCAATGCTGGATGTTGCATGTGCTTTAGAAGTCTTTCAAACTGCAGCACTTGTACATGACGATATAATCGACGAATCTGCTTTAAGACGAGGAAGACCAAGCGCATATTGCGCATTGAGCAAAGCATGCAATAGCAAGCATATCGGCATTGGACTTGGATTAATGCTTGGAGATATTTTAGCAACTCAAAGCTTTGACATAACTAGAAAAGCATGTACTAATTTGCGCAATCCTCAAGAAGTTTTAGGCGAGTTTGCAAATATGCAAAGAAATGTTGGTATTGGTCAAGTTTTAGATCTTTCCATAGAAATGATGAGCCTTAAAAATCCAAAGAAACTAGCAGAATCCTCAATAAATGTTTTTCGTTGGAAAACTGCAAGTTACACAACTATAGCTCCACTTGCGCTCGGATTTTTATCTGCTGGACTTAATAAAAATTACGCTATTAAGTTGGCGAATGATATTGGTGAACCATTGGGAATTGCTTTTCAGATTGCAGATGATCTTATTGATATTGTTTCAGATTCTGCTCACACTGGAAAGCCTATTGGAGGCGATATTCGAGAAGGTAAACGCACTGTTCTTTTGGCCGATGCTCTAGATCTTGCTTCAAGCGAAGATCGTCTATTTTTGATAGATGCTTATAACTCTAATAATCGCAATGAAGATGATGTTAATAGGATTATTAACATTTTCAATCAGAGTGGTGCTATAGATAAATCTGAAAATCGTATTCATAATCTTTGGGTTTCATCACAAGAAAAAATAGATAACAGTACATTATCTGAATTTGGAAAATCCATATTGAACGAGGTTTCTAGCAAATTCATTCCTAGAGAATGGCAGTAAAATCACTGATATACTAAATATTTAGTGGATACTGTATTGCCTGTACACTTTTAGGTAGTTGGTTTAATACGCGTATAAGGGATTTACTACATGAGTGAAGTTCAAGCGCAACCAGGAATGTGTATTGAGAATCGCTATCGCATAATGCGGAAGATAGCAGAAGGCGGCATGGCTACCGTTTATCAAGCGCAAGATGAGCGTCTTAATCGCCCAGTTGCGCTTAAAATCATGCATACTCAACTAGCTCAAGGAATACATAGAGAGCAATTTATTGCAAGATTTAGGCGTGAAGCTACATCTGCTGCTGCAATAGCTAATCCTCATATTGTTCAGGTTTACGATACTGGCGAATTTGAAGGGCTTGACTACTTGGTGATGGAATATGTTCATGGAGTAAATCTTAGATACGAAATGAACAAATATGGCACATTTAGCCTAAAAGACACTCTTCGAGTTCTCGCGGAAACTTTAGATGGTCTTGCATCCGCACACCTTGCTGGCGTTGTACACAGAGATATTAAACCAGAAAATATTCTTATTAACGACCGCGGTCACGTGCAAATAACTGATTTTGGTCTTGCTCGTGCTATATCGCAAGCTACACTTTCTTCTACTGGTCTTCTTCTTGGAACCGCCGCATACCTAGCTCCAGAAATGATTGAAAAGAATCTTGCCACTCCTCAAGGAGACTTATACTCTGCTGGAATGATGGCTTGGGAAATGCTTGCTGGGCGTGTTCCCTTTAGCGCAGATAATCCTGTTACGCTTGTTTTTAAGCACGTTCATGAAGACACTCCATCTATAAAAACAATTTGTAGCGATATCAACTCTTCTATAGCTGATTTTCTTGCATCTATTACTGCTCGAGAAATGGAAAAAAGACCGAGTGACGCTTCTAAAGCACTTAGTATGCTTAGACAAATTTGCTCTAATATGCCTAAAGAAGATTGGCAATATAAGTTTAATCCAAATTACGATAATGAAGATCAACTTTTAAATACGACTTTAGATGCAATCAAAACTGAAAATAAAATGTCTGATTCAGATAAATTCGATAAAAGAAATTACTCTAACATACCTCTTCCTCCTAATGTGAACGATGCGAATAATGCTGATAAAGTTAATAAAGAGAATGTAAATCAGAGTAGTTCTAATCCTAACAATATTGGAAATGAGGTATTGTCTAAAACTAAAGACATTGATAAAACAACTGATATTGATAAAACAGCTGATATTGATGCAACTATGACAATAGTTCAAAAAAACAGTAACAGTGATTTTAACTATTCCAATAGTCAAAATTCTTCAAACAGTGTGAATCAACTTGAAGATTTTAATGATAGCAATATGCTAACTATTGCTATGCGTGCGCCTCAATTTAATAAGAATGATTTAGGCACTGACGGTAAAAGTCAAGACTCTAATCATAAAAAATTACACAATAAAGTTGTTATTATAGCTGTTAGCAGCGCGGCAGTTATTGCAGCAGCAATCGCATTTGGTTCTTACTGGTATTATCTAGGACCTGGAAGCTACTGGTCTTTGCCGAAGCCAAATACGCAGTCATGCAAAACACAAGAAGCTTGCAAAATCACAAATATTCCATGGTTTGATTACGAGCAAACTCTTAAAATATCCAATATTCCTTATTCTGTTCAAAAAGAATTTAGCGATAATATACCTTCTGGAAACATTATTTCCACTAATCCTGATTTCAGTGGCGGTCATGTATCTAAGCACGGAAATAATAAAGTTCATGTTATTGTGTCAAAAGGAATACGACAATCTACAATTCCTGAAGATATTATCGATCCAACATCAACAACTGGTAAGAATCCTATAAAAGCTTTACGCAAAGCTGGTTTTACTTCTATTAATCACAAAGAAAGCAACGACGTTTATTCATTAGATGTTCCTAAAGGCTGTGTTGTAGAAATTTCTCCAACACCAGGAATGCAAATGAATCACAATAAGAACATTACTGTTGTATTATCTAAAGGTCCTATGCCTGTTTCTATGCCAGATGTTGTTAACCGAACAAAAGAAGATGCGGATAAAGCATTTAACGACGCAAAACTTGTTCCAACATACAGTGAAGAGTTCAATGATACCGTTGAAAAAGGCAAAATTATTAGCACATCTGTAGAAAAAGGAGCGCAACTTCATTGGGGAGATAAACTCAATGTCGTTGTTTCCAAAGGTCCAAGAACTGTTACTATGCCAGATGTTCGCAATAAAAATGCTAACGACGCTCGAAAAGCTCTTGAAACCCTAGGACTAAAAGTAAATGTTTCCGCTCCGCTTGGAGACTTTATGCACACGGTAAGATTCCAGTCTGTAGCTCCTGGTACGCAAGTTCGTGTTCTTGATGAAAGAGGAAACCCAACAGTTGTTACATTAACCGTTATTTGATTTATACAAATAACGTAGGTAATGCTACACACACATTGTATGAAATGTTGTATGAAATGTTGTGAGTTATGTTGTAGGCTGTTTGAATCAAAATATTTTTACTCAAATAATCTACAACAAACAATTTATCAGCTTATTTCGCCGATTCTGCCATAATACGTTTTTTAACGGTTTGAGCATATTCGTCAACATATTCTTGACCGCTCATTTTTTGAATTGCCTTGGTTACTCTATCGGTAAGCTCACGAAGAATATCGTGCGTAATATCTTCTGGATTCATTTTTTCAACTTCAATAGGCTCACCATAAATAGCCTTTGTATAGCCCTTTGCAGGCATAACCTGACCATGCCTTTGCAATTCCCTAGTACCAATAATCGCAACTGGAATAATCGGGCATCCTGTTTCCAAAGCTAAGCGAGCTGCACCAGTATGTCCCTTATATAATCTTCCATCAGGACTTCTAGTTCCTTCAATATGAATTCCAAAAAGCTGTCCATTTTCTAATATCTCACGAGCATGATTCAATGCCCCAAGAGATTTAGAACCTCCAGAACGATCCACTGGGAATACGCCAACGGACGTAAACCACCATTTTTTAAAGCGACCCTTTAATCCTTTGCCTTCGAAATACTCGGCTTTACCCATAAAATGAATCATCCTAGGGCATGTGAGAGGCAAAAGTGCATCGTCAATCACGGCAAGATGATTTGCGGCAATAATAGCCCCACCTTTTTTAGGAATGTTGTTAACGCCTTGAGCAGTAGGATTAATCCGTAAACGCGCAATAAATCCAAACCCCTTTACAAAGAACCAATACAACATTCTAAAAACCCCTTCTAGCAAGAGTTACTAAAAGCGAATCATTACGCAATCAAGCAGACTTGCTACAGTATAATTTATGACTTCTTCTAAGAATACCAACTCCCCTCACCCTGAGGACAAAAACTCAAACAACAATAATGACGATTCTTTTGGCGATAATTCTTTTAATGAGAATTGGTCTGATTTTATTAGAGATCATGCAGAAGATTTTAAAGAAATAGAGAAATCTAAAAGTGCGAAAATCTTTAAAAAACGTATTAGTCAGGCGACAAAACCACTTACTAAAATAGCGTCATACAATAATGCTGGTCCAAGAGATAACGTTAAGACCAGTTGGTTAGATGTTGATGAAACAATGGATTCTTACGGAGACGATTTTGTTCCACCAAACCCACATTTTAAGAATATTTCTATTACCCTCATAGTTTTATGGACTATTCTTATTCTGGGTATTTTGGGCGTAATTCTTAGCGTCTTAGTGCCATATTTCGCAGCATACTCAGGTACTATAAGCGCTTTTCTGTTTCTTGTTGGATCTGCAGGCTTACTTATGAGTAGAAAGAAAAATTATACTTCTAGTGAAGATTACAACGACTACGGAAAAGGCGCACGAGTTTAAGTGCATTTATACAAAAGAATGAGGCTGATGTTAAAGCACCAGCCTCATTTTTTAAAGATTACAACTTAAAATTTAATCTTCGTTTAAACTAAAATTATTTTAATCCTCATTCTGACCATGGCATAACTTGTACTTTCTGCCAGAGCCACATGGGCACTCATCATTCTTGTTCGTTCCTGGGAAGGTACGACCATCAGCCCAAGGAGTCTTCCATTCTTCAACCTTTGGACGCTTACTCAATGGCACTTCACCATCAGCATGGCTCATAGGAGCAGGACCAACGATTCCAGAATGCTCATCTTCTTCTTGTTCTGCTTGCTGAATATCGGCATCAACATAAGAACCATCTTGGTTTTCAGTTTCCGCAACAATCTGCTCGAGATTCATACGGAATAGAAGCTGAATAGACTCTTCCTTAATTGCCTCAATCATTGAGTTATACATCTGGAATCCTTCGCGCTGATATTCAACCAGAGGGTCACGCTGACCCATACCGCGCAAACCAATACCATCCTTCAAATAATCCATCTCATAAAGATGTTCACGCCACTTTCGATCAAGAACAGCAAGAACAACTCTACGCTCAAACTGGCGCAAGTTATCAGAACCCATTCTTTCTTCAAACACAGCGTAAATAGTAGTAACGCCATCTACTATAGTGTCTCGCAAAGCTTCAACAGCTTTTTCTCCCTTAAGAGACTCAATCTGCAGGCGAAGCTGATCCCAATCCAAAATAATTGGCATAACAGCATTAACAGCGTCTTTAAGACCTTCCCAATCCCAGTTCTTTGGCTTATCAGAACCGTTCATAGCTCCGCGAACATAGCTATCGGCAGTATCTTTAATAAACTTCAAGATATCTTCATGAATATCTTCACCTTTAAGAACAATCTGACGTTCTGAATAAATAACAGTACGCTGCTTATTCATAACATCATCGTACTTCAAAACGTTCTTACGCATTTCAAAGTTACGCGCCTCAACAGTCTTTTGAGCCGTGCGCACGCCATTAGAAACATACTTAGATTCGATTGGCTCACCTTCTGGCAAGCCCTTAGCCATAACACGCGCAACAAGCTGAGTGTTGAACAAACGCATTAAGTCATCTTCCAAGCTTAAGTAGAAGCGCGATTCGCCAGGATCACCCTGACGGCCAGAACGACCTCTAAGCTGATTATCAATACGACGAGATTCGTGGCGCTCAGTGCCTAAAACATATAAGCCACCAAGCTTCTTAACTTCTTCGTGCTCGTCTTTAACTTGTTCCTTAACTTCTGCCAAAACACCTGGCCAACGCTTCTCGTACTCCTCTGGAGTATCGTCTGGAGAATAGCCTTCTGCTTTAAGCTTTGCATCTGCCAAAAACTCAACGTTTCCGCCAAGCATAATATCTGTACCACGACCTGCCATGTTTGTAGCAACAGTCACAGCACCCTTACGACCTGCAACAGCAACAACAGCTGCTTCCTTAGCGTTTTGCTTAGCATTCAACACTTGATGAGGAATACGAGCAACATCCAAAAGAGAAGAAACGATTTCGGAAGATTCAACCGATGCAGTACCAAGCAAAACAGGCTGACCCTTTGCATGACGCTGAGCTACGTCTCGAACAATCGCAGCAAGCTTTTCCTTCTTAGTGCGGAAGATCAAATCATCCTTATCCATACGAATAACTGGACGGTTAGAAGGAATTGGAAGAACGCCAAGCTTGTATGTTCCCATAAACTCGGCAGCTTCCGTTTCTGCAGTACCAGTCATGCCAGCAAGCTTGTCGTACATGCGGAAGTAATTTTGCAAAGTAATAGTTGCAAAAGTCTGATTTTCTGCTTTTACTTCAACATTCTCTTTAGCTTCAATCGCCTGATGCAAGCCTTCGCTATAACGACGACCTGGAAGAACACGGCCAGTGTGCTCGTCAACAATCAAAACTTCGCCATTAGTAACAACATAATCGCGATCAAGAAGGAACAATTCCTTAGCTTTCAAAGCATTGTTCAAGTAGCCAATCAAAGCAGTGTTGCTTGGCTCGTAAAGATTATCAATACCTAAATAATCTTCAATCTTTGCAATGCCTGGATCCAAAATACCAGCAGTCTTGCGCTTCTCATCAATTTTGTAATCAACATCGCGATCAAGCTTTAGAACAAGCTTTGCAAACTCGCGATACCAACGCGTAACATCACCTTCGGCAGGTCCCGAGATAATAAGTGGCGTACGAGCCTCATCAATAAGAATGGAATCAACCTCATCGACGATTGCATAGTGATGACCACGCTGAACAAGATCGCCCTTTTCCCAAGCCATGTTGTCACGCAAATAGTCGAAACCAAACTCGTTGTTTGTGCCGTAAGTAATATCTGCGTTGTATTGCTTCCTGCGCTCTGGAGGCTGCTGATCTGTAATAATGCATCCAACGCTCATGCCAAGGAACCTGTAAATACGACCCATAAGCTCACTTTGATAGCTAGCAAGATAGTCGTTAACAGTAACAACATGAACGCCCTTACCTTCCAAAGCGTTCAAATAGCTAGGCAGTGTTGCAACAAGTGTTTTACCTTCACCAGTCTTCATTTCTGCAATATTGCCCCAATGCAATGCTGCACCGCCCATGAGCTGAACGTCAAAATGACGCTGACCAAGAGTACGCCTTGAAACCTCTCTTACTGTAGCAAATGCTTCTGGCATTAAATCATCAAGTTTTGCACCATTGTCTAACTTCTGCTTGAATTTTGCCGTTTGCCCTTTAAGCTCTTCATCGGAAAGCGCAGAAATCTCATCTTCTAGCGCATTCACAGCCTTTGCAACATTCTCAAGGCGCTTCAATTGACGGCCTTCACCCATGCGCAAGGCTTTATCGACGATATCTACCACGTTTAGCTCCCTTAGGTCGTGTCTATTATTCGGCTAGCCAATATAGACGTAAACTGTGCCTATATTACGCGACGGCTACGATTTTTGCAGCTAGCGAGTCCAAAACAACGCATAAAATGCCCGCCTAGCTAATTACTAGACGGGCATTAAACTCATATGAGTTATTTTATTTACTTTATTTACCCTTATTCTTCTATTGTTTCTTTACTGTTTTATTACTTCTTTTTAGAAACGTTTTCTGGAGTATCAATTTCAAACACACCATAACTCCATCCATGCCTACGATACACAACCGAAGGTCTCATTGTTTCCTTATTTACGAACAGGAAGAAATCATGACCAATAAGTTCCATTTCATACAACGCTTCGTCAATGCTCATTGGCTCAGCAATATGAAGCTTGCGACGAATCACAATAGGAGTATCTCCAACACTCACCTCTACTGATTCACCAGGACCCAAGTCGGAAGCAACCGCAGCATCTGCACTATTCGTTCCATCTTCTTGTGCAACTTCTTCAACAGTTGTTTCAACTTCTGGCTCTACAACACCCAAGTCAACTGGAACCATCTGCTCATATCCACGACGATGGTCCTTACGACGAT
>QWCD01000081.1_pt1 | contig 31219 bp, 29 predicted proteins | sample 1972461 | NCBI WGS metagenome assembly QWCD01 (sample SAMN09866717, study PRJNA288562) | Human vaginal metagenome isolate term4_vaginal, whole genome shotgun... | isolation source: vagina | host: Homo sapiens | place: USA: California | reverse complement strand
AAGTAATCTATAATAGGTTCTACTGGCATATGAGGTTGAATAAAAAATACGCGTCCTCCCATAGGTGATGAAGGAACTTTCAGTTTACTAATTCTATGATACGTATGATTACAGCTGACATAGCCAATTACGTATTCTGGATCATCTGACCAACATAGTTCTCCTAATACACCGTTACAAGATGATACCTTACTAGCCAATGTGAGTGCTTCATACATATGGTGTTTACCTGAAAGAACTGTATTAGATTGTATAGCATCCATATGACTTACTCGAATACCACGATCATTAGTAGAATCTAATCGTTTGCCTGTTACGGCATCCAGTAATATGGCACCACGCATATTGGTTGTTAATGTAAGCAATAATTGGATAGCACGATTACAGGCCGTTGGAGTGATACCACTTTTTACTAATAAATCTGTAGCAGTTGCATGTCCTTCCTCTACAGAATTGACAGTATGAGTTTCTATCGGTAAGCTGTTAATATAGATGACGTTGTCTTTATTAACGGTATCAATAGTAAGATTAATATAGTCTGCTTGTCCCTTGGCATGATGTAAAGCCCTAGTGATTAATTCTGATGCAATGGTAGATAACTCGTTATCTGCTACAATCCGTTCTGCACCTGAAATATGTGTACCTCCTGTTTCATGCGATCCACCCTTGGCTGCTCTCATTCGAATACTGTATAACATAATATGATCCTTTATCAATTTACTTATCATTCATTATTATTTTATAATACGAGTGATGACGAGTTAGTATCATCTTTCACTTGATAGGAAATTAAAAAATTTCTTCTTAATTAGGATAGGCAACTTGTTGTGGCAGACAGTGCTTTACTGCGTTTTACGACTAGTATCATGACTTTTGATAAAATAGGGGCCATTATTGCAGTAAATATCATGCCTGGAACGGCTGCAGCTACCAATGCAATACTTAGTTTTCCAAAAAATATACCTAGGGAAATCCGAGATAACGTAGAAGCAATTGGGCCAGCAATGATAATTGATAGTATATGACGTTGGCCAAGATATATGATTAGTCCTACGATTAATCTAAATTGTAGGGCAATCATAACATTGACTATTGTTTGCGTACCGAGTAATAATCCCAACAGACTAGAAATACATCCTGCAATAATGTATTTTTTGAATCCAAAAGATACACATATTGCAATCGCTAATGGTGCAGATAATTGAAATTCTAATCCAGGTATAAGATTAGGAATTTTGATAGCCCCTACAATACTAATTAAAGCAGCAAGAATAGCAATTTCGATAATAGATTTTGTTTTCATCACAGCACCTCGATAAATAAAATTGTTAACTAAAATAATAAAATAAGGTTTACATTTGATTTAATTATAAATAAAGTTGTCTTAATTATCAATAAGAAATTTAAAATATAAAAGAGAATGCCCTACAGTCAATACTTAATAGACTATAGGGCATTCTCTTTTAGAGATATATAATTTTATAGGATCATACAATGCCAGTTTCACGTATTTATGTATCAAAGCTCAGATGAGTACATAAATAGATGCAAGCATAGCTATGATACTAGTAATTTAATGATAAGGGGATTAATATTTTTCTTGTTCTCGTAAGCGACGTTGAATGTCACGCTTTGCATCACGATCTGCTATATCATGACGTTTATCATAATTTTTTTTACCAGTTACTAATCCTAATGTAACCTTTACATAACCATGTGCATAGTGAAAGTTAAGAGGGATTAAAGAGTATCCTTTTTCCTTAATCTGTCCTAATAATTTATGAATTTCAGACTTATGCATAAGTAATTTTCGTGTTCGTTCAGGGTCATGATTAAATCGATTACCTTGATCATAAGGGCTAATATGAACTTGATATAGTAAGATTTCCCCATTTTCAATACGACAAAAACTATCTTTTAAATTTATTTTTCCTTGACGAATTGATTTTATTTCTGTACCAGTTAATGCAATTCCTGCTTCAAATGTATCATGAATATTAAAATCATGTCGAGCTTTACGATTATCTGTAATTAAAGAATTGCTCGTTTTTTTAGACATAGCTATCTCCTTTTGTTATATATGCTTCTTCTTAGCACAGCGAGTTTTATGTTTTTTCTTTATCGGGTTTTTTCCATTATTTTTATCTTTGTAGTGTAATTTTTTTATATAGTATTCTTCCGTGTCATTGTAGAGCTCACTATTTTCTAGATTGCTAGAAATATTTGATATTGATTTATACTTATTACTAGTTTTGTGATGATGAGAGGCGGATGTGCGATCTATTTTTCTCTTGTCTTTAGTATGGTGTGTTTTATGAATTTCTTTTTTCTTACGGGAATAATCAGTTTTTTTAGAATTACTATTCACATTTTTCTCTAGTTGATTTTGTAAGCTCCGTAGATTATCAACCTTGCCAAGTACAAAGTCGATTTGTTTTTTCTCTATGTCCGCTTTAATTAAGGTTACTTCAACCTCTTGACCTAATCGATATATTTTACCAGTCCGTTTTCCAACTAATACAAAGTGCTCTTCTTCATAAAAATAATAATCATCATTCATCATATTAATATGGACAAGACCATCAATGCCATTTTCTAGTTCTACAAACATTCCAAACGATGTAATACTACTAACTTTTCCTATAAAAGTATCACCTATAAATGGCACCATATATTCTGTTTTTTTTAAATCCTCTGCATCTCGCTCAGCTGCTACAGCTATCTGTTCTTGTTTTGATGCATGCTCAGCAGCTTTCATTAAAAACTGTTCATTATAATCACGTTTTATATATCCAGATGACCAATGTAAGTTAGCCTTTAACAATCTGTGCACCATTAAGTCAGGATAGCGACGAATGGGGGAAGTAAAATGTGTATAACAGGATGAGGCTAATCCAAAATGACCTTTGTTTTCAGTACTATATTTAGCTTGTTGCATGGAGCGTAATGTCATTATTTGTGCCACTACTTCAAAATCAGTACCGTTGCTATAGTTTAAAAATTCTTGTATGGCTTTAGGTGTGATTGTGTTTGCATCAAATGTAGTAGAAGAGCCTAGATAATGAGTAACGGTTTGTAATTGATTTAATTTCTCTTCACTAGGCTTTTCATGAATACGGTAGATAGAGGTGTGTTGCGTTTTTTCTAAATGGGAAGCTACGGTTTCGTTAGCTAGTAACATACATTGTTCAATTAACTCTTCGGCTAATGTACGTTCCCTTTTTACAATTCTAAGTGGAGTTCCATCAGTATCTAATAGTACTTTATATTCGGGAAAATTAAAATCTAAGGCGCCTGATTTTTTCCTCATAGCTTTTAGGATCTTAGATATTTCATATAATAATCGAATCATATCCATGAAAGGCGCTAAATCATCAGGGATAATCTGTTGGGTAATCGCTTTATAAACTTCTTTATAGTTACAGCGACGCCCCACATTGATAATAGAAGGTGCTATTTTATAATTTACCACTTTCCCATGAGCATTAATCTCCATGATACATGTCATAGTATTTCTGTCTTCATGAGCATTTAAACTACAAATGTCATTAGATAATATTTCTGGTAACATGGGCACTACACGATCTACTAAATATACACTAGTTCCGCGATTATAGGCTTCTTGATCAATAGCACTACGAGATGTTACATAATGACTTACATCAGCGATATGCACGCTTAATTCAAAATGACCATTATCTAATCGTTTAGCGCTAACAGCATCGTCTAGGTCTTTTGCATCTTCCCCATCGATAGTGATAACCAACTCATCGCGTAAATCCATGCGTGATTGATTATAGTCAACAGATTTCGATATAGCACTACTTTCATCGATAACTTCTGCGGGAAAGGAACATGGTATATGGTGGTTAGCCATGATTAGACTAATATCTAATCCGGTATCTCCCTTATAGCCTAAAATCTCAATGATTTTACCTTCTGCTTTTTTTGTTTCTGTTGGCCACTGTGTAATTTTTACTAGAACTTTAGCACCAGAACGAGCATCTAGTGCATTAGATAAGTCTATATAAATATCATCACCTAGTCGTTCGTCAATCGGTGTAACAAAGCCAAATTTTAATAATTGATCATACGTACCTACAATTGTTTCGTTAGCATGTTCTAAAATTTTGACAATCATTCCTTCGCGATGATGATTTGTACTTGGCGAATTAGACAATAAACGCACTAGTACTTTGTCATTATGCATAGCTTTATAACGATTACTTTCACTGATATAAATATCTTCGACGCCATTTGGCATTAGTACAAAGCCATATGTTGATCGATATGCTTTATAAATACCTTCAAATTCTTCATAGGCGGTACCAAAAGAATATACTTGGTAATTAGTTGTACATAAAATACCTTCGTTCGCTAATTGCCGAGCTATTTTGATACAATTGTTTAATGCATCTGCGCCCTTTATATGAAGAATATAAGCAGCATCTTCAATATGATAGGATTCAGGTGCAATTTCTTTAAAAAAAGAAATTAACTGTGTTCGTATAGAATTCATAGACTCTCACTTTTGTTGATAATTAGTTATATAGAAAAAAGCCTGCATAGCAGGCTTTTTGATTAATATTGATTAAGATAGGCACCAAGTATAAGACTTAAGACCGCAAAAATAATGCCTAATATAATCGTACACTTTGATAAAAAGCCATCTAATCCAGTTTCTCTTCCACCAAATGATTGGTCAGCGGCACCAGAAACACCACTTCCCATTCCGGCTGTTTTAGAAGATTGAAAAATTACTGATAAAATTAATAGAATAGATACAATTACTTCGACTACCATTAAAAATGTTCTCACAATAATCACCCTTCTTAATTACTATACATTCTGTTCTTTAGCTAAGCGCTCTTCTAAATACTTATCTAATTTACGTTTTACACGTTGTAATGCATTATCGATTGATTTTATACTACGACCTGTTTCTTCAGCGATGGTTTGGTAAGGTTTACCATCTAAATATGCTAATAAGACTTCCCATTCTAGGTTGCTTAACATTTTTCCCATCATTAATTCAGTATCTTTGAACTGTTCTTGACTAATTAACAATTCTTCTGGATCAGTAATCGCCCTTTCTGAAAGCATATCCATCAAGGTTCGTTCAGATTCCTCTGTATAGATAGGCTTGTTTAAAGATACATATGAGTTAAGCGGCATGTGTTTTTGTCTAGTGGCAGCCTTAACAGCTGTAATCATTTGTCTAACAATACAGATTTCAGCAAAACCATGGAATGAAGCTTGTTTTTCTGGCTTAAAGTCGCGGATAGCTTTATACAATCCAATCATTCCTTCTTGAATAATATCTTCATAATCAGCTCCCATCAGAAAATAGGATCTTGCTTTAGCACGAACAAAATTTTTATACTTGTTTACAATGAAATCAATAGCAGAGTCATCATCTTTTGTTTGTGCAAGTTTAATAAGAGTTTCATCTGTCATAGTCCTATAGTCAGATGTTTCCTTATGTATCGTATCCATAGTATCCTTGTCCTATTAATAAAACAAATATACATACCATTATACTTGATAGTTATTAATTCTGCAACTTTCTATCAAATACATAAAAATATCTCTACGAAGTATCTGTATAGATAAGGTCTATGAAATATATATAGTATTCTGCAACATATGATTCGTATCTAAAAAAGAGTAACCAATAATGATAGATACACATCATAAAAATCAAACTGCAATAGATTATTTTAATCCACGACGTATTTTTTCTAATTTTTCTGATATGGAAGTATCTAGTAAAGATCCTAGTTCATTACGTTTGATTTGTATAGCATCTCTTGTATGGTCATTTTTATAATGGTTCCGTTCTTCTTCTTTTGAAAGTTGAACCATTCTCCATAATTCGCGAGCAGGAATACGTAATCCTCCGGAACCTAAGATTTGCGTTTGTTCAGCTCCGTCTGAGGTTACTACATAAATATGTTTATATTGCCCTTTTTCATCAAATACTTTCTTTTCAATATACGAGTCTGCTGTTAATCCCGGTGAAGTATATACTTCAATAAAATCATCTGTAATATATTCTTCTTTAGGCATTGTATGAGCATATTGTCCGTCGTACACTAATATGATAAAGTAACCTTTATACTTTCCATAATTTAGTAATATATCACGTAATTGTAGACGTGCATGCTCCAATGATTCATTGGCTAGTGATTGTAAGTCTATCCAGGAAAAAATGACATTATATCCATCTATAATTAAAATATCCTTATTCATACTAACCTCTGGCGCAACGCTTCATACATAAGAACTGCAGCAGCCACTGATGCATTTAGAGAGTTAATAACACCATTCATGGGAATTCTAATTAGAAAATCACAGGATTCTTTAACAAGACGACTAATTCCTTTTCCCTCATTGCCTATAACTAGTACAGTAGGTACTGTCATATCGGCTTCATATAAAGTTTTATCTCCATCCATATGAGCCCCCATCACCCAAAAGCCTTGCTTTTTTAACATGGTAATGGTTTGTACCACATTGCCTACTTGTATGAGAGGGATAGATTCAATGGCACCAGCCGATGTTTTGGCAACCGTAGCATTGATAGGTGCATTATGTCGCTTAGGAATTAGTACCGCTGTGGCACCAACACATTCAGCTGTACGAATAATGGCTCCCATATTGTGAGGATCTTCAATACCATCTGTCAAAATTAGTAGTGGTGCTGTACTTTTAGAGAAACGCTGTAATATATCGCCTAAATCTTGAAATTTGATACTACTAACGAGCGCCACAATTCCTTGATGGGGGATAGTATCAGCATATTTTTGAAGGTGTTTAGCTTTAATTGTTCTAATTTCCACACCTTGTTCTCTAGCTAAGCCTAGTATATCTCTAAAAGCAGAAGAATCTTTGCTGTCATCAATTAATATACGTTGTATAGAACGATTGGCACGCAATGCTTCTCGTATAGCATTTTTTCCTACAATATAATTGTCCACACCTATCTCCTCTCTAACTACAGCGTTTCTAATGTAATGGAAAATGCTGTATCCATGAATGAATTGAGCCGTTCTTTTTGTTTTGTAATGTATAGAAAACCTAATATAGCCTCAAATGCAGTACTAGCTCTATACTCTTGAACGCTACTGCTCTTGGGTACATTAACATGACTATTCCTAGCACGTCTAGCTATGAGTGCTTCAGATTCGTTTAATAAATTAGAAATAGTCACAAATGATGTAGCTTGTGCTTTGGCGTTAATAAAATCAGTAACTAATGCATGTAAAATTTGTACTTTGCTAATAGAAATGCTACATAATTCTACTCGTACATACATGGAATATACTGCATCGCCAATATAGGCTAACATAATAGGATCTAAAGTTTTAGCTATATCAATAGGGAGTGATATTTTTTCATACGCACTACGTATTTCTTTTGCTTTTAGGCGTTTAATTGCTTCTTGCCGTAAAAATTGATACTGTTTAAATTTCACGTTTTTTCCACCGTGCTCCTTGTGGAGAATCTTCAATAGTAATGCCTATATCTGACAAGCTATCGCGAATTGTATCGGCTAACTCCCATTGTTTTTTCTCTCTACATGTTTGGCGTATATGCAAGATAACATTCATTAGTTCATCATATTCTTTAGCACTATTACTGTTTTTAGCTCCATTCCATGCAGATGATAAGATACCAATGATATCTGTCATGAATTTAAAAATTTCTTTTACAGTAGCTAATGTTTCTTTACATACAGTTCCGTTACTGCTTTGTACAATTTGGTAATAAATATTAATTTCTTTGGCTAAGCCAAACATAGAAGAACTGGCAAGTGCTGTATTAAAGTCATCGCACATAGCTTTTTCAAATTCCTCTTTATAATCGTTAGCTTTATCTAACAATGTAGCTGCTTCTTCAGCACATGGTCCTTCAGGGCAAGATTCTAGATACAGTACATTTTCAATAGCCGTAGTAAATCGTTCTAAGGATTTAATAGCTTCGTCTAGTCGTTCATCACTGAAATCTAAAGGACTTCTATAATGGGTACTTAATAAGAAATATCGTAACACATCGGGTGTATATTGTTCTAATATATCTTTAACTAGAAAAAAATTATTTAAGGATTTACTCATTTTTTCCTGATTAATTGTAATAAATCCATTATGTAACCAATAACGAACTGATGGATGATGATGAGAACAGCCTTCTGATTGAGCAATTTCATTTTCATGATGTGGGAAAATAAGGTCACTACCACCACCATGGAAATCAAATTCTTCACCTAAGTATTTTTTACTCATAGCAGAACATTCAATATGCCAGCCAGGTCGTCCTTCTCCCCAAGGACTTGTCCAAGAGGGCTCGCCAGGCTTAGCACTTTTCCAAAGTGCAAAATCCATAGGATTATGTTTTCTATCATCAACGTCAATACGGGCACCAGCTTGCATATCTTCCAATGTTCGACCAGATAAATTTCCGTAGTTTTCAAATTTTTCTACACTGTAATATACATCACCATCTAGTTCATAGGCATAGCCATTATCAATTAATGATCTAATCATAGTAATAATATCTTCCATATGTTCTGATACACGTGGATATATGTCAGCTCGTTTTACATGAAGTGCATCCATTACATCAAAATAACTATCAATATAACGATTGGCAATTACACTCCAAGCTACGCCTTCCCCATTCGATGTATTAATAATTTTGTCATCAATATCGGTAAAATTTTGTACCAATGTAACTTTATAGCCTACATGCGTTAAATATCTTCTAATCACATCCCATGTAACAAAGGGGCGAGCATTACCAATGTGAGGGTGGTTATAAGGTGTTACACCACAGACATAAATTTTTGCTTCCCCCTCATGAACAGGTTTAAATAATTCTTTACTTCTTGTCATGGTATTAAATACAGTAATATTTCTCATCGTTACCGATGCCTCCAATTTCTTAACGTATCTATACATAAAAAAAGACCTATCATCTCATACAGAGACGATGGCCCGCGGTTCCACTCTGTTAATTGTAGTACACAATCACTCAAACGCATAACGGACGATACCGTACAATCCTACATATCGGAATGTCAGCTCCTGAAGGCATTTCCTTTATCTATCCGCAAACCCTCTCACCATCAGTTCTCGCTCAGACGTTAGTTTTAAAGTACTTCTTTCAATCATAGCCTTTATGTTTATCAATATACAATAATTATATATTGATAGATATGAGTTGTCAAATTATTTCACTTTTATGTAGATTCATTGGCGGTGTATGTTGATTGCTATGTCTATATAAACCTAAATACTTAGTTACTGTATATGTCATAGAAAGCTCTTTTTTACTAAATGATCCTAATTGTTTTCGTCATTTTAGAGAAGCTGTAGACTTGTATAAATGCATTAGGTGTTGTATTCATTTTATAGACTAGAGAGAATTTTTCCCATGATTCGTTTCTATAGAGAAAAATCAATAGTGTATACAATCATGAACCATATCTACACAAATAAAAATAGTACACCTTATATGTAAGATGTACTATTTTTATAGATACCTATTGCTAGTTTAATAAATCGCTAACATGAGTTAAGCGATTTAGACATGTGTCTTTACCGAGTAATGTGATGATATTATTTAGATCAGGCCCATGCATTTGTCCAGTTAATGCAACACGAATTGGCATAAATACAAATTTACCTTTTAGTTTTGTTTCTTTCATAACCGCTTTAATAGCTGCTTTAACTTCATCTGGTGATAGAATTTCCATAGCGGATAATTTATCATGAAAACTAGTTAATACTGTATTGGCACTTTCTTCTGCTAGTACAGCTAGTAACTCATCTTTGTGCTCTTTTTCAAGTGTTACTGTATTAGTAAAGAAAAGAGCGACGTGTTCGACAATTTGTGCACCAAAACTAATATGATCACGTACAGTAGCACATAACATTGTAAACCAGTCTCGTTGTTCTTCTGTGAGTGTACTAGGCGCATAGCCAGCTTGTTGTAAATGTGGCAAGCATAATTCTAATAATTCGCTATTAGTGAGTTTTTTCATATAGTTAAAGTTAATCCAGTTTAATTTATCAATATCGAATACAGCAGGATTTTTGGCTACATGATCCATAGAAAAAGCCTGTATCAATTCATCTTTGGTGAATAACTCTTGTTCGCCTTCTGGTGACCATCCTAATAGTGCTAAAAAATTTATGAGTGCATCTGGTAAATATCCTAATTGACGATACTGGTCTACTGAGGTTGCACCATGACGTTTAGACATTTTTTTATAATCTTTTCCTAAAATTAATGAAATATGTCCAAATTTAGGTATAGACCAGCCTAATGCTTTATAGATAGCAATTTGACGTGGTGTATTTGACAAGTGTTCTTCTGCACGAATAACATGCGTGATTCCCATTGTATGGTCATCTACTACAACGGCAAAATTATATACAGGCATGCCATCTGATTTTACAATGACAAAATCTCCAATGCCATTAGATTCAAAGGATACGTTACCACGTACCATATCCTCTACAACATAAGTTTCATTTAATGGTACTCGTAAGCGAATAGTAGGTTTACGGCCTTCTTTTTTATACGTTTCAATTTGTTCTTCTGTTAATTGATGACAATGACCATTATATTTAGGAGTTTCCCCCTTGTTCATTTGTTTAGTACGTTCTGCATCTAATTCTTCTTGTGTACAGTAACAATAATATGCTTTTCCTTCAGCTAGTAAACGGTCTACAACGTTTTTGTAGATATCTAATCGTTCTGTTTGACGATAAGGTCCAGCATCACCCCCTACGTCAATTCCTTCATCCCAATCCATTCCTAGCCAACGCAAAGCAGCTTTAATATTTTCTTCACTTTCTTTACTGGAACGTGCTAAATCTGTATCTTCGATGCGGACGAGGAAAGTACCTTGTTCTTTTCTAGCTAAAAGCCAGTTAAATAAGGCAGAACGAGCTCCTCCGATATGAAAAGGGCCTGTAGGGCTGGGAGCAAAACGAACTTTCATTGTACTCATTATAATAATCTCTCCTTGTTATTTTATTTCGTAAATAGAAACTACTGCTTGCGCAGCAATTCCTTCATGACGACCAATAGCACCAAGTTGCTCATTGGTAGTTGCTTTGATACTGATTCGATCTACTGGAATATTCATTATAGTGTGTATATTCAGTTTCATGGCCTCAATATGTGGTTTCAACTTTGGCGCTTCTGCAATTACCATAATATCTATATTATAAGCTTGAAAGCTATGTTCTTTCAATAAAGAAATTACTTTTTTTAGTAGTTTCATACTAGAAATATCTTTAAAGATTTCATCATTGGGTGGGAAATAATAACCAATATCACGTAAACCAGCAGCACCTAATAAAGCATCCATTAATGCATGGATAAGAACATCAGCATCAGAATGACCGTCTGGTCCTATTGGAGAATCAATCAAAACGCCTCCCAATATACAGGGACGACCTTTTTTTAAACGATGTATGTCATAGCCGAATCCAACTCGCATCATAGAGTTTTTCTCACTTTCAAAAATACCTAAATGACTTTTTATAACAGGGATATCATTGGGAGTCGTTAATTTAACATTACGGTAATCACCTGTAATGACTTTAACAGGTGCTCCTAATAATTCAATTAATGATACGTCATCTGTTCCTATATAGTTATGTATTTTGGCATTTCGATGAGCTTTTTTAAACAGATCTTTTTTAAATCCTTGTGGTGTTTGCATATGATATAATTCGTTTCGATTTAATGTTTCTTGTATAAATCCTTTTTCATCGATCCGTTTAATTGTATCAATAGCAGGAATAGCTGCTACAGCAGCACCATATTGTCTGGCAGATATAGCAACATCATTAAATAATTTTGTCTTTGCAACTGGTCTGGCACCATCATGGACAAGAACGATATCAGTAGTATCCATTACTTTAGAAAGTCCTGCTCGTACTGAATCTTGACGTTCCGTTCCGCCTGCAACATACTCTATTATGTAAGGAACTTTTCGATGCAATGTATGCGTTACATAATTTTGAAAATTATGTGACTCACGTTTTAACCGATCTAACTCATGAGTAGCCCCGACAATAATTACTTGTGCTATATCATCTACATCTAACAGATGAAATAAGTCCCATTGTAATACTGATAAAGGCCCCAAGGAAAGAAACACTTTATTCTCTTTTGCTTTCATACGGCGGGCTGACCCTGCCACTAATAGAATACAACTTATCATAATTATCCTTCATATTTTAATTATTACTATCTTTTTGTCCATCAACACGAGCAAATATCATTTTTCCCGCATTAGTCTGTAAAATAGAGGTTACCATTACATCGATGCTCTGGTGAATATAGGGACCACCATCTTCAATGACAATCATAGTTCCGTCATCTAAATAAGCAATACCTTGATTATCTTCTTTCCCAGCCTTAATAATATCAACGCGAATCCATTCACCAGATACTAAGCTTGATTTCATTGCATTAGCTAGTTCATTTAGATTTAATACGTGTATCCCTTGTAGACTAGCAACTTTATTCAAGTTAAAATCCGTTGTCAATAATTTTAAGTGTTTATCCAAGGCAAGACGCATTAATTTGGTATCTACTTCCTGAATTTCTGGATAATCATCATTAATAATTATAATATCTATAATATTTAATTCCTGCATTTCTCGAAGCATATCTAACCCACGACGTCCTCTTGTGCGCTTTAGAGAATCTGAAGAATCAGCAATCAGTTGTAACTCTTCTAAAACAAATACAGGAATTACTAATGGACCTTCTATAAATCCAGTCTTACATAATTCTTTAATGCGTCCATCAATGATAACAGATGTATCTATTAATTTTGCTACTGTTTGTGCAGTAAATCGTTTTTTGGCACTACCTTTCAGTAATTCATCTGTTACTGTAAGTTCTCTTGTTTTGTGGGCATTTTTGTTTTCAATCCATGTTGAATATAGAGTTGGCCCTTTTTGTACCATTAATTTTACACCTAAATATCCTAAAATAGCACTTAGCACTATAGGTATATAAGGTCCTACAAATGGAACGCGATAAAAAGCGACACCAATTAAGTTAGCAATAATAAGTCCAAATAATAATCCAATGGCGCCGGCAATAAGGTCTTTACTAGGAATACGTGATAAGATTCGTTCTAGTATTTTCGATATATGTAAGCCTTGTAATAAAATAGAAGCTGATACTATATAGCCGATAATACCCCCAATAACACCGCCTAATAGGATAGCGATAATTTTAACAGCGGAAACGCCTAAAATGCCAAAATTTAAAAATTTCATAGCAATTATAGGTGATAACATAGGCATAACACTATCAACAACCATAAATCCCATAATGCCAATTAAAATGGCAATTACATATCGTAATAAGTTGAATAACATAACCTCACCCCCTTTCATGGATACTATATTTTATATTATACTCTACGAAGTAAATACTAAGTGCATTGCTTCTTGAATCGTTTTTACGCCACGAATGGCAATGCCAGAAGTATCTGTTACTTGCGCCATATTACCATTTGGTATAATGAATCGTTTAAATCCTAATTTTTTTGCTTCCCCTATGCGTTGTTCAATGCGAGGAATACTTCTTACATTACCAGTTAGTCCAACTTCACCTAAAATAATCATATCTGATGGAACTGAACGATTTTTTAAATTGGATACGATAGCAACAGCAATTGACAAATCACAGGCAGGTTCATTTACTTTAAGACCGCCAATAACATTGACATATACGTCTTTATTACTGAGTGTACAGCCACACCGTTTTTCTAATACAGCTAGTAGTACAATGAGACGATTTAAATCATAGCCGATAGAAGTGCGACGAGGCATTCCAAATGCAGTAGCTACTACTAAACTTTGTACCTCTACTAATAAAGGCCTAAGACCCTCTAAATAGATCATAACTGCAGAGCCATTTTCTTCGTCAGATCGTTCGGCTAATAAAGAAATGGATGGATCTTTTAGTTCTTCAAGACCTGATTCTTTCATGGCAAAAATACCTGTTTCAGAGGTAGACCCAAAACGATTTTTTATAGACCGTAAAATTCTAAATTGATAAGAGCGCTCGCCTTCAAAATAAAGAACTACATCCACCATATGTTCTAACATGCGTGGCCCTGCAATATTACCATCTTTGGTTACATGACCAATGATGATAATAGGTATATTCTCTTCCTTAGCAAATCGTAGTAATCGTGCGGTGCATTCGCGCACTTGGCTAACGCTTCCAGGTGCTGCATCAATGGTATCGCAAAACATAGTTTGAATAGAGTCAATAATAATGCAGGCTGGGTGCACCACTAGTGCTTGTGATAAAATATAGTCTAAATTAATATCCGCTAATACATGTAACGTAGTATTATTAATTCCTAGCCGCTCAGCACGTACCTTTAATTGTAGCTGCGACTCCTCTCCAGAAGCATATAGAACAATACCTTTCGTGGAGGCTATATGTGCAGACACTTGTAATAATAAAGTAGATTTTCCAACACCTGGATCTCCTCCGAGTAATATAAGTGAGCCTGGTACAATGCCACCACCTAGTACGCGATCTACTTCTATGAGCGTTGTTGAAATACGTTTTATATCCGTTACTTCAATTGTATTGATCGGTGTAGGTTTATTATTAGATTCGCTTACAGTAGAATTTTTTTGATTTTTTAGTGGCGTATCATACATTACTTCTTCCACTAGTGTATTCCACTGTCCACATTGTGGGCATCGCCCCATCCATTTAGGACTTTCTGCACCACATTCATTACAAAAGAATACAGTCTTTTTCTTTCCTAATTTTGCCATATGGCCTTACACAACCTCCTGTAAAGTAGAAAGCATTGTTTTGTATAATGCACGTACTGCTTGATTTCTTCGATCAGAACGCGTTGTTTCAATAAGACTAGTAAATGCGTCATGCATAAGCATTGCTTCTCGATGCGTCATACCTTTTGATTGTATCAATGTATATAATTCTTTATCAATATCATCTATTTCAATAAGTCGTTCCTGGTATAATTGTGTTTGTAAATCTTGTTGATACACTTCCTGGTTATTCATAGGTGCAGGAAGGTTTTTGTCAAGTTCAATAGGAATACGAGTAATACGAATATACCCTCCTAAGCCACGTCTTGATTCTACAATAAATCCTTTTTCATTAGAAAATCGAGTGCTCAATACATAACTAATCTGTGAAGGAGCACATTCTAATTTATCAGCCAATTCATTGCGTCGTAATATATTTTGTTCAGGATCTTCTGTTATTTTATCGAGTATAAATTGTTCAATTTTATCTGCCAAAATACTCATATCTATCACCTAACCTTAGAAAAAACTATTTTTGACTTTTTGTCTTTTATACTTAAAGTATAGGTAACTTAGTAATAAATGTCAACTCTATACAATCTTAAGACTATATATTTTACTTTTACCCAATATATGGTATGATAATGAGTACCAATATACTATGTATATAGTTTATATAATTAAAGTATGTTACGATATGTCAATTATTATAGTTATAAAATCTATTTGAAAGGATGATATATCCGTGTCAGAAGCATTAGGACAGCACTTATTGATTGATTTTTATGCCTGTTTAGGCGAATCCGTATCATCTCCTATTTTATTACAAGAGAGCTTAGCTACCGCTATGGAAGTTGCTAATCAACATATTGATGAAATAAGTTGTCAAGTAATGGATGATGAAATTGTATTGATTGCTATTGCACCTCATTTTCACGTTTGTCTTCATACCTATCCAGAATTAGGGTATGTAGCAGTAGATATTTATGAATTTAATAACACCGTACCTGCTACGCTATTAATGAAAGAATTAAAACGTGCATTTCATGCAGAAAAAGTAAAAGCTACTAGCATTCGTCGAGCTGATTTCGGTTCAGAACGAGATATGAAGCCTCGTCGTCGTACTACATTGACTGCATTAGGACGAGTTAATCGCACACGCATTCAAATTAAACAAACAGGGACAAAATTAAAATCAACCGGTACGAAAGTATTTAAAGCCATTACAAAGCAAAATAAAAAAAGACAGTAGATTATTTCATCTACTGTCTTTTTTTATTTTAGGTGTAATCATTTTCCAAAATAACATCTAATACATCTAACGGTGTATCACATAGATATGTAGCATTTGCTTTTTTTAATTCTTCTAATGTACCATATCCATATAATACACCAATCCCTTTGCAGTCGTATTCTTTAGCTGCATGCATATCATACATACGATCACCAACCATATATTGAACGGTATAATTACAATTAGATGGTAATAACTGATATGAGGCCTCTAATGCTGCATGCAAAATTCCATCTTTTCGAATAATACCTGTGTTATAATTAGCACCTTTAATCACATGAAAATATGATGCTAATTGAAAATGTTCTAATATTTCTCTGGCTTGTTCTTCTGGCTTAGCCGTTGCAACAGCCAGTATATAATTTTTCTTTCGTAAGGTAGATAACACATAAGGAATATCTTGATACACTTTATTTTCAAATTTTCCAATTGATACATATCGTTTTCTAAATGCTTGATAATATATATGTGCTTCTGTATCATCCATATGACAATGCTCTTTAAATGAATCGACAATAGGAGGTCCAATAAATAAATTTAAAATGTCATTAGTAGGAATTGGTAAATCTCCACTTTCTAGAGCTGATTTTATAGAGTTCTTTATGCCCTCTGCGGAATCAGTTAATGTGCCATCTAAATCAAATACAACTAACTTCATGTCCTTACTCCTTACTAGTAAATAAAGGTAATAAATAACCATAGCCTTCTTCTTCTAACTTATCCAAAGGAATAAATCGTAAAGCAGCCCCATTAATACAATATCGTTTACCACCTAATTCAGAGGGACCATCATCAAATACATGACCTAAATGTGCATTACCTACTCTGCTTTTTACTTCTGTACGAACCATGTTATGTGATGTATCACGTGAATAAATAACTACATCATTACTAATGCTTTTAGAAAAACTAGGCCAGCCACAATGACTATCAAATTTATCATTTGAAGAAAATAGAGGTTCTCCTGTTGTAATATCTACATAGATGCCTGGTAACATATTTTGATAATATTCACTAGAAAATGGTGGTTCGGTTCCATTTTCTTGTGTTACATAATAGGACCAATTAGGTAAAGTGTCTTTCAGTGTAGTTATATCAGGACATGTATATTCATCTTTGATAATCAATGGTTCATTCATAATAGTTTGTGGAATATGGCAATAGCCATGAGGGTTTGCTGCCAAGTATGATTGATGATAGTCTTCTGCCTTATAAAAGTTTTCTAGGGGAGCCACTTCGACAACAATAGGATCTTTATATAGAGAACTTATATGTGAACACATGGCTGTAATTGTATCAACATCCTTTTGATCTATATAATAAATACCTGTTCTATATTGACTTCCTATATCATTACCTTGTCGATTTATACTAGTGGGATCAATAATTCGAAAGTAATAATATAATAAACGATATAAACTAATATGGGATGGGTTATAGATTACCTTTACAGTTTCTGCAAATCCCGTTGTATCTGTGCAAACTTCCTCATACGTAGGATGATTAGTTATGCCATTTGCATAGCCAACCTCGGTTTCTATAACACCATATATACGTTGTATATATGCTTCTACACCCCAAAAGCATCCTCCAGCTAAATAGATGATACGATTATCATTTGCTGTATCTATTTTTTTCATTCTACTCATGGTATCCTCCTAATTTATATGATGTTACTATTATACTGGTTTTAATTGGGTTAGCATAGACTCTAAGTAATAACTATGATACACTATATATAGATAAATTTAGAAATAATAAAAAATATGAAAGAAATATTATGAAATCTACTACAACTATAAATTACTGTCTTAGAGATACTCATACTAAAATATGCACTTGTCGTGGCATCACTACGTATACGATAAAAAAAGCTATCAATCAAGGCGCATGTACAATGAAACAAATTCAATCACAAACTGGTGCTACGTTAGGAATGTGTAAAGGTAAATATTGTGCCGCTAAGATTGTAGCGTTACTAAAAGAAGCTAATGTACTTCCCTATCAAATAAAAGACAGTGAGGAATATGATTCAAATAATACACCATAGTGAGTTCTTAGATGTATATGAAAGCAGACTCTAATTATTTAATCTACAATCGTATATTTTTAGATTTTTTAGTTTTCGTATAGATTACTCTTTGTGAGGGGAAATTTCTTATACAAACATCACCCACCTTATCTATACTAGATGTACTTAATTGTATGATAGAAATAAGGAAGAAAATTAGAATAATAAGTATTTATTTAATGTAATATAGGAGACTATAATGGATTTTGAAACACAAACTATTCCAGACAGTATTTTAGACAAGTATACAAAAGTTTGTACTTGTCGGAGTATTAGTCGTAAAACATTAAAAGAAGCCATTCATAATGGCTGCACATCAATTCCACAAATTAAAGAACAAACACGTGCTATGACTGGTTCTTGTAAAGGTAAAAATTGTGCGAGTAAAATTGTTGCTTTGCTGAAAGAAATGGATGCATTATAACTATATTTTTATTTATTAAGCAATAAACCTGTAAAAATTTATTTTATCATATATGATATACTGCTCTAAAAATAGTACCTCTCTGTATCAATACAGAAAGGTACTATTTTTTATCCATATCATAATTTCATAGAAATCTATTACTATATTTCGCCAATTTGATTACATACATGGAGTGATATTCGTATTCTTAATGGTTATAAAATACCAATGAAAATAATCTTCTATCTCCCGTTTATTAGATAGTCAGCGAGAATGGTGCATATTATTTTGAATCTTTTTTATGTATATTATAAAAATAGAGAAAAGTCGAACGAATAGCCTTAACTTTTCTCTATTGTATGAAAGTCACATTTTTTGATAATGCTTTATCCCCTTATTATTTTATCAATGCTTCTTTTAATGTATGCCATGCAAGTACAGCACATTTAACCCTGGCAGGCATATTAGAAATATTTTTTAATGCAATTGCATCTTCTAATTCTTCTAATTTTTCATCATCAGTTACGTCTTTTTTTATCATTCCTAAGAATAACTCAACTAAACGCAATGCTTCTTCTACGGATTTACCTTTAATAATATCAATCATCATAGAGGCGGAAGCTTGGCTAATAGCACATCCAGAGCCTGTATAAGCGGCATCTTTTATCATGCCATCTTCTATTTTGACTTGTAATGTCAAATCATCACCACAACTTGGGTTATGACCATGTTCGGATACGGTAAATTCATTTAATGCGTGCTTATTACGTTTATCTTGATTATGTTCCAAAATTAATTCAGTATATAATTGATCCATTTCCATATGGCATAACTCCTAATCCTTAAATCCCATAGTAGATCTAACTTTAGTCAAGGCTAATAAAAAGGCATCTAAATCTTCTTTCCTAGTATAAATATACATACTAAGTCGACTAGAAGCAGGTATATGATAAAAGGCCCCTAATGGTTGTGCACAGTGATGACCAGAACGAATAGCAATGCCAAAACTATCCATAATAGTAGCTACATCATGAGGATGTACATCATCAACTGTAAAGGCAATAACGCCATGTTTTTCTTTAGGATTTTTTGAGCCTAATACATTAATATGCGGTATTTCTAACATTTTAGGTAATACATAGGCTACTAATGATTCTTCATACGCCTCGATTGTATCCATACCAAAACTTTCTAAGTAATCGATAGCCGCATGTAATGTTACTGCCCCATGGGCATTGGGCGTACCAGCTTCAAATTTATAGGGTAATTCATTGAATGTAGTCGATTGTTCTTTTACATATTCAATCATATCCCCACCTAACAAAAATGGTGGCATCGTTTCTAATAAATGGCGTTTTCCATATAAAACACCAATCCCTTGAGAGGCACACATTTTATGTCCAGAGAATACAAAAAAGTCACAATCTAAATTTTGTACATCAATTTTCATATGTGGCGTTGATTGAGCACCATCAAGAACAACAACAGCGCCTACTTCATGGGCACGTTTTATTAAATCTCTATAAGGAAATTCCATGCCTAATACATTACTTACGTGAGCAAAGGCAACAATTTTAGTGTGACTATCAATTTTATTAATTTCTCCATCAGCTAGATGACCAGATTCATCTAAATACATATATTCTAATGTTGCACCAGTCTGATGTGCTACGTATTGCCAAGTTACTAGATTCGCATGATGTTCTGCTATAGTGATGACGATTTTATCACCTTTTGTTAAATTATTTACGCCATAACTATGAGCAATAAGATTCATGCTTTCTGTGCTATTGCGAGTAAATATAATTTCTTCACGGTGTTTAGCATTAATAAATTGTTGTACGCGGTTTCGTGCATTCTCATAGGCTTCGGAAGCTTCCACTGCTAATATGTGAGAGCCACGATGAGGATTCCCGTTATGCATCGACATATGTTCGATTAAGGCATCCATCACAGGTTGTGGAATTTGTGCTGTTGCACCACTATCCAAATAAATTATGGGCTTTCCATTATGTTTTCTTTTTAAAATGGGAAAATCTTTATATGCGTCTGCAATCGAATTCATACTACCCCTTCTTATATCTTCTTATATCTTCTTACGTACAGCTTCTAATGCTGCTTCTTCAATTAGTTTATCTCCGATACGATCAATAACAGGTCGAATCATAGACTCAACAATAATATGTTTTGCTTCATTTTCACTAAAACCACGACTCATCAAATAAAATAATTTACTTTGATCAATTTGTCCGGCGCTAGCAGCATGGTTACCTACTACATTGTCTTCTTTACATAATAATAATGGTAAGGATACTGATTTTACCGTTGGATCTAATAGTAAGCATGTATCTTCTTCAGCACCTTCAGCAGCCACACTACCACGAAGAAAATCCAAGGTTCCACGGAATGATTTTTTTGATGTATCCCGCAAGGCACCTAATGTATGAATATCACTACAGGTAGCTTTACCAATATGAGTCATTAACATAGAAATATCAAACTTTTGAGATTCATTACCTATATAAGCAAGATCATGAATTAATGAAGCTTCCTTACCAGATAAATCATTATCAAATGAATAATAATTTTCTTGACCACCGACTTCAATGTTTATAAATTTTACATCGCATTGTTCGCCATAATTAGCATAGCGATGTTCAAAGTGTTGTACATTATCACCTAATAGTTGGACTTTTTTTATAGTTACTTTAGCTTGAGATCCTGCATATAACTCAGTAAATAACTGCAAATGTGATGGTTCTTCTGTGTTTCCGTGTAAATAGTATGTGACAGTTAATTCAGCACCTTCGTCCACATGTAATTGTATACGTGTACGAGACGCATTACCTTTGCCAGACACAGCAATATCAATTTGAATAGATTCTTTATGATTAGCTGGTACATGTACCGTATAGCCTTCAAAAAAGTGATTAGCTACAGCGTCTAATACATGTGCATTAACGCCTGTATAGGTATCCTTTAATAGTGATTGATCAGCTAATGGTGTGATTATATCCTTATTAGCACTTATAGTTACTACACCAGAATTAATATCATTACCCCATACACAACCTTCAGTATGATTAACTTGTAACCATCGGAAAGTTGGTCTAGGCACTTCATTAAACAATAATGTGTTGTTCATCATTACCTCCTAACCGATAGAGCCTTCAAGCTCTAAAGTAATCAAGTTATTCATTTCTACTGCATATTCTAATGGCAATTCTTTAGATATAGGTTCTACAAAGCCACGAACTAGCATAGCACGTGCTTCTTCTTCACTAATACCACGAGTCATTAAGTAGAAAATAGCTTCATCGGAAATACGGCCAATTTTAGCTTCATGTCCTAAATCCACATTATCATTTTCTACAATAATAGTTGGAATTGTATCGGATTGTGAAATTTCATCTAACATTAGTGATTCACAGGATACAGTAGATTTTGAATGTTCTGCATTGGCGGCTATTTTAGTTAAACCACGATAAATAGCTGCACCACCACTCTTAGAAATAGATTTAGAGTTTACATTACTTGTTGTGTAAGGAGCAGCGTGAACTACTTTACAACCGGTATCTAAGAATTGGCCTTCTCCGGCAAAGGTAACGCCAGTAAATTCACAATGGGCCCCTTCACCTTTTAGAATACTCATAGGATACAAACATGATACATGGGAACCGAAGGAACCAGATACCCATTCAATTGTACCATTTTTGCCAACGGAACAGCGTTTAGTGTTCAAATTGTACATATTTTTGGACCAGTTTTCAATAGTTGAATAGCGTAAGGATGCGTTATCTTTTACAAATAATTCAACCGCACCAGCATGTAAGTTGGCCACATTGTACTTAGGTGCAGAACAACCTTCGATAAAGTGAGCTTTAGCCCCTTCCTCAATAATAATCATTGTGTGCTCAAATTGACCAGCTCCAGGTGCATTTAAGCGGAAATATGATTGTAATGGAATTTCTACTTCTACACCAGCTGGCACATAGACAAAAGATCCACCAGACCAAACGGCGCCATGTAAAGCGGCAAATTTATGATCAGTTGGAGGGATTAAAGTCATCCAGTATTTTTTTACAATATCTTCATAGTCGTGTAATGCTGTTTCAATATCAGTATATACAACACCTTGCTTTACTAAATCTTCTTGAATACTGTGATAGACAACTTCCGAGTCATATTGAGCACCCACACCAGCTAATGATGTTTTTTCAGCTTCAGGTATACCTAATCGATCAAAGGTACTCTTTATATCTTCTGGTACATCATTCCAATTCCCTTTCATATCCACTTTAGGCTTTACATAGGTAATAATACTGTCCATGTTTAATCCACTTATATCTGGCATCCAATTAGGGATATCTAGGGAGTGATAAATTTTTAAAGATTCTAATCTTTTTTCTAACATCCACTCTGGTTCATTTTTATTGGACCAGATTTCGCGGATGATATCTTCAGTTAATCCTGCATCAGATTTAAAAGAATAATCGAAGTCATTTTTTATGTCGTAAACGCCACGATCCATTTCTTCAATCTGTGTTTTCTTTCTTATGTCTTCCATCAGTGATAGCCTCCTACACTAATGCTTTATAGGCATCATATCCTTTTTCTTCTATTTCACCTACTAATGAAGCATCACCAGTTTTAACGATTTTTCCATCAATTAAAATGTGAACAAAATCAGGTTGTAATTTTTGAAGAATTGAGTTGTGATGAGTAATAATTAACACTGCATTTTCTTCATTGTGAAAGCGTCGTACACCTTCGGATACTATACGAACTGCGTCAACGTCTAGACCGGAATCAGTTTCATCTAGAATTGCTAATTTAGGATTTAAAATCGACATTTGAAGAATTTCATTTTTCTTTCGTTCCCCACCACTAAATCCTTCATTCACATATCTAGCCGCATAGGAAGTATCAAACGATAATTCTTCCATTTTTTCTTTTAATTCTTTTTTAAATGCCAAAGCACGTACAGGTTGACCTGTTATAGTAGCCTTTGCTGTGCGAATAAAGTTTTCTACAGTGATACCTGGTACAGAAATAGGATTTTGAAAGGACATGAAAATACCTTTTTTGGCACGTTCATTAACAGGCTCATTTGTAATATCTTCGCCTTCAAATGTAATAGTTCCATTGGTTACCGTATATTTAGGATTTCCAAGAATTGCATTGGCTAAGGTAGATTTACCAGCACCATTAGTCCCCATGACAACATGAATTTCTCCCTTATTAATTGTTAAGTCTAAACCTTTTAGAATTGGTTTATCTTCAACTGCAACTTTCAAATTTTTTACTTGAAGCAATTCAGTCAAAATTTTCACTCCTTTAATATATTACGATGAGTAATCATTAATCATTCTCTATGTTGATTACTCTATATACTAGTAATCAGTTAAACCAATATCATAGTTTAACTAAAGTATTATGTACAAAAAAGCAGAAAAAGCGGCATACACTAAAGTGAATACCGCCCAGTATATAATTTAAGCCACTTCAGCACCATGTACATAATTCTCATATACTTATTATACATGGTAAATTACTGGCTTGCAACAAATTCCTAATAATTTACTATGAATTTGTGTAATTTCATATATATTCTTATTTAATATGGTTTACAGGTGGGAAAAGTCTAAGGTTGCAAATAAGTCATCATAGGTTTCAGCACGACGGATTTCAGTAACACTTTTATCGTCGTGTAATAACAATTCAGCAGACCTCAATTTCCCATTGTAATTAAAACCCATAGCATGCCCATGGGCACCAGTGTCATGAATAACAATACGATCGCCTATATCGATTTTAGGTAGTGTTCGTTGAATAGCAAATTTATCGTTATTTTCGCATAGTGAACCAGTTATATCATATATGTGATCTAATGGCGCATTCTCTTTACCGACTACAGTTATATGATGGTAAGAACCATATAAAGCAGGACGCATTAAATTTGCCATACACGCATCGAGACCGATGTAATGTCTATAAATATCTTTTTTGTGAATCGCTGTTGTTACAAGATATCCAAATGGTCCAGTAACCATGCGTCCACATTCAAAAGCTATTGTTGTATCGCTCATGCCATTGGATTTTAATGTAGATTCCCATTCATGTTGTATACCTTTGCTTAGTAAATTGAAATCCACTGGGGTTTCTTCGGGACGATATGCAACACCTATACCACCGCCTAAGTCGATAAATTCAATTATTACTCCCAATTTATTTTTTATTTCTACAGCTAAATCAAAACAAATTTTAGCTGTTCCTACTAAACCATTTACATCTAATTCATTAGAGCAAACCATGGTATGAATACCAAAGTGTAAAACACCGCGTTTTTGTGCAAACGCAATAGCTTTAAAAATTTGTTCTCTGGTCATACCGTATTTTGCTTCTTCCGGAACACCAATGATATCATTACCACCTTCTTTGAGGGAGCCAGGGTTATATCGGAAACACATTGTATCTGGAAATGTTTCGACTCCGTTGTCCACCAAATATTGTAACATGGTGATATCATCTAAATTTAACAGTGCACCTAATTCTAATGCTTTTTGATATTCGCAAAAAGGAGTGTCATTCGATGTGAATAAAATATCATGGCCAGTAAGCCCTATTTTTTCGCAAAGTAATAGTTCTGCTAAAGAAGAACAGTCAGCACCGACTCCCTCTTTCTGTAATAGTTTCATAATATATGGGTTAGGCGTAGCTTTCACTGCAAAATATTCTTTAAATTTTGGAGCCCAATCAAAGGCTTTAATAAACCGACGAATATTATCTATAATTCCTTTTTCATCATAAATATGAAATGGTGTTGGATGGGTGGCTATTATCGATTCCAATTCTTCTTCTGTAAAGGGTAATGATTTTGTATTCATAGATTTCTCCTCAAACTCTATATGATTAAATATGTATATATTTTTATCCTAATATTCGTTATTATAATATATTTTATAGCATATTACAATTATGATAGGCATATTTTCTGTATCAATATACAGATTATGCATTATGTATGTGTATATGTTTTATATGGAATATACGGACAATTAGAGGTATCGACTTTGATTACCTATTGACTTCTATCATAAAAAAGCAGGCTTACATACTAGTAAACCTGCTTTTGCATTCGCTCCTATGAGCGCGTGTATGAAATTATATGGATGTATGAATTACATCATGCCACCCATACCGCCCATGCCACCCATTGGAGGCATAGCTGGCATTGCTGGTGCATTTTCTTCTACTTTGTCTGCCACAATTGTTTCAGTAGTTAATACTAAAGAAGCAATTGATGCTGCATTTTGAAGAGCAGAACGTGTTACTTTAGCTGGATCAACAATACCAGCTTTTACCATATCTTCAAATTCTTCTGTTAATGCATTGAAACCGACACCTTTATCTGTATTTTTAACTTTTTCTACGATAACGGAACCTTCTACACCTGCATTATAAGCAATTTGACGAACAGGTTCTTCAATAGCACGTTTAACAAGGTTAATACCTGTTTGAACATCACCTTCAGCGTGTAAAGAATCTAAAGCATCCATAATATCAATGAAAGTAGTACCACCGCCAGCAACGATACCTTCTTCTACAGCTGCACGAGTGGCGTTTAATGCGTCTTCGATACGAAGCTTTTTATCTTTCATTTCTACTTCAGTAGCAGCACCTACTTCAATAACTGCTACACCACCAGATAATTTAGCCAATCGTTCTTGTAATTTTTCTTTATCAAATTCAGAAGTAGATTCTTCCACTTGCGCACGAATTTGGGCAACACGTTGCGCAATGGCAGTTTTATCACCTACACCATCAATAATAGTTGTTTCGTCTTTTGTGATGCGAACTTGACGAGCACTACCTAAATCATCTAATTCAACGCTATCTAATTTACGTCCCATGTCTTCAGTGATAACAGTGCCACCAGTTAAAATGGCGATATCTTCCAACATAGCTTTACGACGATCACCAAAGCCAGGTGCTTTTACTGCTACTGCTTTAAATGTACCACGTAATTTATTAACTACTAGTGTAGCCAATGCTTCGCCTTCTACATCTTCTGCAATAATTAATAATTCTTTACCTACTTTAACAACTTTTTCAAGAACTGGTAACATGTCGGCAATAGCACCAATTTTGCGGTCAGTAATCAAAATGTATGGCTCATTCATAACAGCTTCCATTTTATCTGGGTCAGTTACCATATAAGGAGATAAATAACCACGATCAAATTGCATACCTTCTACTACATTTAAACCAGTTTGTAAAGATTTAGATTCTTCAACAGTGATAACACCATCTTTACCAACTTTTTCCATTGCTTCCGCAATTAATTCACCGATTTCTGCGTCACCAGCAGATACAGAAGCAACCTGAGCAATTTCGTCTTTCCCAGAAACTGTTTTAGCACGTTTTTTAATTTCTTCGACTAACGTATTAACTGCAGTTTCGATACCGCGTTTTAATACCATTGGATTAGCGCCAGCAGCTACATTGCGCATACCTTCTTGAATCATAGCTTGTGCTAATAAAGTAGCAGTAGTTGTACCATCACCAGCTACATCATTAGTTTTTGTAGCTACTTCTTTAACTAATTGAGCCCCCATATTTTCAAATGGATCAGCTAATTCAATATCACGAGCAATGGTAACACCATCGTTAGTAATTAATGGAGCTCCAAATTTCTTATCTAATACTACATTACGACCCTTAGGTCCCATAGTTACTTTTACTGCATTTGCTAATTGATCAACGCCACGACCTAGTGCACGACGAGCATCTTCATTAAAAAGAATTTCCTTAGCCATTAAAAATTACCTCCTATAATATGTGAATATCACATCATGTGTTATATAACTATATGCGCTATATATGATTATTATGAGCAACAAAGAAAGTTATATTGATTAAAGAATTGCTAAAATATCACGTTCACTCAATACTAAATGATCAGCACCATCTAATTTGAATTCTGTGCCAGCATATTTAGAAAACATAACTTTATCGCCAACTTTTACTTCCAAAGGAACGCGTTGTCCATTATCATATACTTTACCATTTCCGATAGCAATAACTTCACCTTCAGAAGGTTTTTCTTTTGCTGTATCTGGTAAGAATATACCGCTTTGTGTTTTTTCTGCTTTTTCAACAATACGAATTATTACACGATCGCCTAATGGTTTCATCATAATAAATCTCTCCTTTGTATACGTTTATTTGAATGATTCTACTTGTTAGCACTCACTATTAATGAGTGCTAATTACAATTATTATTATAACTGATTATTCTACAAATGCAAGTACTTTTTTTGATTTTTTGACTTTTATTATTATAATTAGAGATTTTCTTATCAATTTAAAGAGTTTTCTACTATTTTCCTGTACTATGATTCGATTTGATTTTACATCATCACTAGGAGCATTCCTCTTCTAGTGGTGATAGATTATATATACCACTTATTATTTCTATCTATTAATTCTTTACACCGTATAGAACATAGTATACTAAACTTTATCGTTTAAAAGTCATATCTTTTATACCTACGATTCACTATGCGTGCGATTAAACATAGGCATCATTGTAGTTGACACACTATTAGTGCTTATCATGCTTAGAAGCATTAATAATTTTTAAAGCGACTTGAGTGATTGATAATTGCTTGTTCATACTATATTTTCTGATTCGTGAGAATGCTTCTTCTTCTGATATTTGATATAAATTCATGAGTATTCCGGTAGCTTTAGCAATATATTTTCTATCTTCTAAAGACTGTTCCAAGTGGCTAACATCATGTCGTAATCGTTGTTCGTCTTCATATCTACCAATAGCCATCAACAATGTAGGTATCAATTGTTCTTCCCGTAATGGTTTTATTAAATATCCATATATACCAGATTCTTTAGCTTTCTTTACTAAATCTTCTTGGCTATACGCAGTGAGTAGTACGACGGGGGCAATATGGGCGTGATGTATTTGTCGAGCTGCTTCAATGCCATCTAATTCTGGCATTTTTACATCCATCAAAATAATATCAGGAGTAAGTTCTCGTGCTAGTTGAATGCCATCTATTCCTGTCTTTCCTTCCCCTATAACTTCATGACCAGCTGACTCTAATATGTCTCTTAAATCCATTCGGATGAGAGACTCGTCATCTACAATTAACACACGCATGTTAGTCCCCCTTTTCCATGGTTATTATAACATTTGATCCTTCTTCGGTAGATTGCTCAATAGTTAAGGTTCCATGTAATTCATTTTCAACTAAATTTTGAATGATATGTAACCCTAATCGTTTAGATGTAGATACTGAGAAATTAGGAGGAAATGGTTTTCCTGTATTTTTTATAGAAAGAATGATTAGATGCTCGTGTTCTTCTATAGATAAGATAATTGTACCATATTCATTTTGAATGCCATGTTTAATACTATTCGATATAAGTTCGTTCAATATTAAGGATATATAACTGGCTTGATTGGAACGAATCATCACTTCATTACCTTCATAGATATAAGTGATGTAGTCTTTATGACTAACTAATGCATTCGTTAATAGTCTAGTTAATTCCTCGTATATACTGCGAATCGATACATAGTCAGCTTCATAGTGAGATACAATGTCATGAACAAGAGCCATACTTTCAATGCGAGAAATGCCCTCTTGTAAAGCAGCTTTTACTTCGAGTGACTGCGATCGACGTGCTTCCATGCGAAGTAATCCAGCTACAGTTTGTAAATTATTCTTCACACGATGATGAATCTCTTTAATGACGGAATTTTTTACTAGTAACTCTTTTTCTTTCTGACTTACTAAGGTTCTATCTTTTAATAATAATAAACTTCGATTTCCTCTAGTCCTAGAAAAAATTGGTATAACAGTTTGCCTAATCACTACATCGTCATAAATACTGTCATATGTATCACCAATATGCTTTTGTAATGCTTTTTTTACAAAAGATAACTTTAAAGAACTTCCATAAATAGATGTCCCTATGAGTCGTCGATTAAAGCCTAATACATCAATTAATTGATGGGCTTGTTCATTGCCATATAATATTGTGCCAGCTTCATCAAAAATAATGACTCCATCTTGATATGATAATGGTGTATATAAATCTACTTGATTATGTTGAGGAACCATCATAGCCATATAAATTGTTTCCGTTATAATTTGTTCTTGTTGGAGCAAAAACATATCATTCATAGAATCTATTCGCGGATTTACAAAAGAGATACCGGCAATAATACGTCCACCATTGTCAATGACTGGATATGCATGCATTAATTCCATCTTACCCTTACTTCGTTCCTGCAGCCCTCTAATTGAAATGCGCTTATGAAATAATTGCCACCATAAATTCATTTCATACCGTTCAATCATTTGTATGCTAAAAGGCTTATGTTGATCATCTTGTGGTTGAATCGCAATAAATTGGTTTTTACTAGTCAATAAAAATAATACAACCGTACTATGAGTGACAGATTCTGCAAATCGCAATAAATTTGCAAATTTAATAATTAGTGATATTTGCGTTGTATCTAGCGTAGTCATTTCATCAATAATATCAAATAATTTCATAGGCTGTTCTCACTGTCATTTATTTCCAAGACATATCTCCTATAGGGATACTTGGTTTCGCATTTAATGATAAAGTAGCAAATTTATTGGCTTTTGCCATATAATAAGCACGACAACCAATCATAGCTGCATTATCCGTAGATAAAATAGAATTAGGCTTATAAAATTTAAAGCCTTCTTCTTCACACATGTTTGTTAATGCTTGCTGTAATCCTCGATTAGCAGATACACCACCAGCAACTGTAATAGTAGTATATCCTGTTTGTTTAGCAGCATCTTTCGTTTTCTTTATTAATATATCAATAACAGATTTTTGAAAAGACGCAGCTACATCGCTATCATTAATCAATTCATTCTTTAATTTAGCACTATTTAAATAATTTAATACGGCCGATTTAAGTCCACTAAAACTAAATTCAAAATTCCCATCTTCTTGTAATGCTTTTGGGAACGTAATTGCATGTGGATTCCCTTTCATCGCTAATTTATCAATATGTGGTCCTCCCGGATAAGGATATCCCATAACGCGGGCAATTTTATCAAAAGCCTCGCCGGCTGCATCATCACGTGTTTGACCGAGTACTTCAAATTCTTCATAATCTTTTACCACTACTAACATTGTATGACCGCCAGATACGACAAGACTTAAGAATGGTGGCTTTAAATCAGGATTAGCTAAAAAATTGGCAAAAATATGCCCCTCCATATGATTGACGCCAATAAGCGGAATACCTGTAGCTAAGGATAACCCTTTAGCGGCGGCTACACCAACTAATAAGGCTCCCACTAAGCCGGGCCCATAAGTGACGCCGATATGATCTATAGTTTCTAGGTTAATCTTAGCATCTGCTAGGGCCTGATCAATTACAGGAATTACTTGCTCTATATGATGACGTGAAGCAATTTCTGGAACGACACCTCCAAATTTTCTATGGATAGGAACTTGACTGGAAATTACATTTGACAGAACAGTTCTACCATCTCGTAAAACAGCGGCCGATGTTTCATCGCAACTGC
>QWCD01027701.1_pt1 | contig 31346 bp, 16 predicted proteins | sample 1972461 | NCBI WGS metagenome assembly QWCD01 (sample SAMN09866717, study PRJNA288562) | Human vaginal metagenome isolate term4_vaginal, whole genome shotgun... | isolation source: vagina | host: Homo sapiens | place: USA: California | reverse complement strand
AAGTAGTGCACAAAATCAGGCAACTTGTCTACATAAAATGGAAAAGATACGACTGGAACGCCGTTAATCTTGTTTTCTTCCGGCGCAGCTTTTGCAAAGTTGTCTGGAATAGTGGTGAAATCTGCAGAAATATTCATAATTTAAGTATCTACTACCGCTGTGACTATACAAAATAATTCATTTTTACACAAATGCACTTCCGCACTTTGTACCAAATTTGACCTAAAAATGGTACAAAACCCGGAATTATTTTCCGCACTTTGTACCAAAATCCACACAAATTTGGTACAAAACCCGGAAAATCGTTCGAGCGCGGTTACGCCAAGCTAGGTAGAGATTAGAGATTTTTTGCAGCGGATGAAGCGAACCTCAGCATGAAATGGTGATTCGCTGAAGTAGCAAGAAAAATCGAGAATCTCGGCGATAAAAGCTACGCAAAAGTTCTAGATATCCAGAAGGTTTGATGTATTTCTCTACGAGCAATAAATAGCGCCGTACTAAAACCTAAAACCTTAGAATATTAACGTTCATAAACTATACGCAAAAGTGCGCGTCACTTGCGAGGAGAGAAATACTCAAACCTCGCGCAACACCAAATAGGAGAATCACTCGCGCGCGTTAAAGCGAGCAGAAAAGTGCTTCAAAAACAAGCGTTGCGTTTCCATTGCCAGCAAGCCGCTTTTTTGCCACCGCAAGCACATCAAGGCATTTAAGCGCGCGCTCTGCTGTAATTTTTTTAGAAAGCTGAATAATCTCTGCTTTAAATTCTTGATTCACAAGTGGCGTTTGTAATTGCGCATTGTTTAGCACAACAAGCACATCTCTGTACACGCTGCAAATCGCGTCTATTGCGCGGTTTAGAACATCTCTGCTTACGCGAGTCACTTTGCGCTTAACGTCGTCTTTTTTGCCAATCGCATTGTATGCGCTACGAATTTTAGGCGGAATTTTATCTGTTGGCTTAATGCCATTTATGCGCAAAAACTCGCTTTGCTCTTCTTCCACGCACTTTTGCACTTCGTCTTCTGCCTGGCTTTTAGCATCTTCGATTAGCGTTTGCGCAAGCATAATCGCATCTATTGCACTGCTAATGCGCAAAACGCTAGCAACAAGCTCTTCCCGCCCGCTTCTAGCACGCTCGCTTGTTGCGTAAAGCATTGCTAAATCAACGTTTCCTTGAGCTATGCGAGCCACATTTTCCGCCGTTTTTGCATCCACGTTCGAGCGTTTTTGCACGTATTCTTGTACATCTTGGTCGCTTGGTTGCACCAAATTCACTATTTGAGACCTAGAACGAATTGTTGGCAAAACATCTGCCGCGCTTGCAGCGCAAAGAATCCATATTGTGCGAGGTGCTGGCTCTTCGATTTCTTTTAGCAAAACGTTTGTTGTTCGCTCAAGCATGCGCCCAACGTCTTCGATTATTATGATTCGCCACGGTGCAACGCTTGGCATTTGCTCGGAAATTGACACAATTTCGCGCACTTCGTCAATGCTTACTGTAACTTTGTCTGTGCTTAAAATGTTTACGTCTGGGCTTGTTCCAGCTAATACTTCACTTGCGATTTTATCTGTATTTATTTGAGGATTTATGTTTATTTGAGTTGCGGAGTCTTCAACGGCGCGGAAGCTTGCGACTTTTCCGCACGATTGCAATGCTGCTGCAAACGCTCTTGCTACTTTTGCGCACCCAAATCCCGAAGCGCCGCAAATAAGCCACGATTGCGCGATTTTGCTTGAATCGCCTTGCGCTACTTTTTTAAGACGCTCAACAACTTGCGCTTGACCAACTACCGATTCCCAAACGTCCATTGCTAAATCCTAGAGTCCTAAAATCCTTGATTTTCTTGCGATTCTGGCGATTTTTCGTCACCTATTCCAGCATTATCCATCAACTCGCACACGTCTTTAGCAATCAACTTCGATAAGTCGCAAGCTGGCAAAGTGGCGTCTAAAACGCAAAATCTTTGCGCGTTTTGTTTAGAAAGATCCAAAAACGCTTCACGCGTTCGGCGTGCAAAATCAAGCCCTGCACTTTCCATGCGATCCGCCTGCCCATGCAATCGCACAGCAGCATCTTTCTCGCTCATATCTAGCAAATACGTGCGATTTGGCCAAAGGCAATTAGACGCCCACTCGCTTAAATCACGCACGTCTTGCATAGTGAGTTCACGCCCCCCAGACTGATACGCTAGCGATGAGTCAATGTAACGGTCCGTTATAACCACCGCACCGCGCCGCAAGGCTGGGATGATGATTTGCGCAGCATGTTGAGCGCGATCTGCAGCAAACAGAAGCGCCTCGGTGCGCGCAGAAATCGCTCCGCCGTGTAGAAGAATGTTGCGCAACTGTTCGCCCAACGGTGTTCCGCCAGGCTCTCTCGTTACAACAACCTCAAGTCCGCGTGCTTGCAAAAAATCACGCAAAGCCTCAACTTGCGTGGTTTTCCCAACGCCGTCTATACCTTCAAAAGATATAAAAAGACCCTTAAGACCTTTGTTTAAACCGCTAAGCCCGCTGTTTTTAAGACCTATAGCCATTTTTGCATACCTCTACCAGGTTTACTCGCCTTTAGATGTGGACTTTTTTGCTGTGCTCTTTTTTGCAGCAGGCTTTTTAGCGGCCGTTTTCTTAGCAGCCGTTTTCTTTGCAGCAGTTCTCTTGCGCTTTACAGGCCCTGCCGCACGCTTTTGCGCCAAAAGCTCAAACGCAACCTGTGGCTCAATCGACTCAGGCGTGTACTGCTTTGGAAGCGTGCGATTCGTAACGCCGTCTGTAATATAAGCTCCATAGAAGCCGTCTTTAATTACCACTGCTTTGCCGCTTTCTGGATCTTCTCCAAGCTCCCTAAGCGGCGGTTTTGCGGCTCCACGAGTGCGCTTTGCATACTTCGGTTGAGCAAAAAGCTCCTTGGCTTCGTCTAAAGTCACACTAAAAATCGCGTCTTCGCTTGCAAGCGAACGATTGTCTGGCTTGGCATCCGCAGACGCTGCCGAATCGCCAGCATCCGCGCGCTCGTAAGTCTTAGTCAAATAAGGTCCGTATCGACCATTATTCGCCTCAATCTTCGCGCGCTTCACTTCGCCTTGCTCATCAACTTCTTCCACAACGCCAACCAATCGAGGCAAGTTCAAAAGTCGCAAAGCATCTTGCAAAGTTATTGTTGCAGGGTCCATTGTTTTAAACAAAGACGCCATTTTTGGCTTAGCTTTAGCAGACTTTTTAGATTTTGCAGAAGACTTTGCGCCAGTTTTAGCAGAATCGTCGGATGCTTGCGACCCATCCTCATCCGAGGCTTCAACAAGAGCAACGTACGCTCCAAAACGCCCGTTCCTAACTTCTACGCTGCCGCCAGTTCGCGGATCCGTACCCAAAACGCGCGGACCGTCGGAGTTGTTCTCAATCAAATCTCGTGCAACTTGCTCAGTCAACTCGTCTGGAGCCAAAGTACTTGGAATCGAAGCTCTGCGCGCATTGCCCTCTTCGTCTAGATTCTTCGTATCTTCCAAATACGGGCCGTATCTGCCTACGCGCACGTGCAATCCGCCGCCAATATCAATCGTGTTGATTTCTCGAGCGTCAATCTCGCCAAGCTGATCAACTTGTTTTTGCAAACCTTCATGCATTGCAAAGTCGCCAGCAACCGCCCCGTTATCTCCAAAGTAAAACTTGTAAAGCCAATCTTTACCAGCTTCCTCGCCATGTGCTATGCGGTCCAAACCATTTTCCATGTCCGCCGTAAACGCATAGTCAACGTAAGTTGGGAAATTAGATTCCAAAAGCTTAATAACAGCAAAAGCAAGCCAGCTTGGAATCAACGCGCGCCCACGCTCATACACGTATCCGCGGTCGATAATCGTGGAAATAATGCTAGCGTAAGTAGACGGCCTACCAATCTCCTTAGCTTCAAGCGTTTTAACTAAAGACGCTTCCGTGTAGCGAGCTGGCGGCTGAGTTTCATGACCATCCGCGCTAACTCGCAAAGCTTTAAGAACATCGCCATTAGCCATAGGAGGCAAAGCCTTAGACTGCTCGTCTTCGCTAAATCCGCCAAACACCTTCATAAATCCAGCAAACTCAATCACGGTTCCAGAAGCTTGGAAATTAGCCGTTCCAAAGCTGCCAGCCGAAGCATCTAGCTTAACTGTAGCTGTAAAACCAGTAGCATCCGCCATTTGAGAAGCAAGAGTGCGCTGCCAAATAAGCGTATAAAGTTTAAGCTGATCGGCAGGGAGAACGCCAGCCAAATCCGCAGGATTTCTAAACGTAGATCCAGCAGGACGAATACACTCGTGCGCTTCCTGAGCGCCTGCAGAAGTCGTAGCATACTGTTTTGGAGAATCCGCTAAATACTCGTCTCCGAAACTAGACTTAACGCAATCTCGCGCCGCAAAAATCGCCTCTTTAGAAAGCGTTACAGAATCCGTACGCATGTAGGTTATGTAACCGTTTTCGTACAAAGATTGAGCCGCGCGCATAGTTTGGCGAGAGCTCATCGACAAGCGGTTTCCAGCAGTCTGTTGAAGAGTGGAAGTTGTAAACGGAGGCAATGGGCGGCGGCGATACGGCTTAGTGTCCATTGAGCTCACAACAAAATCAGCAGCGCCAAGACTCTGTGCAATCGCACAAGCATCTGCCTCATTCAAATAGTGCGCTAAAGCAGATTCGCCCTTAGTTTTTTGAAGCTCGCCAAGCGAATTAAAATCTTTAGAGGCAGCCAAACGCTCTCCATTTAGAGCCGTCATTCTCGCTTGGAAATCAACGCCATTTGCGCTCAAATCCGCACAAACATCCCAATAGCTCGCCTTTTTAAACGCCATTCGCTCGTGCTCGCGCTCAACAATCAAACGCGTTGCAACAGATTGCACTCGCCCAGCAGAAAGACCCGGCCCAACTTTACGCCACAAAACTGGCGAAAGCTCGTAGCCGTACAATCTATCCAACACGCGGCGTGTTTCTTGCGCATCAACCATATGGTCGTCAACGTTTCGCGTGTTAGCAAGCGAAGCTTGAATCGCATCTTTTGTAATCTCGTGAAACACCATGCGCTTTACTGGCACTTTTGGCTTAAGTGCTTGCACAAGATGCCACGCAATCGCTTCTCCTTCGCGGTCCTCATCAGTTGCGAGGAACAATTCGCCCGACTTTGCGAGCGCAGCCTTTAAATCCGAAACTGTTTTCTTTTTATCCGCGCCAACAACATAGTATGGCTCAAAACCATTGTTTACATCTACGCCAAACTTGCCAAATTCTGCCTTTTTAGCAGCTGGCACCTGACTTGGCTGTGCTAAATCACGAATATGACCCACGGATGCCATAACAGTGTATCCGTTTCCAAGATATCCGCCTATTTTACGCGCTTTAGTGGGAGACTCCACAATGACAAGCTTGTTCTGCTCTGTCATACGCTCTCCTTTCGTACAGATGCATTTTGTATGCATATTCCGCGCTTTTACTACTCAATCCACGCAAACTCTAACGCAATACGCGTTTCATATTCAACAAAATCAACAAAATCAAACTTTGCGAAATATCAGCATATACTCCTATATATACCACTTTACTTATTTTTTATTCAATTAGACGATAATCTTAACAATAAATCGTCCTCATCTTGACGTTTTGGAACTTCGCTTTTTGAAGGAGGAGTAGGCGGAGCACCAACTAATCCTAGCCTACTTAAAGGAGCTGCACTGGATTGTCTAAGAACCATCAAAACGCCGAAAGTCAAGCTACACACTCCTGCTACAGCCCAATATGCGCAAGAGTGCGATACCCCTATAGCCCATTTTGCACCTAAATCTATTCCTGGCATAATCTGGTAAATCATGTACGAACAGTAAGTTAGGCAGATTATTCCCATTGTGATCATTGCGCTTCCAACGATTTGCACGCTTATAGATGATCTTCTTGAACCTGGCACGTCCATTCCAGATGATCTTGTAAAAATCAACACTGTTGATGTTACAGCACCAACTATGAGCACGGATATCATAACGTCTGCCGGCCTGTGCCATCTGCCTCCCAAAAGAGCTATGGCAAGCAGAAATGTGATTATTGCTGAGCCAAGCGCAACCCATGCTCTAAAAGCGCGACTTACAGCGCAAACAAGCAGCGCACACGCAGCCGCCATCAGTAGCATGTGACCAGACGGAGCGGAATTTTTTGCAAGCGTTGCTACATTTACTAGGATCGGACGCGGAAGCACACGTTTTAGAGGCTCTGCAGCTAGAGATAAAACTAGTATTACAGCGCATTGCGCAATCAGCCACCAGCGTTTTCTTATGATTGATATTATTGCTGCCGCAGCGCAAATCAAGGCAGATAAGACTATAACGAGTATGGAACTTCTAAGCGGAGTTAGTACAACAGACAGCCACGACGGAATGGCACTATATCCAAAAGTACTAATCACCATTTCTTCATACGACTGACCTATTGCGGTTCTAACGGCTAGAATCCACATGATTGATGCAAAAGATGCAAAAAGAACAGCACACAGCGCACACAAAGCTATTGTTGATATTCTAGGACGATTCATCAGCGGATCGAGCTTAGAAATATCTTGATTAGCCTCGCTGCTTTGAGAATTTTGACTATTTTTGATATTTTCACCAATGCCGCTAATTTGGCTATTATCACTGTCGTCGCTGCCATCGCTAATCTTGCTGCCTTCAAATAGACTCATACCAAGCATTTTATCAAACAACACTCTGCACTACAGAGCACTTGCACTACAAAAATATAAGAAACCCCCGCGCACCCACCAGAGGCCACTTACCCTTGCTGCATTCCTGCCCTGGGGGGATTGGGTGACGTAGTGCCACGCGGAGGCTCTACCTATATTACACGATTTTGGCTACAAGTCGAGCGCAAGTCGCAAGCTTCCGCACCATTAGGCGCATTGCTAGGCGCGCCACACGCTTTTACCATGTTCTTTTGCAGCCTCAACATCTGCATTAAGCTGCGACTCATCTGCCTCAACATCTCCAGCAATATAGCGCTCAACGAGTTCGCGCGCCTCGCTATCTTCATGCTGAACAGCTGGCGACTTCATAAAGTAGGAGCTAGGAGCCAAAATCGGGCCCGAAAGCTTGCGATCCAACGCAATCTTCGCCGCACGCACAGCGTCTATAACAATGCCTGCAGAATTAGGCGAATCCCACACTTCGAGCTTGTACTCTAAGCTAAGCGGAACATCGCCAAAAGTGGTGCCCTCTAAGCGCACAAACGCAAACTTGCGGTCGTCAAGCCAAGCAACATAATCCGAAGGACCAATGTGCACGTTGTGATCATCCATATCGTGCGGAACAATCGAAGTAACCGCGCGAGTCTTAGAAATCTTCTTCGACTCAAGCCTAGAGCGCTGCAACATGTTCATAAAGTCCATGTTTCCGCCAACATTAAGCTGGTAAGTGCGGTCTAAACGCACTCCTCTGTCTTCAAAAAGTCGCGCCATAACGCGGTGCGTAATCGTAGCTCCAACCTGGCTTTTAATATCGTCGCCAATAATCGGAACTCCTGCATCGCGGAACTTTTGCGCCCAAACTGGGTCGGAAGCAATAAAAACAGGAAGGCAATTTACAAACGCGCATCCAGCTTCCATAGCTGCAGTTGCATAAGCCTTGTCTGCTTGCTCGGAGCCTACTGGCAAGTAAGACACAAGCACGTCTACATGCAAATCGCGCAAAACCGCGGCAACATCCACAGGTTCTTCTTCGGATTCGTCAATCATCTGCTTGTAATAGTCGCCCAAACCATCATAAGTAGGTCCACGCTGCACTTTAACACCAAGATTAGGCACGTCTGCAAAGCGAATCGTGTTGTTTTGAGAAGCATAAATCGCCTCGCTTAAATCACGACCCACTTTTAAAGCGTCAACGTCAAATGCTGCTACAAACTCAATATCTCGCACGCGATATTGCCCAAAAACAGCATGCATTAATCCTGGAATTTTATCGCCATCATTGGCATTTTTGTAGTATTCAACGCCTTGAACCAACGACGAAGCACAATTGCCAACACCGGCAATGGCAACGCGGATACCCATATAAACTCCTTGCCCAAAAACAGCAGCACATAATCATGCTGCACTAACACACTTTTATAATACTAGCTTTTACAAATATTACATATGATATTAAATATGGTTAAAATTCCTCGCCAAGCGCTAACTTGGATTATATGGTTGCAAATAGTAATGGACAAAATTCGCACTCTTCTAATACAGGACGCACTGTAAGAAGCGCGACTTCTGCAGAGGAAAAACGACGCGCAAACGCCAGAACTGGAACAGCCAGACCAAGCGCAACAAGGCAGAGGCGTCAAGGAAGAAGACACAAAAGAATCCGCGACACGTGGCGAACAAAACATCCAATCCTATTTTGGGCATTAATCATAATTTTTACACCAATAATCCTTGGCACACTCGTATTTGCGGTTATGTATGTAAACACCGACATTCCGCAGCCAGATAAGATTGCAATGGCAGACAAAACCAAGGTGTACTACGCAGACGGAAAAACAGAAATCGGTAGTTTTGCGGAACAAAATCGAGAAATCATAAGTTGCTCTGCGCTAAAACCATATGTTGGCAACGCGATAGTCGCAAGCGAAAACAGATCTTTCTACAAAGACGGTGGAATTGATTTTAAAGGAATTGTACGCGCAATAATTCACAACGTAACTTCTAAAGGACGCTGGGGCGGGTCCACAATCACACAACAGTATGCAGAACGCTACTATCTTGGTGAAACAAAAACATATTTAGGCAAGCTTCACGAGGCGATTCTAGCGCTAAAAATCGCGCAAACACAAGATAAAAACACTGTGTTATGTAACTATATGAACACTATTTATCTTGGTCGCGGAGCGTATGGAATCCAAGCTGCAGCAAAAGCGTATTTTGGTGTAGAAGCAAAGGATCTTACACTATCTCAAGCAGCATTATTGGCTGGAATTATTCCTGCTCCTAGCAGCTGGGATCCTGCAATTATGCCTAAAGAAGCGAATATGCGATTCAAGCGCGTTCTTAGGATTATGCGTGAAGACAAGTACATTACTGACGCAGAATATAAAAGCGCTAAAATGCCACAAACCATTAATCAGACTAAGCAAAACGTTTATTCAGGACCTCAAGGTTATTTGCTTCACATGGTTCGCAGCGAGCTTACTCAAAGCGGAGCTTTTACAAAGGAAGACCTTGATACTGGCGGATATCGTATTGTTACAACAATCGATAAAGCTAAGCAGGATTTAATGTTTAGTGTGGCAAGCCCTGCTATGGGTGGCCGCGGAATCGCTCCAGCTGGGTTGCAAGTAGGTGGAATGAGTGTAAATCCTAAAGACGGGTCGATTATATCCGTTTATGCTGGCGATGACTATCTTTCTAAACCGCTTAATAATGCCACTCAAGCCCTTTACGAGCCTGGAAGTACCATGAAGCCATTCGCTTTAATCGGTGCTATTCAAGCTGGAACAAGTCTTAATACACTGTTTAATGGAAATTCTAACCTAAAGTTTGAAGGCATAGATAAGCCTGTTAACAACTATGCAAACACTAATTGGGGAACAATCAACCTTTATAAAGCAACAGCAAACTCTGTGAACACGCCGTTTATGTCTTTGCAGCAAAAGCTTGGGCGTAGGGCTGTGGCTCATACTGCTGTTACGGCTGGCTTGAATCCTAAGAGGATTAATGGCGAAAATCCGTTCACAGTGTTGGGTAACGATCCTGTGCATGTGAGCGAAATTGCGAGAGCATATTCTACGATAGCAAATCAGGGGCGTAGACCAGATATTCATATTGTTGCTAGCGTTAAGAATCCAGATGGAAAAGAATTTTATAGGGCTCCAACATCTGGACGACAAGTGTTTTCTCCAGCAGACATGGCTCTTACCACTAAAGCTCTGCAAGGCGTTGTTCAATATGGTACTTCTACGGAAGCTAGGGGTGTTGGTAAACCTATAGCTGGAAAGTCTGGTACCGCAAACGATGAGACTGCATGCAGCTTTGTTGGTTTTACTCCTAGTGTTGTAACCGTGTTTGCTATATGGTATCCGAATGCGCAGGGAAATCCTCAGCCTGTTCCATCTTTCCGCGGTTATCCAGGCGGTGTTGGGTATTCTGCGCATTTGTTTACAAAGTATATGCGTCACGCGCTTACTGGAATGCCTACCGAGAAGTTCCCAGAAGCTAAGGATAACGGCAAAATTGGCGGCGTTGATGGCAAGTGGGGACTTGGCGGCAATAGGCGTACTTCGGAATACGACTACTCGGATAGAGCTTCTGACGATAAAGAGCCTTATAAGGAAAATAAGGATAAAGTAGATAGGACAGAAAATAAGCCTTCAGATTCTGCAGGCGCGGCTGCTGGCGACTCTTCACGCGCGTCCGAAGGATCTTATGGATCTGGGCTTGGTTCGGGAGAGTCTGGTCAATCTGGTCAATCTGAACGCAATTCGTCTGGAGCATTTGACTCGCCAAGATCGCCATATGGATACTCTGGATCAGAGACTCAAGAAGGCGCTGCTGGCGGCGATTAATCTACGTGATTCTGTAATCTCGTAGTGCGTTCGCGCGCTTAGACCACGCGAACGACATTTCATATTTACTGTTTACTGTTGCGCGAGGGCTGGGTGTTTCTTGTCTCACAACGCTCCGCCTATTGCGTGTAGTCTGTTGTTGCGGTTGTTCCGATTTGGCTTTAATTTTGTTTTTTGGGTTGAAGTTTGTTTGTAGGGTGATTCATTGGATTATTTAGTATCGGCTGCCGCTCTTATACTGTTCGACCAAGAATCACCCAGCCCTCTTACGTGCTTGAACTTTTGCGTATTGCTTCAGCACCGAGATTCTCGATTTTTCTTGCTCTCTCGGCGAGTCACCATCGGAGGACTGCGAATCGACTTGCATGAGCGCTTAAAGCGTAGCGCGCGAATGCACTTCGATTCGCTGAGCTTGCTCAAAGTTGAAAGCACRSTKKCTCAAAGTTGAAAGCACAGTGTGCTTTCAACGCAAGCGAAGACGTGAGCGCGCTGTAACGCGCGAACGACGACCTGCCATGTAGTGCGATTGTATGTTACTGCGCAATTCGCGCAATAATGTAGCGCTCAAGCGTTTGAGGCGTAACATCTTCGTATCCATGTATATCAGCGAATTGCGGTCCGTTACTTACGTCTAGATTCGAGTACGCTGTTTGTGCAAGAGTCGTCGCCCCCGAAGCTGCAGCCGACTTTAACCCTGCAAACGAATCCTCAATAGCGATGCAATACTTCATGTTTTGCGCACTAATACCAAGCAGTTTCCCTGCTGCTAAATATGGCTCGGAGCTTGGCTTTGTAGCATATCCATCGTCTCCGCAAATGTATCCTGCAAACGCACCTTTTGGCGCATGGTTCACAATGTTTTCAACAAGTCGCCTTGGTGAATTGCTCACTAGAATCGAAGGGATTCCTGCATCCGCTAATTTTTGCAAAAGATTCAGAACGTCTGGTACCCATGGAACCTCTATCTGCTCTTTTTGCGCTACATAGTCCACCATCGCGTTGCCGATTTCTTCAACGCCCATTTTTGTTCCGCGAGCAATCATGGCTTCAGCAACATCTTTTAAAGATCCACCAGAATACTGCCAAGCTAATTCTTCGTTCCATTCGCCACCATGTTCTTTTGCGATTTGGATTTCAGCATCATGCCAATACGGTTCCGAATCAATTAACGTGCCGTCCATATCCCAAAAGACTGCGGAAAGCTTGTGATTTGTGGTGTTTTGCGCTGCTGTTGTGTTTATTGCCATCAATACCCTTTGTTTTGTCGCTTTACGTATGCGATATTTATCAATTTTATATTTTATATTTACATTTTATATTTAAACATTTGATTAGTATTTAATAATATCTAAACTAATGTTAGACTGCTACATTGCTATATTCTGAATGCTCGCCACAAAACAACAGACTTATCGTCGTTTAAATCATCATAATCACAATTGTTGTATTGAGCATCGTTTTGCGAGTGAGAATGTTTATTATACGATGATGGCAATGCTCGCTGTTGAACACGAATGTCGCGTCGCCAATCCTTTGCGCTTTGTGACCTTTGAACTTCTACAATATTCCCATCTACAGTCGCAGTAAAAATATTTCGTTCAGCGCAATTGGCTTCTTCAATCAAGTGTCTTACTTGTCTTTTAAGCTGGCGATTTTCTTCTTGCAAAGCCAAAATACGCATTATTCCAGCAAGATTTACTCCATCTTCTTGGCTTAGTTTTTGTGTTTGCACAAGCCTATCTATGTCTCTAAGCGAGTATCTTCTAGCTCCACCTTCTGTACGCTGTGGCATAATCAAGCGCAGCCTGTCGTACTGTCTTAGTGTTTGTGGATGAGTGTCGGTTAGGTTGGCTACGTGGCTTACTGTAAAAATCGGCATGTCGATTTTAAAGCCGACTTCATCTGCGCCGTCAAGAGTTGCGCTTCCACGCACTAACGCCACTGCACACATTTCGTACAATGCTTTAGTTTGGCGCTCCAACCTAACCATGACTTTTCCTTTCTACACGCACACACTAAGCGATTTGTTGCTATGCGCGCAAATCGTGCACTTCTTGCTCATATGATTCTCCGCATGCCTTGTTGAATTCTTTTGCAGCACGCTTTATCATCATGCCAGATCGCTTTGGTATTTGTATTTGTACGATTCCTACAAAGGCTCCATTTTTACCTGGCACGCCTTCGCCTTCTACACGTACTTCGCTACCGCTAGATGTTCCAGCTGGCACTTTAAACACTACTGGCTTACCATCTAGGTTTTTAAGCGTGACTTTTGCTCCGCGAACAGCCTCATCTAGTGTAAGCGGAAGATTTGCCACTAAATCACAGCCGCGTAGAGAAAAATTATCGGTTTTTTCTACCTGCACCTGTAAGTACATATCTCCAGCTTCTCCACCAAACTTCCCTGGCTTGCCCTTGGACTTTAAGCGGATTTTTTGCCCATCTTTTACTCCTGCTGGAATATGAGTTTTGAACGACTCTCCGCCAGATCGCAGCGAAACCGTAGCACCTTTGAACGCTTGTTTAAATGTTAGTTTGATTGAAGTTGTAATGTCTTCACCGCGTTCAGGCGAATTTTGTGGAGCAGATTGACCATACTGACCATATTGACCATATTCTGCACCGCCATTAAAGCCACTTCCTCCAAATCCTTGCGAAGATTGCGCTCCTGCACCTCCCGTGAACATGGAGAATATGTTTCCCATGTCTGGTCCAGCTCCGCTTGTGGAGAATCGCACGCGAGACCCATTTGAGCCTCCGAACATCGATGAGAATATATCACTGAATCCACTTGCGTCGAATCCGCCTGCTCCAGAGCCTCCAGCGAATCTTGCGCCGCCCGCTCCGAATTGGCGTATCGCATCGTAACGCTGACGTGTTTGCTTATCTTTCAACACGTCATACGCTTCGGACACGTCTTTGAATTTTTCTTCCGCTTCTTTTGTTTTGTTTAAATCAGGATGATATTTTCTAGCTAGTTTTCTGTATGCTTTTGTGATTGTGTCTTCGTCGGCATCTTTGGAGACACCGAGCACTTTGTAGAAATCTTTGGCTAACCATTCATTTTCAGCCATTTGTGCCTCCTTCTTATGTTTCGAGCACATTGGCATAACATTTATATATAAACCTTAAATACAAACCTACTCGTGTTGGTTTTGCGTTTTTAAACAGTGTTTTAAACGTTTTAAACCAGCACGAGTAAGTTTTTATGGGATTCTTCGCTAGTCGGTAACTGCGTTTTATTGCGTTACATACAAACCATACGAATGTTTCACAGCGTGTTTCACGAGCTTGCTGGCGATGCAACAACTACTCTAGCTGCGCGAATCACTCGATCTCCGATCCTGTATCCTGCTTCTACAACAACATCTACTGTGTCTTTTGTAGCATCTGGATCTGGCTTATGCAGAATCGCATCGTGCTTAGTCGGGTCAAATTCTTCGCCCTTTTCGCCGAACTTTTCAACGCCGAATTTCTCAAATGCTTTGTCTAACTTTGCGGCAACGGCTTTAAATGAATCGTCCATATCGCTATGTTCACGAATACGATCAATATCATCTAAAGCAGGTAGCAAAGCTGTTAAAACATCGATAATTCCATGTTGACGGAATCGATCTTGCTCTTTAGAAGCACGGTTGCGGAAGTTTATGAACTCTGCTCGCTCGCGTTGCAACGCTTCCAAATACTCCGCTGCCTCTTTTTTGGCTTTGCCAAGAGGCGTTAAAGAATCTTCTTTTTCGTTGCTTTGCTTGTCTGAAGAATCATTATTTTCTTGAGACTTACTAGCGTTGGCTTTATCGTCGGTTGCTGGCGACTTTTCCGCATCGGCACTTGCATTAGCGTCCACATCTTGTGTTGACGTATCTTGCGTTGCCGCATGCTTTGCCTCATGAGTAGCTGCGTCTTGCGATGCATTCACATGCTCATTAGACGAGGCTTCACTAGCAGAATCTGCTGGATTTGGCGATTCTGCCGAATCGCCAGCATCCGAAGGCACATCTTCCAATCCGCTCAAGTAGTCGTTGGCGTTAAACTCGGACATTACTTGTTGTCCTTATCGTCCTTGTCGTCGTCCACCACTTCGGCGTCAACCACGTCGTCATCCTTTGCAGAAGATCCAGCGCCAGCGTTTGCATCAGCCGAAGCGCCTGCAGAGCCTGCACCAGCCTGAGCGCCAGCAGCACCCTGCTGAGCGTAAAGCTGCTGACCGATCTTTTGAGCAGAAGTCATAAGCTCGCTTTGCGCGCTCTTAATCTTCTCAAGGTCATCACCCTTCAAAGCTTCCTTCAAAGCATTCACCTTGTCGGTAACTTCCTTGGAGATTTCGTCAGAAAGCTTATCCTTATTGTCGTTCACAAGCTTTTCAGTCTGGTAAGCGAAGGATTCTGCCTGGTTGCGAGTATCCGCTTCTTCCTTACGCTTCTTATCTTCAGCTTCGTGAGCTTCAGCTTCCTTAACCATGCGGTCAATCTCGTCCTTTGGCAAGCCAGAACCGCCAGTAATCGTCATGGACTGTTCCTTGCCAGTGCCCTTATCCTTAGCGGAAACGTGCACAATGCCATTAGCATCAATGTCGAAAGTAACTTCAATCTGAGGAACGCCACGAGGAGCTGGAGCAATACCAGTCAACTCAAAAGTACCAAGAGGCTTGTTATCGCGAGCAAACTCACGTTCACCCTGGTATACCTGAATCAACACGGATGGCTGATTGTCTTCTGCAGTAGAGAATACTTCAGAGCGCTTAGTTGGAATTGCGGTATTACGCTCAATAAGCTTCGTCATAATTCCACCCTTGGTTTCAATGCCCAAGGAAAGTGGAGTTACATCAATAAGCAGAACGTCTTTGCGGTCTCCCTTAATAACGCCCGATTGCACGGCTGCACCAACAGCCACAACCTCATCTGGGTTCACGGACTGATTCGCTTCCTTACCGCCCGTAAGCTCCTTTACAAGCTCCTTGACGGCTGGCATACGAGTAGAACCACCAACAAGCACCACATGATCAATCTGGCTTACGGAGATGCCAGCATCGGAAAGCACGTTGTTAAATGGAGTACGGCAGCGACCGAGCAAGTCGGAAGTCATTTCCTCAAAGTGAGCGCGAGTCAATGTCTCATCCAAATGCACTGGAGTTCCGTCTTGAGTCATTGCCAAGTACTGCATAGAAATTGAAGCAGAAGTAGAAGAGCTAAGCTCCTTCTTTGCCTGCTCAGCAGCTTCCTTCAAACGCTGCAAAGCAATCTTATCCTTGCTCAAATCAACGCCGTACTTGTTCTTAACTTCGCCAACAAGCCAGTCGATAATCTTCTGATCCCAGTCATCGCCACCCAAGTGGTTATCGCCATTAGTTGCCTGCACCTGGATTGTAGAGAAGCCGTCGTCATCCTTACCAATCTCAAGAAGCGACACATCGAAAGTACCGCCACCCAAGTCGAACACCAAAATGCGCTCGTCTTCCTTGCCCTTTTCAAGGCCGTAAGCCAAAGCTGCAGCAGTTGGTTCGTTAATAATACGCAACACGTTCAAGCCTGCAATCTTACCTGCATCCTTAGTTGCCTGACGCTGAGCATCGTTGAAGTATGCTGGGCATGTAATAACGGCATCGGTTACTGGCTCACCAAGGTAGGCCTCAGCATCGCGCTTCAACTTCATTAAAACCTGTGCGGAAATCTCTTGTGGAGTCCACTTCTTGCCGTCGATTTCAACAGACCAATCCGTACCCATATGGCGCTTTACAGAGCTAATCGTGCGATCAACGTTTGTAACTGCCTGACGCTTAGCAACTTCGCCAACCAAGATTTCTCCCGACTTGCTGAAAGCCACAACAGATGGCGTTGTGCGTGCGCCTTCAGCGTTAACAATAACTGTTGGACTGCCACCTTCAAGCGTTGCAATGCAGGAGTTCGTTGTTCCTAAATCAATACCTACTGCGCGTCCCATAATATCTCCTAGCTATCTTTATCTATGTACCTTTTAATCTATGTACTCAAATTCTTGGCAGCCAGCCTTGCGACTAACCGCTTTTTCTTTTTACAAAACTTGAGTCTAACACACTCAAGTTATTAAAGTCAAATATTTTGGTGCGCGTTTCGTAAAAACTTAACACTCCCACACTCAACTTTTGTAACTTTTCGCAAAGTTCACGCAAATCTAAAATGTCGAAGCGAGTTATCAATGGCGTTATATCGCGCCAAAACCCCAATAAGCGGCTTTCCTATACCAGTTATAATCTTGATTGCTTCAGTTGCCATCATTGCGCCAACAATGGCTGCAGTTGCGCCTAATACAGCCGATTTTGGCACTTTTTCTTTAGGCGGAGGGCAAGCATACAAGTCACGCAAAGTAGGTCCTTTTCCTGGCATAAAAACGCTTACTTGACCTTCATAATAAAGAACTGAGCCATAAATTTCTGGCGCGCCAGCACTACAAGCAGCATCCGCAATCAAAAAGCGCGTAGCAAAATTATCACAACCATCAATTATTAAGTCGTGACTTTCTACGAGCTGCTTTGCGTTGTCTTCATTAAATCTATTTACAAGGTTGATTTTTAAACCTGGAGATAATGCCTGCAAGCGCTTAGCTGCAAGCTGCGCTTTCGACTTGCCACACTGATCAACAGTGTATAAAGTCTGCCTTTGCAAATTAGAAAGCTCTACAACATCGTCGTCACAAATCGTGATTTCACCAACTCCTGCGGCAGCAAGCGAAAGCAAGCACGGCGAGCCAAGTCCACCTGCCCCAACCATGCAGATTTTCGCATCGCGAAGTAACTGCTGATGTTCATGCGTAAAGCCTGGCAGGAGCAAGTGGCGGCAAGTGCGTTTCGCCTCAAGCTCCTGCAGGTTATCATAAATCTTATTAATCGTCATGCTGAATAATATGCCGAATAATATTCTGAAAAATTACAGTAATGCGTTTACAGTAATGCGTTTACAATACTGCGTCAGCCCAAGCGCGACCTTCAACAGGCGAAGAAGCGAGCGCATGCTCACGCTTAGGAATACGGCCAGCATCGTGAGCAAGCTTACCAGCAGTTACAGCAGCAGCCATTGCACGACCCATCTTTACAGGATCTGGGCAGCGAGTTACAGCGCTTGCAAGAAGCACACCCGAGCAACCGATTTCGAAAGCTTTCACAACATCGGAAGCAGTGCCAACGCCAGCATCCAAAATCACAGGAACGCCATCTTCCTTGCTTTCTTGAACAATCAGCTCAATGTTTCGAGGATTTAAAATACCAAGTCCAGTTCCAATTGGAGCACCACCAGGCATAACAGCCTTTACGCCAAGCGACACAAGGCGACGAGCCACAATCGGGTCGTCATTCGTATAGCAAAGCACGCTGAATCCTTCTTCAACTAGCTTTTCGGCAGCAAGCAAGACTTCGCGAGTATCTGGGAGCAAAGTATCGTCGTCTGCAATCACTTCGAGCTTAATCCAATCAGTTCCAAGCGATTCACGAGCCATTTTTGCTGTAAGAACAGCATCATGAGCAGTTTTGCAACCAGCAGTATTTGGCAAAACGTTAATATTATGGCGCTGCAACATACCGTAAATATCCACGCCAGTTTTTGCGTGACGACGTAAAGCAACAGTCGCTACTTCTGCACCTGAAGCCACAAGTGACTTTTCCATAATGTCAATGCTTGTCATTCCACCCGTGCCAAGCAAAAGCCTTGAATGTAAGGTTTTACCACAAAGCTGCCAAGTATCGACATTTTCTTCATTATTTTCTGTATTATTTTCTGCCATTTTAAGCCTTTTATATAAATTTTTTGAAATTACACTCAAATTATTTAGCGTCATCCGCCTATTGGGAATCAGCCACCCTGCACAGCGCTAAGAATTTCGATTCTGTCTCCGTCGCAAATCACGGTTGATTCCCATTGGGCGCGCTTAAGCACATCGTCGCCAATGGCGACCGCAATGCCAAAACCAGAGTCAGATCCGTAGAGTTGTGCAACAAGTTGGGCAATAGTCAAGTCATCCTTCACTTGAGTGGTTTCACCATTGACGACGATTTGCATAATTCAACCTTTATTAGCGTCTATTAAAACTTGCGCCACTATAAACGAGTGTCACTAAAAACTTTCATCACTAGAAGCGAGCAGGATTGCAGCTCTCCAAGAAGCCCTTTTCCTTCTCAGTCAACTCTTGCTCAAGCACAAGCTTTGTAGTCAAAGACGAACCCAAAGCTGTGAGCAAAATGCCGTGACGGAAGTAACCAGTAGAAATTGTGGTGTGCGTCTTAGGATCAATGCCAATGAATGGCAAATCGTCTGGAGTTCCTGGGCGACCACCAGCGGTAACCTCAGTAATCGAGCATTCCTGAATGCCAGGAAGTACGCTTGCAGCATCGCGAAGCAAATCGAGCACACCGCCAACCTTTGGAATATCGCGGTCGTCTTCACGAGAAGTAGCGCCGAGCACAAGCTCACCTGTTTCCTTAGCGCGAGGCACCAAATACACTGGGCGATCATGCACAAATCCACGAACCACAGAACTCAAAATTGGACGCAAAGGCTCTGGAATAGTCATACGAATCATATCGCCCCACACAGCGCGAAGCTTAAGCTGAGGAAGCATATCCTTAGCACCCAAACCAGATGCCAAAACTGTGTCTGGACCCAAATCGTCTGGAGTGCTTGCGCGACGCTCAATAACAACACCACGCTTTTCAAGTGCATCAATCATTGCTGCAGTAAAAAGACGAGGATTAATCTGATGATCATCCGGAACGCTTACAGCACCTGCAATCGTCGGCGAAAGCGCAGGCTCAATTTCACGAAGCTTACTCACAGAAATATGCTCAGCTCTACGTCCGTAACGATGCTGCAAGTTTAGCAACTCGTTCACGTGCTCGTTATCTGCAGCGTCACCGCCAATTACGTAAGATCCGCACTCTAAGTAGCCAGTTGGCTTATCGGTGTATTTTGCAACCGAATCAACCAATTCCTTATACATAGTTGCAGACTCAAACATAAGAGGATACAAAGCATCCTGCTGATATTGCATTTCTGCGGTAGGAGCTAACATGCCGGCAGCATGATGAGAAGCGCCAGAGACTGGATCTGGGTCAATTATGCTAACTTTTACGCCAGCTTCTGTAAGTCTCCAAGCTGTTGCTAGACCAATGATACCTGCACCAATAATACGAATATTTCGCATAATACTCCTTCCCTACGGCGGCATTACCCGCATCAGGTTTACGGTCGGCTTTCGCCCTCTCAGCCTGTATAGAACAAGCTCCCGTGTTTCGTCTATTTTGGTTAATTTCAGACCTTTTAGACTGTTTTTAGATTATTTTTTAGACTATTTTCTCTTTTTGGCTTTTGCAATCACAACTACTGGCGATTATTCGCGATAGTGCAATCCTGCAAACGTCCCCATACGGGTGATTTGCAATTTTGCTTTGCATAAGTCACAGTTATGGATTTTAACACTTTTGTGAAAAATTACTAAATTCACTGGTATGTTCTTCGCAATATTCTCCAAAATGTTATTTGTCGTTTTCTTTGCTATGTTATTCGGAGATTCCTTCTGCGAATTCTTCCGCGTCTTCTTCCGCGTCTTCTTCCGCGTCTTCTTCTGTACATGAGCAAACAAAATGTGGAAAAGAAGAAAACAATTAATGGCTTGAAGAGATTATCTCCAAGCCATTAATTCACATTACTCCAATCGTAGCAGCATCACACACTACTACAGATTAAACTAACGAGCCGAATGCTTCCTACGCTTAGACGCAGCACCAACCACTCCGAGCCCAGCAAACACCGCAGCGAAAGCAGCAAACACCGAGGAACTAGCGCCAGTATTAACACCACTCACGTCACCACGCTTAAGACTCACTCCAGCAGAGTTACGCGCCGCAAACATTCCCGCACGCAAAGCTGCACGCGCAGCACGCAAACGAGCCAAAGCCGAATCAACCTGCCCCTGAGTAGCATTAGCGTCCGCTAACACTGAGCGAGCATAATTCAAAGCCGCATTAAACTCACTCACCAAGTTAGAATCAGCCACTACGCCACTAGCATTAGCCGAAACATCACCAAGAGCTTGATCAGCCTCAGCCTGCAAAGCACTCTTATCAACAACATTATTAACACTAGTATTATTCGAATCATTAACACCAACACCAGTATTGTCACCAACACCACTGCCACTATTAATAAGTCTGTTATAAGCATCAATCAACTTTTGCTTAGCATCACGAAGCCTACGAAGAGCCCGATTAACCTGATCCTGAGTAGCATTAGGATCCTTAAGCACACTATCCGCATCATTCAACGCCTGCTGATACTCTGCCAAATCAGCAGCCTTACCAATAATGAACGGAATCGACTTACGGAAATCAGGATCGGTTACATATTCCGAAACCAAACCAGACTTATCGGTCTTATGAGAATCAGCAAGCTTCTGCTTAGCATCCTGGAGCTTCTTCAAAGCCTCGTCAACCTGCTTCTGCGTAGCATTCTTATCACCGAGAACCTTGTTAGCTTCATCGAGCGCCTGCTTGTAAGCATCAGCCTCTGGGCTTCCTGCAGCATTCTGGAATTCTGGAGTCTTAGTGAAGTCAGAATCCTTACCAGCCTCAGTGTCCAAATCAGACTTATTAGTCTTGTAACCATCCGAAAGCTTCTTCTTAGCATCCTGAAGCTTCTTCAAAGCCTCGTCAACCTGAACCTGAGTTGCATCCTTATCACCAAGAACCTTATTCGCATCCTCAAGAGCCTTCTTGTAGTCCTCAAGAGCTTGCTTAGACGCGTCATCACCCTTAGCTTGAGCATTCTGATACTCAGGAGTCTTGGTGAAGTCACCATTAGCATCCGCCTCAGACTTCAACTTAGAAGGATCAGTCTTGTAGCCATCAGTAATCTTCTTCTTAGCGGCTTGCAATGCATCTAGGGCGTCGTCAAGCTCTTTCTGAGTTGGAGCCTTAGTCATGCCCTTAGGCAACTGGTCTTTTACTTTACCTGTTGTACGATCAAAAGCATCGAGAAGATTCTTAGCTTTCTCTAGGGCATCCTTGTATGCCTTCATGTCGGAATTATCCGACTTGCCGTCTTCACCCTTCTTAGCATCAGCGTTCTTGAACTCAGGCGTGTTCTCGAACACGTCGGTGCTGGTATCAGTATCGCCGTCCTTAGACTTATCAACTTCTTCTTGCAAGTCATGTGGGCTTGTTACGTAGTTCTTAGTAATCTTATCCTTGATATCTTTAAGATTCTTAAGAGCTTCGTCAACTTCCTTCTGAGTTGGAATATCCTTTTCACCCTGCTTTGGCGCAGAACCATCGTCGTTAAACTTCTTCAGAAGATCTTGAGCCTTCTTCAGTGCATCCTTGTATGCCTTTACATCAGGAATATCTTCGTCACCAGTCTTCTTAGCAAGAGCGTTGAGGTACTCCGTTGTTTGTTCAAACTTCGGATTATGTTCCTGTCCGGTCTCGTCTTTATCGTCGGCTTCCTTCTTAAGGGAAGATGCGTTGGTCTTGAAAGCATTGTCGATAGCTGTCTTTGCATCTTTAAGGTCTTGCAATGCCTTATCTACCTGCGCTTGGGTTGGACGATCTTCTGGCTTTGCATTTGGATCAGGGTTATTCACCTTGTTGATGAGTTCCTGTGCAGCCTTGAGTTTTTCGTTGTAAGCTTCCAGCTTCTTAGTAGCGGAGTTAGGATCCGTTGTCGCATGATCTTCTGTCTTCGCCTTTTCAAGTGCGTTCTTGTACGCAACAGACGCCTCGAATGGAGGAGTTACAGGATTACCTTGCGTATCCTTATCGCCAACTTCGTTAGAAAGCGGCTTGACATCAGTCTTGTAGCCCTCGGCAACAGTCTTCATGGCTTCTTGCAAAGTCTTAAGCGCGTCATCAACTTCCTTCTGAGTTGGAATTCTGGCTCCCGTTGTCACATTTGGCTTGCCGTCATCGTCGAATGCCTGAAGAATACCGATGGCTTTATTCAGAGCGCCGTCGTTAGTGTTCTTATCAAGAGCATCAACGTCAGTCTTAGCTTTAGATTTCTTATCTGCATCCGCGTTCTGATTATCCTTAAGAGCCTTAGCATTCTTATACTCAGGCGTATTCTTAAAGTCGCCAGCTGCAAAGTCTTTTGCAGCCTTAAGCGCAGCTGCATTGGTCTTGTAGTTGTCGGTAATCTGCTTCTTGGCATTCTTCAAAGCCTCAAGCGCCTCGTTAATCTGCTGCTGCGTTGGACGCTCGCTGTTCTTCTTGCCTGTCTCCGTAGCAGCTTTTACAAGGTCACGCGCGGTCTTAAGAGCTTCCTTGTAGGCTTTAACATCCGCCTTGGCGTCTTCGCTCGTATCTGCGTCGGCGTTCTTGAACTCTGGCGAGTTCTCGAACGAACCAGCAGTTGGCTGAGCAGCGCCGTCAGCAGTAGACTTATTAGATTCTTCGCTCAACTTAGAAGTGTCAGTCTTGTACTTCTCAATCTCAGTACGAGCATCATCGAGAGCCTTAAGCGCCTCGTTGATGTCTTTTTGAGTTGGCTTTGCGTCTTGCGGCGTATCTTTATCACCATGCTTCTTCAAAAGCTCCTGAGCTTTTGTCAAAGCTTCATCATACGCCTTCTTGGCTGCAGCAGCCTTCGCATTCTTATCCGTATCAGGAACAAGCTTGCCGCCCTCTTCCTTCATGAAGTGAGGATCAGACGCATTGCGGTATGCATCAGAAGTTTGCGTGCCTTCTGTAGGCGCAGAACCCTCTGTAGAGCCATGCTTCTTTACGCTTTCCACAAGCTTGGCGGTGTCGGTCTTGTATGCGTCAAGAGCCGCACGCTTCTCGTTCAAGATCTTAAGTGCATCATTGACTTCCTTCTGCGTTGCAGCAGGATTCTTGAGCAAGTCCTTTGCGGCATTAAGAGCGTCACCATACTCATCTATAGCCTTTTTAGCTGCATCATTCTTGGTTTTGTCGGCAGTCGTGCCATCTTCTTGTTTGTAGTCAGGATGCGACGCGTTCTTAAACGCTGGGCTTGGATGCGTGGTTGCGTCCTCGTTAATCGACTTAATCAAGTCATCGGTCTTGGTTGCAAACTTATCCAGACCTTTAACAGCATCATTAAGCTTTTCAAGAAGCCTCGTCACATCCCTATTCAAAGGCTGCTGCTTAGCGTGCGACTGAATGCCATCAAGATAGCTCGCACTATTTGTGTCGCCACCCTTTTTAGGAATAACGGACTCTGGGATTTCGTTACCGTCGTCACCCCTGTCCTTATCCATTTGATCATTGAACGCCTTTTGCAACTCCTTAAGCGCATCGTCGTACGCTTTCTTTGCCTTAGCTTCGTCAGAATTCGGGTCAGTATTTGCGGACGCATTTTTATACGCCGGACTATTAGTAATAGCCAAGCTATGAAGCAGCGCAGCCGAAATCTTGCTGGTGTCGGTTGCATACTTATCGATTACCTTACGCGCTTCGATAAGTTGATTCTTAACCACATCAACCTTTTTCTGATCTACGGTACTCCCCGGCTTCTTTAAATCTTCCATCAAGTCTTTTGCAGCGTGGTACGCGTCGTTATAGGCTTTGAAGTCTTTCTTAGCCTGCTCGTCGCCCGCCTGCGCTTTATCAAAGGCGTTGAAGTAGGCAGGCATCAAATAACCGCTGAAGTTGTCTGCAAGCGCTTCCGCAAGGTCAGTTGTCTTTGTCTGATAGGTATCAGCATAAAGTACCTTTTCAGCATCTTCGAGATCTTTCTTAGCCTTTTCTACATCAGCCTTTGTAGCATTCTTTTCACCAAGTACTCTCTTAGCTTCTGCAAGCGCCTTATCGTAGTCCTCAACAGCCTTTTTAGCAGCAGGGTCGCTGTCTTTCTTTGCGGCAGCGTTCGTATAGAACACGCTGTGCTTGTTAGGATCTTTTGGATCAGGGTTATCTAAAGTCTTTTGAACCGCAGCATCAAGAGGAGCCTTGTCGGTTGCGTTAGCGTCGAGCGCATCCTTGGCGTCCTTAAGTTTCTTGATAGCGTCGTTTACTTCCTTTTGGGAAGCGTTTGGATCGGCTACAACCTCGCCTGCCTTCTTTACAGCGTTATCGTAAGCTGTACGCTGCTCAGGAGTAGAATTCTGGTAGGTTGGGTCAGCGGTCTTGAGCTTTTCGTCGCCTTGCTTAGTTGCGTCGCCCGTGTTCACATGACCATGCTGAGCGATGGCATTATTCAACTCATCTTTGTTGGTGGTGAAGTCGTTAAGCTTCTTGCGAGCCTCGTCCAACTTAGCCTTGGCATCGTCAACAGCCTTTTGCGTGGCGTTGTCGTCTGCCTTTACCTTATTGGCATCTTCAAGAGCCTTGTCGTAGGCTTTCTTCGCTTCTTTAGCAGCATTGTTCCTGGTTTCATCAGGCTTGCCATCAGCTGTCTTAAAATCAGGATTACTTACGTTCTTATACTTATCGCTAGCCTTTGTACCAGTTGTAGCTTGTTGACCTTCAGCAGGCGTACCATCTTCTGTTATCGACTTATCCAGTTCGTCTTTCTTGGTAGCGTCACCATCAAGAGCTTTGCGAGCTTTATCCAGCTTAATGGTTGCATTATCAACCTCAGCTTTAAGCTGTTCAGTTAACTGATCATCTGGTGTAGTTCCAACTTTTTCAAGCGTTTGCTTAGCAACCTTCAATGCATCTTCGTAGTCTTTCTTCACTTTGTCAGACGCGTTGTAGTACTTCGACTGTGTTGGAACTTCCTTGCCTTCAACCTTGTCCGTCTTGTGCTCAGCAATCGACTTAGAAAGATCATCTTTCTTATGATTTGTCTGCGGCACAAAGATAACGTTAATTGCCTTAGGCGTGTTGTTTGGATTCTTTTTATACGGATCTGTGTATACACCGCGATAATATGTCAAAGCATACGGCGCAACAAAAAGACGTGTCTTAAAAACTTTGTTCTGCTTAGCAGCAACAGTTACAGGACCAGCCTCTTCATCCCAGGTATACTGACCCACCTTCGACTCTTCATCACCCATATTCGCATCTGAGTTAGCAACTTGTGGATCGCCTATCCAATATGCGCCATTCATCATACCAAGGGTCAGCTCGGTAGTAGGTTCACCATTTTTATCAATTGAATAATGCATATGAGATTTGGTCGGCTTGCCGTTCGCACCTTCGTGATCGAGCACTTCACCACCCGTAAGCGGACGCAAACCTGTATTCTGATCCTTAGGCGTGGCTTTGATAAGTTTCACAATCTCAGGAGCGGTAAACGCTTGAGCTTTGGTTGGGTCATAACGATAGATGAGTGTAGTGTGTTTATCGTCACTCCACGAGAAACCCTCATCACTATCGCGACCATCAAGCTTATTCTTTACCAGCTCAACGTTATAATCAGTACGAATATCTGGGAGACGCGTGAGTTTATCTTTGATTATGTCTGATGTAAACTTTGCAACTGCCTTATCAGTTTTAATAGTTACACTAATATTATTTTCTTGTAAGCCGTTTGAACGACCTTTATTAGCATCGCCTGCACCAGTAAGGTCACCCGTAATGTACGAAAGCGTGATTTGGTCTTTGTAGTTATCCTTGGATAGTCCAAGTTCTTGATTATCTTTATTAGCTTCGTAAATAGCTGTTTTAATTCGGTCAAGTTCGGCATTGGAGTAGCCAAGTGGATTAGCAACAAAGACTGCCTTATCGCCAGTTGGAACAGTAACATCCTTTTCTTCAAGCTTCTTCAACACAAGGTCACGCAAAGCAATCTTAGGTGCGTCCGCAGCATCCACGCCAGCAAAGTTGATAGTGACTTCACCCTGGTCGTTAATGGTCACCTGATCTTGGCTTACGTGATTAAGATGCGCAAGCTTGCGTTTAATTTCGGTTTTTACATCATCGGAAACCTTGGACAGGTCGTCAACAATTGGCTTTTCAATGCGATCATCATAGCGCGCAACAGTAAGTGGTAAATCATCAGAAGTATAACCTGTGTCGGTTATGAGATGAGTTTTAAGTGTTCGTACCGTAGTTATATACGTTGTTTCAGTAGTACCAGGTTTAGGCGTTTTTGTATTAAAGCTAGTAACATCATTTGGATTGTACACACGCTGATCGTTAATAATTACCTTATTTTCAGCGGTATCTGGAGTCTGAACAAATGCACCATTATCTCCACGCGTACCCACGCCCTTAGATGTACTTGCGGTGTTAATTTGCTCACGAATTGATTTATTACCAGTTGCTTCGGTAGGAGCATCAATGGCTTTTTGAAGCTTCTCACGAATTTGTTGTGCAGTAAGTTCTTCGTTATACTTCAGCACAATTGACCCAGCTGTTTTAGGTGGAATAAGTGTTGCTGCACGTGCAATATTAGTCTTGTACAGCAAGACTTCGTCTCCACCATCTTTTCTACCGTACACATAAATGCAACGGTTTGCAGCGTATGCTACACCGCTGTTAAGATTGCCATCTCTAAAAAGAGGTGTCATTTCAAGCTTTGCAGAGCCGTCAGTATTCGGGGTAAACGTATATTCACCAGAATAAGATTGATGCAGCCCCGGATTTCCAGAATAGTATTCAGCAGCCTTTCTACCTTTATCGGTGGTCATACTATTGTTTTGAGCAGGGAAAATGGCAATACTGCTAATATTGTATCCATCTTTTGGCTTTGCAAAGTTGAAAGTAACAGTGTTACTTTGTCCGCTTTTAATATACGTATTATTAGACGATCCCCATGCATACATATTCGGGACGCTATTTTTTGTATCTTCTGAAATATTTATTTGATTCGAAACGGAAGGTTCTGGATTAGCTTCGCGATCTGTGCCAACAACAGGTTCACCCTGATTATGATTTTCAGCACTCAAATCACGCTTTTTACGACTCTTTGCGACATTTCCTGCAGGAGTGCTATTTTCTGCAGTATCCTGTTTTACACCTTTATCATCTACAGACTTACCATCAGCCTTCGCGTTCTCGCCCTTAGTGCTCTCAGTCTTACCAGTCTTATTCTCTTCAGTTGATTCAGTCGATGCAATAGGAGCAGCAGTTGTTACCGTAGGTTCTACACTCTGCTTAGCATCTGCGGATTCCTTACTATCAGTAGGCGCCTCTACCTTAGTCTGCTGAGGAGCCTCCACAACAGGCTTAGCATCTACACTATTTTTATTAGAAGCCTCAACCTTAGAAGCCTCAGCACCCTCAGCCTTCTTCTTATTAGCAATTACACTCTGTTCTTTTGCAGGATCATTCGTATTAACAGGCGCAGAAGCAGGAGTCTCCGCCGCCATTGCAGGAGTTGCGCCAAAAGCAATAGCCGCGCCGGCAATTACGCCAGCAGCTCCAGCAGAAAGAGCGGCCACTTTGTGCGTATCAACAGCCTTTGCAGCCGTATCTTTTGCAGAACCAAATGTCTTGTTGGCGTGTTTAGCAGATTTTGTAGTCATGTTCTCCTCTTTCCGTGGGATTAATTAAATTTACTTGATATTGCTTTGCGCACCGACCGTGACTCTCAAAGCCCTATAGTTTTTAACAATAGTTTTACAAAGTCTTATAGCGTACATCTATAATGATGTAACCATCCTTTGAGAAGTCATTATAACATTTAATAAAAAATTTTGAAGACAACTAACAAATGTTTATAGCTTTTGGGGAGAGATTACCCCCCCCCCCCAAGCCTTTTATTTTAAGGGTTTTTGCGAGATATTTTTTTCAAAAATTCTTGCGATTCTGGCGAGTCAACCGCCATTTTTAGCTCACTCATCTAAACATTTGTATATGATACAAATCACATTTTTAGACCCTATACAGCGGGTTTTCGTTCGCCGCAAGCATCAACTTTTTCCCGAAAATGTTGTTCAAAACGGCAAAATCAACAACAAAAAGCGGAGTTGTTTTCCGTGCTTTGTTGTTTATGTTGACTTTTGTTCAATATTTTGTGCATTTCTTGTAGTGCGTTTGTATCAAAAAAAAAAACGCCGAAATTCAGTACAAACACACTACAGTTTTGCGTGTTTGTGTAGTGTGTTTGTATTAAAAAACGCTGAAATTCGGTACAAACGCACTACATGATTACACCAAATGCGGCGATGAAAGCCACACAAAAGCTCAAGCATGTAAGAGGGCTGGGTGATTCTTGGTCGAACAATATAAGAGCGGCAGCCGATACCAAATAATCCAAATGAGCCACCACTACAAACAAACTTCAACCCAAAAACAAAATCAAAGCCAAAACGGAACAACCGCAACAACAACCAACACGTAAGAGGCGAAGCGTTGTGCGAATCGATGACTTCGAGCTGCATAGCGCGCGAGAAGTCACCTCGATTCGCTGAGCTTGCTCAAAGTTGAAAGCACAGTGTGCTTTCAACGCAAGCGAGGGCGTGAGCGCGCTGTAACGCGCGAGCGTAGAATTAGCCAGCCCCCTACAACACCAAATAGGAAATATCGTTCGCGCATTACAGTGCATTACAGCGCGCTGCGAATTAAAATCTCCTCAAGTGCGCGCTTAACCGAATCAGGCAGCGTGCACTTCCATTGCGCCCACTTAGCAACCTCTGGGTGCTGTGGCGCATGCGCGTTAGTCAAGTCAACGCTTTGCTGATGGCGCTCAAGCTCGCTCTCGCTAGTGTACTCAAGCGCGCAAAGCTCGCTTATAGCACTCGCGCTACCACCAGCTTGGCGAATCGCGTCAAAAGAAATCTCCTTGCCCCGGTACGGCATTTGCGCTTGTAAAAGCAACCTGTAGCAATCGCCAACCTTAGGGTCTTGCGCAATGCACAGTCCGCCATCCACAATCACGCGCACGCAATCGCCAACAGGCACGTTGCGCACAGAAACAATAAGACTTAAGTCGCCCTCTTCGCCTTCATATGAAACTTCTACAGCCTTAGATTCAAGCTGATTTTCCCCAACAAAAACGCGAACGCGCGAAAAGTCTGGGCAAGCAACACCTCTAAACACCACGCTCCAATCGCGCTTGGAAGGCAGCGAAGAAACAGCACTAGCGCATCCTTTTGCTGCATCAATCACAAACTGTGTGGATCCATTCCCATCTCGCCAAATAAGCTCCATGCGCGTATCGGCAGTTTTCCCAGCGCGCGCGTCTTCAAATCGTCCGTTATCTTCGCGCATCACAAACTCGCCGCAATCCCCTGGGAATGCAAGAACGCGCAAAGATCGCGGATTTTCAATGCTATTAACAAGCTCCGCCGCCTGCTCTCTACTTGCGCAATCCGCTTCGCTTGGCAAAACTTGCATTGGCACAATAGCCCCAGCGCGCGCAAACGCCGGCACGCGGTCGATTCCTCGCCAAACCTCAAATCTGCGCCCAGCACCGCCGCGCGAAACGTATCGCCTTCCGTCAAAGAAATCGTACCAATCTCCTTCTGGAAGCCAAACGGCAGTGCAACCGCGCTCAACTTGCTCGCACCCCTTGCTAACGATTGGCGCAACCACAAGCTGGCTGCCAAAACGGTACTCATTCGGCATCTCGTACGCTGCAGGTGTTTCTGGCGATTGCCAATACATTGGCTCTACAATCGGCCTTCCGCAAACCGCCGCGCGATAGTTCATCGTATATAAATAAGGCAGCATTTGCGCGCGAAGTCGCAGCATTTTAACCATCGCGTCACGAGTTTCACGAGGGAAGTTCCACGGCTCCTTGCCTGCAAACGGCGAGCAGCTGGAGTGAAGGCGATTAATCGGGCTAAACGCGCCAAACGCATACCAGCGCGCCTCCAGCTCATCGCATCGCACGCCAAGCATGTGTCCGCCAATATCGTGGCTCCACCAGCCGTAGCCAATGTTAGACGCCGTAGAAGTAAAGTAAGTTTGGAAAGCCAGCGAATCCCACGTTGTTACGCTATCTCCCGAGAATCCCACTGGGTAGCGGTGCGAGCCAGGCCCCGCGTAGCGCGAGAACGTTATCGGCCACGCGCCTCCGCGCCCCGAATCCTGGTAGTGCACGTGGTTAAGCATCCAAAGCGGATCCAAGCCAGCCTGCTTTGTAACTCCGCCCTGCTGCCAGTCAATCCACCAGAACCCAACGCCCTCGTTCTCCATGCGCCGATGCATGTTTAGGTATGCTCGCAAAAAGCGCGGATTTGTAAGGTCAAACTCAACTGCCTTGCCGCTTGCAGGGTCAATTCCCATATCGCGCGCAACTTGCGCATAGTCTTCTTCAAACGCGCGCACGCCGTCTCGCGGATGCAAATTAAGCGTTACGGCAAGCCCTTCGCTGGCAAGTCGGCGCAAAAACGCGCGATGATCTGGGAACAAATCGCGATTCCACGTGTAGCCAGTCCATCCCGAACCATACTTTGGGTCCACATCCGTTACGTGCCAATCCATGTCGATTACGGCAGTAGAAAACGGTATGCCTTCGCGCTTAAATCGGCTCATCAGCTGCAAATATTCGTCTTGACTGTACCTGTAGTACCTGCTCCACCAGTTGCTTAGCGCGAATCGCGGAAGAAGCGGCTGCGCGCCCGTAAGCTTGTAAAAGTCGCGAATTGCGCCTATATAGTTGTGACCGTAGCCAAAGAAGTATAAGTCTTTAGAGCTGTCGCCCAACACGCCGCCATCTGCCTTTGCGCGCGGCTCCACCCATGCCCCGTATGGGTTTTCTTTTCCATCAACAGCAGCCGCGTACGCGATTTGTGCCGAGCGCGAATCGTCTAACACGGCCCACCCATCGCGAGATATTACGCCCATTCCAAGCTTTACAGCACCATCCGCCTCGTCCACTGTTCGCGCCGTGCCGAGCAAATTGCCGTGGCATTCGTCGCCGTAATGCCATGTGTTGAATTGCGAGCCTGGCACTCCGCGCACAACAATGCTCAAGCCCTCTTTG
>QWCD01027742.1_pt1 | contig 31491 bp, 20 predicted proteins | sample 1972461 | NCBI WGS metagenome assembly QWCD01 (sample SAMN09866717, study PRJNA288562) | Human vaginal metagenome isolate term4_vaginal, whole genome shotgun... | isolation source: vagina | host: Homo sapiens | place: USA: California | reverse complement strand
AGATCGCAATCTGGAATATCTGGGTTATACAAGTGTTCAGCAATCATCTTCTCACTAATGCGATCGCCCTTAATTTTGCCGCTTTTAACTTCCCTAGCAATTGCCGCGCAAGCGTCTGCGATTTCCGCGCGACCACCATAGTTTAAGCAAAAAACAACGTCAATCGTAGTGTTATTTTTCGTTATCTCTTGAGCTTTTTCCAACTCGTCAATAACAGACTTCCACAATTTTGGCCGTCTTCCGGCCCAGCGCACGCGCACTCCCCACTCGTTCATTTGCGCAACCCTGCGGTGAATAATATCTCTAGAAAATCCCATCAAAAAATGCACTTCTTGAGGAGATCTTTTCCAATTTTCCGTAGAAAACGTGTACAAGCTCAAATAGCGAACACCTGCTTCTATGGCTCCTGCAATAGTGTCGAAAACCACTGGCTCCGCCGCTTTATGCCCTTCGGTGCGAATCATTCCGCGCTCTTTAGCCCATCTGCCATTGCCGTCCATAATCACGCCTACATGTCGAGGAACTTTGCCTTTAGGAAAATCTGGCACGCGGCTAGGATCACTAAATGGAGCTACTGGAATATTTAACGAAGTGTAGTCAACGTTTTCAAAACTCATAGTTAAAATCTAACAACCCCATTGAACGAATACTTAAACCCGTTTTGCAAAGCTTAATAAAAGCCAGCTAAATCAGATAAAAAATCCGCCAAAATCCTCTATATTTATATTTCTCGCAAAATCTCTATTAAAGCGTTTAAATATTGCTCTCCGTAACTAGATTTATACCATCTAGCGTGCTCTAAGAACCCAGTATCGTAGCCCCAAATTTTAAAGTCGTAAGATCCATTTGACTTTAAATAATAGTCTACAAATTCTACGCATTGCTCAATTTGACTTACGCTAAGAACAAACGGAAGCAACTCTTTTTCAACATCTGTTAATGGCCGAACGCTAGCATATCCTTGCAAAATTGACTTAACTAAATCCGTTCTAAATGAATCTTTTTTGCCATTCGCAATATCTACCCACTGAATTGTGTTGCGTTCTAAAGTCATTGCTAAATCGTAGATTGCTGTGTTTCTATACGCCATTCCAAAGTCAAATACTGCGCTTGGAGCGCTACCTTCCCACATAAAATTAGATATATGCGGATCTCCATGAGTCCACTGCTTTCTTAGATTCGCGTACCCCAAATCGTAAATTTTTTTGCATGTTGGAGCAAATTCGCTTAAATCTTTTACAAAATCACGATTCTGTTCTTTTAAGAATTTCGCTAAATCGGGCCTATTTTTTAACCAAACTTCGGCATCACTTTGCACGTCTTCGCTTGCACAAAGACTAAATCTTGATTGAAAAGCGTTGATTTCCTTAGGATTTGGCTCGTCAAAACTTTGTGAAGCTAAGGCGATTTTTGCCATCATCGCTCCAAGATTTTTGGCTTCTTCGCACGTTTTAGGCGGATCCCAAGTGTACGCGTCTTTGTATCGGTCTTCTCCACTAGCTTTTAAAGTAACTTCGTAAGCGCAATCGCCTATTACAAGAAGAGTTCCGTCTACGCAAATATCGCCAGAAGTATTCTTTTCTAAACCTAAATACTCGCTATTTTTATTAAAATACAAGTACTTTGGTGTGCTTATTTTGTTTTGTAAAAGATGCTCCGCAAAACGATGATACGGTCTAATTGTGCTAGCTTGCCTCACTTTTGTGCTGCATCTTTTAATATAAACGTCCAAACTTTTAGATTGCTTTGATGCATTATCTTTGTAATGCGCGCGAAGCAATGAACCTGCAGCCATCGGGCGCAAACTATGGCTTAAAACGCAATCTACTTCTAGCGGCTCCTCTAAAAGCGAGCACACAGTATTTGCATCATCTAAATCAACATTTGCCCATCTTTGAGCAACAATATCTAGTTGAGGGTCGTTGCTTTCGTTTTCCATATTCGCTCCATATTTATACAAATATTTAACTACAGGTTCATTGTTTTTCGAGCATTTTTTGCGGGATTATTTAACGCTAAACCAGCTCATGTGCGGCTGCTGGCGACTTTGCTTATGCAAAACTAACGACTATTCTGGCAAATACTCGTTTGTTACGCACCCGTTTTCTAGGCTTTTTAGCGCGCAATCAAGAGGAACACTTAAGTGGCCATTTTCACTCATCCAACGAGTGTAGTTTTCCACCAAAGCCATGTTTGCCGTGCCCCAACGACCATTCTTGTCGTACCAAGACGGAATCACTTCGTCTAGCGACGCACGCAAAGCCTCTGGGCTAATATGGCAAAGCGCATTCTGCAAAGCATCAACACCAGCCTGAGGGTCTTTTCCTGCCATCTCATAGCCCTTAACTGTTGCGCTTGCAAAGTTATGTATTAATTGCGGATTTCGCTCAATCATCTCTTGGCGAGCGCAAACATAGTAAGAATGATGCGGCGCTACGCCAATAGAATCGAATGGAAGAACAACAACTTGATCAAACGGAAGCGAACCCTGGTATGGCTCCCACCATGCTACGTTAATAAAAGCATCGCACATTCCGCGTTCTACGGCTCGAATGTCTGGCTCCCATGGGCCTGGGTCGATTGTAATCAGCTTGCTAAAATCGCCGCCGTCGGCAGCAACCGCCTGCTGAAGCTCCGTGTATAGGCGCTTAACGCCCATAGGAATTATTACGCGCTTTCCTTCTAGATCTTTAAATCGCGTAATGCCCGTGTTTTTATTTGTTATGATTCCGCCAATTTGAGATTGATTCATTACAGCAAACGACGTTAGCTTGTTTGCACCATTTTGATGAGCCAAAAGCTGGTTTAAACGAACAAGAGCTATATCTACTTCTCCACGCTCCAAGCATGCTGGAACATCGCCGCGCTCTGTATCTGTGCTTGTAAACTCTACGTCTAATCCGTATTGTGCATACAATCCGCGCTTTCTTGCAAGATACATGCCTGCGTGATTCGTCCATGGATGCACATATTCAAGACGTACTCTTAGCATATTAACTCCTTTGTTTTATAGTGATTTGTGATTTTATTATTTGTGATTTTATTTTGACTTTTATTTGCAACTTAACTTGCGATTTAACTTGCGACTTTACAAAAATGGGCGAGGTAATTAATCCCCGCCCACAAATCAAATTTATAAGTTGATTTTACTTGTAATCTTACCCGTAAAATCAGGCGCGCACTTCTTTGCCAGAAGCAAAGCGGCTCAATGCGCCAGTGGCAGCAATACCCTTATACAAGTACCACATCAAAACGCCACCGATTACAGCACCAGAAATCATGCTGCAAATAGTGTGAATCATCATGTATTCACCAAAGATTGGAACACCTGCATAGTAGAATGGGTAGCTTATTATGATTCCACCCAAACCAGCTAATGCGCCAGAAAGTGCGCTTAAGCCAACATTCCACTTGCGATACAAAACAAACAAGAATGCAAATTCAGCGAACAAGCCCTGAACCAATCCAGGAAGAATGGTACCAATGCCACCCCATTGGCTGCCAATAGTCAACTCAACGATTGCAGCAATAAACTCACTGAATAATGCTGCACCTGGCTTGCGAACCATAATAGCAGCTAAAGGACCAGCAAAGTAATACAAACCGTAAGACAATGCGCTGACGCCTGGAACTGGAATAAGCTTAAGAGTGGCAGAAATAGGACCGTCAGCTAATGCAACGCCCCAGAAAATAATACCAGAAACTACAGCAACAACAACCGTTAGTGTAACGTCAGCTACATTCCATCGCAAAGATGGGCGAACGATTTCTTTCTCATCAGATGTACCCATTAGGGTCTCCTTTCATACTCAATCAATCAAACAAAGGTGACCCTGCAGAAAACTCCGTACGTCGGTATTAACCGAATCACGTTAAACGGTTAGACAGTAATCTTCTCAGCTCTTTAAAAGAGCACCCGTGTCTGATATCACTCATATTGCATCAGACAGCGAGGACAATTATTATAAAATTCAAACAAAAAATTAACAAAAACGCTCACTAAAACGTTAAATAAGACGCTAAAAAAGCTATATTAAATCACATATTATTTTCTAATAAATGCATTGATTTAATTGGACGCTCAAGATAATATTCACACCACTGCTCAACGCATCTATACGTTAAATAATCAATATCTGTTCCATCTATATTCTTCCAATCGCCATTAATCAAAGAAATCATTTGAAAACGTGCTAAACCATTACACTTAATTGACTGCAAATCATGATCTTTAGAACACATAACTCCTCCAGAACAAGAGGAAAAATATGATAAATCATCTTTAGTTGCACAAACTACGCATTCATTAAGCATAGGAGACCAGCCAGCTAGTTTTAACGCTCTTAAAACATATGAGAATCCAATTGAATCAGCACTATGCAATCCCCTAGAAAGAGCAGATAAGGCTGCAACAAGCAGATTGTATTGCATACAAGAATCCTGATACTGTGCAGAAGACGAAACCAAATCATCTGCGATTTCCGCAATCATGCTAGCACGACTATACAAATCATAATCAGCACAAATACTCTCAGCATAAGCAGAAACTAAAACCGCTTGAGAAACAACATCAAAAGTTCTTCCAGTAGCAAAAAGTGCATTCACACGCATAAAAGGTTCTAAACGCGCCCCAAAACGAGATTTTATTTTCCTAACACCTTTTGCAACAGCACGAATCTTACCATGCTTTTTAGTAAGCATAACTACAATTCTATCCGCTTCTCCTAAAGGAAAAGTCTTAAGAACTACAGCCTCATCGTTATACAACGGCATGAAAATCAAAAACTCTTAATCTGCTAATCCAAAGTATTTTTATAGATCAGTTGTGGCTTGGATTCACAAAACCACCGAAATTAGATTCGCCAGTATCATCCAAATCATCTGAATCATTATTGCCAGCATTGTTAGCATTAAAATCTTCAGAAGAAGCATTAAAATGATTCATAACTGGGAATGAAAGATCTGGAATATCTAGATTGAGACTTTGCGACGGCTCAAATTTAGGAGATGCAAGAAGAGACAAATTCAAATCACCAACAGGGTTTGAAGCACTATTCTTTGAATCATTCTTATCATCATCTTTAGTATTAACAGCATTAGCATTAGCAGCATTAACATGATTCTGACTATAAGAATCTTGGCTAGGTGCAGCTGGAATAGCACTGTCTCTTGTATAAGTCTGCGAATAGGAATCTTTCGGAGCATACGATGGCGGGAACGTAGGAGGCATAACAGTAGAAGCCTGAGACATCTCGTCATCAGTATCATCATTAGGCTCTACATTAGCAGAATGAGGCGTAAAAATAGCCCTATCCCCATGGTGCAAATCGTTAAGAGAAGCACCACTATTGTTATCAACACTGTTGTCTACAGGTGCGAAAATGCTTTGCCTATCTTGAGGCATATCTTCAATATGCTGTGCAGAACTATTATCACTATCTGCCACATGCTCAACGACTGGCACACTATCTGCACTAATATGATGCGAATCTACTTCATCAACTGTAGTTCTAGAAAAAATATCATTTGCAACAGGATTATCTGCTTCAACAGTATTTTGAACAGGATTTACTACAAACGAATCCGCATTATGCTCAACGGGAACAGATGGAGGCATAGGATTTGCAGATTGCACAGGCTGTGGCGTCGTCTGACTATATGCTGCGTTAACAGAAGATGCGGCAGCACCATTAGAATCAAAATCTAGGTACTTAGAAACACGATCGTAAGATTCAAGCCTACTAAGCAATCGTATGCAAGCGTTCAAATAATAATCCACTTGACGCTCATCGTATCCATGTTTACCAGAACGCTGTGTAAACAACACGTTAGAAACAAACATTGCGTCAATGCCATCAAGATCGCTTGAACTATTACCCCACGTTGGCTTATATCCAAGAAGAATAGAAATCTTATCTAAGGTCTTATTAACAACATTATCGACCTGTTTTTTATCATACGAAGGCTTGCGAGATTGACCAGAATCAAAACGCATCTTGTAATCACGCTGAGAATGATTAAGCAAAACACGGTATTCACTATCGGCTTGTGCTTTCCAAACGATTCTACCGCGATGAGAAATTTCGTATTCGGTTGTTTTATCTACAACAGCACGTTCCAACCTAGAAAGAGCCGCATCAACTTGAGGAATAGCGTATCCTTCATCTTCTAAATCGAAGGACACGTCTTGAATATCTTTTTGTGTAAGACGAATGTCGTCGGACTCATACAAAGAATGGGCACGCTCAAGAAAATCATTAACTTGCTCTACGCTGTAACCCTTCTTGCGCTTACCTACGCGCTCAATACCAGAAGAATTACGCGCAGTATCGGGTTTACTTGCCATAAACAATAGACCTCCTGAACATATCATTATTGAATATACTCTACGCGATTGTTAAGACGCTTCAAAACGCAAAACACAAACTCTGAAAGACACACGCAAATCGCGAATCACGCATCTAGTACACACCATACTGTATCTTGTTTCAAGCGGGCGATTAGCTCAGCTGGCTAGAGCGCCACCTTTACACGGTGGATGTCGGGGGTTCGAGTCCCTCATCGCCCACTTTCCGCTTTTCTTGGTTAGCGTACTTCTCCCATGTTTGTTTATTTTTTCCCCGCGTTTGTTCCCAAAACCACCAAATACGTAAACAATCTCGGGAAAATCGTTCGCGCGTTACGCTTTAATCGCGAAGGCAGGTCTCGCGCAGTATGTGTTTGCCGCGCAAATCTGATTTATTCTTACGCTTTTGTAAGTACCCAGTTACCATGATTGAAATTATCAACAGCGAAAGAATCATAGCAGCTACAAACAGCGTCATCCAAAGGGGCCACTGAAGATGATCTTCTGGAGCGTGCGCTGGGTCCGGCAGCACGCGATACCCCGTAACCAGTAGCCTATGCGAGTTCACACCATACGGCGTGCATGTAAGCAAAGTCGCCAAATCGCGCCCAGGCTCACGCTGCAGCAAACTGATATCCTGCGGGTCTACAACACTAATGCGAAACACCCTGTAGCGCATTGTATCGCCCTGTACATCAATGTAGAAGTAGTCTCCACGCTTCATGTCGATTAAACCGTCAAACATGGTTGCTGTAGGCAATCCAGTATGCGCTGTAATAACGGTATGCCTGTTTTTGCCGCCCACAGGTAAATCTGTACCATACAAATGCCCTGCTCCGCGAGCTAGAACATCGCGCGAAGTGCCATGATAAATTGGTAGTTTTACGCCAATTTTCGGGATTTTTATGATTCCCATAATTCCCATTGGTTCGTCTAGTTGTTTGATATATGACTTATAGTCTACTGTTTTTTTGTAATTGTCACTGCCGTCATACGGGTCGGCTGTAAAGAATTTTTTTCTGCGCGCATTGTATTTTCGCGCACTTCTTAGAATAGATTCTCGCACGCCAGCGGCCTGATTGTAACTTACTTTGTCGTAATCTATAGAAATTTGTTTAGACACGTGGTTGTTCCACAGTGTTGACGCCACTGGGTAGCTGAAGAACAATACGCCTGCTAGCACTAACGCAATCGGCTCTATAATGCGATGTATAAAGGTTTTTTGTGTTTTTAAGTTTTTCTGTGTTTTTTGGTTTATTTTTTTGCTTGAGTTGGATCGTGGAGTTTGCTCTTCGGTTGCTAGCGACTTTTCCGCAGCCACGCCACTCGCACCAGCCACATTGCTCGTGCTAGCCACATTGCTCGTGCTAGCCACACTGCTCGTGCTAGCCACACTGGAGGTACGCTTCGCCTTATTCTTAAACAATTTAGCAACAGCGCGCTCGCTCAACAAGCGGCACCAATTGCTAATATCGGCTAGCTTCATAACTCCTCCAAGCTAAAGAATTTATGGAAATAATTCCCGATTTTGTTCCCCAAATCGACCAAAAAGGTAACAAACGCACTACATAGTATTGAGTCTAGGATTTTACTCCTAGACTCAATTTATGCAGACTCAATCGTTTATAGACTCAATCGTTTATGATTTACTCATCAAACTGAGCAAATCAGGCAGCCCGTTCTTCTTCCTTCTTGCGATTGTTGCGCATGTACATGAATGTACCAGCACCAACCAAGCCCAAACCGATGATGGCGAATATAATCACGCCATAAGCACCAGTATTTGGAAGCTTGAACCAGTGTTCAATGTTATTGCTCGTTGGAACATCAGCAATCGGAACCTCAAGAGATTCAGTATCTTTTGCTTTAGCAGTATCCACTTCATGAACATCTTCTGAGCGGACATAACCATTTGGAGCCTTAACCTCAACAAGATAAATCTTGCTATTCGCATCAGTGGTCTTGACAACATAATCAGAAGTCTTGCCGCTAGTGCCAGTTGTAGTGATTGTACTATCTCCTGCCTTAGTAGGTGCAGCAGCAAAGCCAGGCATAGCTCCATTAGTTTCAGCGCACTTAGTTGTGTCTTTTGCGCACGCTAAAGCTTTGGTTTTATCAGCAAACGCCTTGAACTCTGCTCCAGGAAGAACTGTCTTCTTTGTTGTATCAGTGCCGTCATACTTCAAGATATGGAACTTGTGGAATACAGTATTGGTATCGGTACCAGGTGTATCCTTACCACTGTCTCCGCCTGGGTTAAAACCATACTTGTTAGTAAGTGTAGTCTTTACACCCGTACTACCAAAATCGCTCTTAATCTTAAGATTCAAAGTTACCTGAACTCGAATATCCTTACTAGCAAACGAATTAGAATCTGTTCCAAACGCGGTAGCAATTTTAGTTAAACCAGCATTTTCGAATGTGAACATAATGCGCTTACGAGTATTATCGTTAGGCGTATTAGTATTATCACTTATACTAAAATCATTATTTGCTTTAGTTAACTCAACAGCACCAGACTTCAATTCTTTCTTGCTGGAATCATACTCGCCAACTTGAACCTTATAATTAGTTGCAGTATTACCAAAGTCAGTAAGGTTGCTATATGCGGATATTAACGCATCATCCCAAACCTTAAAGCCAGTGAAATTAGAGCTGGATAAACTTTTACCATTCATAGCAGGTTGTAGTGGAAGCTTCACCTTAGCGGTAATCACGTATGGAAGCGTGTCTCCAGCACCTACCATCTTGCTAGTTTGAGCATCCTTAGTAATACCACCATTAGCATTCCAGTTCTTTGGAGAAACGCTTACATCATATGTATAAGTGTTGGTGGTTTTACCATCTTCACGCGTAATTTGCGGAACAGTTATAAAGAATGGAGTAAACTCAGGGCTATAGCCTGTTGGCACTCCAGTTTCCTCAACGTAGTACAAGCCGATTTTAAGATTATCGAACTTGGTTACGCCAACTTCACCTTTAACTGTTTTCGTTTCTTGGACCATCTTGCCGTTAGTGCCAAAAGTCTGATCAAACGTGACTTTACCTGTAGTCTGACCAGCTTTTGCAGCTTCGTTAAGTTCCTTAACTTTAGATGCAAGAGTAATCCAATCCCCTTGCTCAGTAAGATCAGGAACATTATCATTACCAATCTTTGAAACTTTTTGAACTGTAAAGGTTGCACCGTCAAGACCCTTTGGTGTACCAGAAGTATCATCCTTCTTGTTAATGGTAATAGAACCAGTCTTGCTAGTATCTTCCCATGGAGCCTTAGCAGCAGCTGCATTATCTACAGCCCAAGCGGAGCTGCCAGCCACCACGGCGCCAGCGACGCACAGCGTGCCAGCCATTGCGAGCGAGGCGATTGCCGCCACGCATTGCTTAGTTATCTTGTTCATAATTTCTCCTTTTTTATTGCCCTTTCGAGCAGATTTAAGAGATAAGTTTTCTGTTTTGTGTTGCGCACGGTCGGCGGAGCCATTGCAAGTTGTATGAACTCTGTCGGCGGCTACGATTTGCGCCGCGCGCAGCAAGATTAAATCCGAACCATGTTTCGGCATAATTGCCATTACTGTGTAACGTCACTATGTAACATCACTATGTAACACAACTACGCAATGCAATTGCCAACACATGGAACGTTGACACTGCAGTTTTTGCGCTGCAGAAAATTTTCATCAGCATCGCCACCTTTCAATGCGCCATTTTCTAGCGGTTTTGCGGATAAAAACTTTAATAATATTGATAACCTCAGCGATGAGCGCACGTCCCCACTTGCTTTGATCAAGCAGCAACGCAATAAACATCAGAGAAGTGCCAACAAACACAACACCACTAAGAAGCATGTTCCAGTTCATGCCGCCCGTCTTTGGTAATTTGAACGGTTCCACCACGTACACTGGGAAGAATAACACTGTAACATCCTTGCCATTTACAGCATTACCAAGGTTAAGTTTTACGCCGTTACGACTATGCGAATGAGTGTCCAGATTATTGTTAACGTAAGCTTTTTCAAGAGACTTCTTCATAGTAAACACAGCGCAATAGTATTCGCCCGTTTTTGTAGGAGCAATTTTGTTCGTAATAGACGCACGTGTGCGCTCCATAGTATTACCACTATTACTGTCAACATAATCGTTATACAAGTAGTCGCTCGTGTTTGAATTGCAGTTTTTGTTCTTCCTGCAATCCTCATTCTGCTTAAAGCTAGAGTGCTTCCATTCTTTTCTATTCGCCCCTAATTGGAAGTTAAGACCAGGCAGATTCTCGTGCCAGTAATTTTCACCTTTCTTTGTGCACAACATCTTTTGGTAAATTGGTCCAACCTCAGTTTCAGCCCAAGAATCAATACCCATGTCGTGCACAAGACCAACGCCACGCATGACTGTAACGCCAGCGGCTTTATCGATTCCAGCAAGATCTTTAGATGTGCTTATCCACGCACCAGAAACAGAGTTGTCGCTTGCATTATATTGCGAACGCAACTGCATCTTTATATCTGGATTATGAAGATTTGGTCTAGTAACCTTCACTTTAGCGTAGATAGGGTGGTTCTTGTTGATTGAGCCATCGCCGTCCGAAGTAGAACCGTCTGGGTAGTGCACAACAACCTCTGCCAAGTATTCGCCAGCATCTTGCCACTTTGTTGGACGGAAGGTTACAGCGCCGTATTCGCGGCTTGAATTAGGGTCTTTATCTTTTGCTTCATCCTTGCCTTCAGACTTATTGCTTTCGCCGTCTTCAAACTGAGACCAAGTCTCAACCTCTTGTTTCAACGTAAACTTATTAGACTGTTTCTTGTCATCTACTTTTCTAAGTAACTTCTTGATACTAAACCACGTGCCCTTTGGAAGAGGCGTATCGTTATCAACAACGCCTTCTAAATCAGCATCTGGAACACCGTTAGCGTTTTCCGTCTTGCCGCCAACAGTAATCTTCTTCATGCTCTTAGGCTGATCTGTACTTATATTACCTATAGAACCACTAGGCACACTGCCAGCAACAAACTCAGGAATCTTTGTATAAGTAGGGTTGTACTTTTGGTTGTCTTTAAGCTTCACTTTAAAGTAGAAACTGCCATCATTCCAATCTTTACCCTTTGAATTCTTAATATCACCCTGAGTACCATAATTAGCAAATAGCATTTTCTTATAAAAAACACTTCCGCCAGTGTCATTGCCAATTATGTCATCGAAACCCTTAAGACTATCAGCATTGTTAAAAGCAAATACGCGACACTCATACTTACCGCTTTTCTTAGGCGTTCCAGTAATAATCGCGCGAGAACGAGCCATAGTATTAGTGTTGTACTCATCTTTAGTTAAATATGAGTACTTAAAATCATTAAGATTACAGTTTTTATTATTCCTGCACTTGTTTTCTTCATCTTCTGTAGCGATTTTCCATTGATGAAAAGCTGTAAACTTTAATCCGTTAACATCACCAACAGACTTGTTTTTCGCTTCATCCCACTTAAGAAGCGTATAATTATCCTTATTTTCTTCGTGGCAAATAGCGCAGAATTTAATCGGATACTTATTGTTAGCAGACCACGCGTCAGGTATAAGAAGCCTATTCTTGTCTATCGGCTTATCTTTATCGAGATTCGTGTAATGATCCGTATGATACGAACCATAAGTAATACGGTCGGAATAGTTACTACCGTAATCGTGCATACCTGCACCCTCAGCAATAGAAAAACCTAAGTCGTTATTGCCTACAGTAAGTGGAGTTACTTTAACGTGAGCATAAACCTGACCATTATCCTTAGTACTTGAACCATCAGGATAGTAAGCAATTACAGGAGTATCATAATTCTTAGGATCTTGAGGTTTACTTGGAGTAAAAGTTACTTCACCAGTACTAGCATTAGTCATTTTTGACCAAGAAAGCACTGGACTCGAATACTTATTATTTGTACCAAGCTCAAACCTAGTACCTTTCGGAAAATCACCTTTAGTAATCCCCTCATTTTTTGGAACCGACGTAATTGATTTTCCAGCTTGCACCTGTTTTTTATCATAATCTGGATACACAGGCTTATAAAAATGAGACATAGGCCAAACATGGAATTTAGCTACAACCGTCTCTGAAAAAGGCTGAGTATGATTACAGTTGTACTTATTTGGATTAGGGTACGTTACTTTAATCGGTATATAAACTGTATGATTCTTATGCGAATCCGCTGGGTTAAAATACACTTTACCTGTGGACTTGTCAATCCACGCATGACCTTGTTGCAAAGTCTCTGGCTTCGGACTATTAGGATCATCAAAAGTAACTTGAGCATTGTAACTCTTATTGTTATCAAAATAAGCGTTACCATCAATAGAATAAGTAAGATTCTTAGGAATATGATCGTATAGTTTACCTCTTTTATGATCACTACCATAATCAGGAACAAAACTACCCTTATTATTGAAGTAATCACCATCATTCTCTTGCCAGTGACCATCATCAGTATAAGCTCTCACAGAAGAAGCTTGACGAGGCTGCGAATCCTCCGACTCCTCAAAATGCAACCCACCAGGCTTAGTCGGATCGGTACTATTATCCCACTCCACGTTATCTGGTATGCCATCACCATCATGATCATAAGGACCATAAGTTGCATAATCACGCTCATGAGATTGAGCATTAGTAGACTGGTATCCAGCAATAATAGGCATGTAACGAATATCAGTACCATCTGGCACATCTGCAGTAATAACCCAACGGTAGCAAGTCGTAGAATTAGCACTTTCATATGAACGCAGCATTATACCAAAGTCGCCATTGTCATGCCACTTCTTTATTTCGCATAAACTGTAATTCTTAAATTTAGACTCAGAATCAACATTATATCCACAGCCAAAATGACCATTACCAACAGTATCTTCCCATTGATCATTAAAATCGCTCTTACCATACGTATAATGCCAACGAGAAATTGTCCAAGTATGCCCCCAATATTTATCCCAAGTTTTCATTGTTTCTGGTGTGTCATTATCATTCTGAGTTGACCAGGTATTCCACTTTTTCTCGTAAAGGTTTCGCCTATCTCTTTTCACTCTAATAGTGTCTGTAATAAGCTGTTTTGGAAGATCTACGTAAAAAGTGACTCGCGCTGGAATACGCTGTCTAGGCTGAGGATCTAAATGCTCAAGAAAAGCATAGTTAAAATATATTTCATACTTCACATGAGTACCACTAGAGTCCTTAGTAAGCGTTGGCGTAATATGCATATTTTCAACAGCATTACCAATACCATTACCATTAGCAGTAAAATATCCATAGCCACCATACGACCACATAACCTGCGCAGCGCTTGCAGGCTTAGCTGGCACAACGAGAACAGCAAGAATAGTCGCCACGGCAACAATCAACGCAAGAGCCGCGCTACGAATGTAATACAATTTAGAAGCGTTAGCACTAGAGCACCATTCAGTGCACCTTTTAGATTTTAGCGAAGTTATAGAATCACTAGCATCGTCAATCGCACGATGACGGTTAACAAAACTACAAGCTGCACATATAAGGTTAGAGAAACAGCCATGAAGCCGTGACATTCTAACGCCTCGATTTCTTAAAATCTAAAAGCTGCTCGAATACTCATGCTTGTTGGTTTTATAAGCCAACAAGCATTGCCCGGGGTGCAGAACACTGCATTGCAAGCAAAAAGCGCGCAATCAAGTTACGTAAATAAACGTAAGCCGACTCGAAACTACTGATGAAAACTATTGTGCAAGCGTTAAATAAACGTAAGCATACCTAGCTTCCCCAAAACCAGTAGTTAAATTCGCTCCAAACGCTCAAATGCAAAATAATACAGTGCACTACTGCAAAGCACGTATACAGTTGTACCCCCCCCCCATAGGAAAATTCAAGGAAAATCTACACATTTTTTAACATTCGTAAAAATTCCTAGATTCTATAAAGATCACCATAAAATACGTTAAAAATATATTGGAAACTTTATATTTTTCGCTTTTAGCATCGAAATTATCACACTCGGCGTGTCTTAAAACACAATATGCAGCACTTTGCATAATAAAACATACTAAATATAGGATTTTCGATAATAGAAATAAAGAGTTAAAGAGATAAAGAGTTAAAAATGAAGCAACACCTTCTACACCTTCTACATCTTCGCATTACACGTTTTAAAAGACTTTATACTTTTACCAGCTTTAATTTTCTCCAACGCTTTATATGCATCATCTAAAGTCTTAACGCTTACTACGTTTAAACCTTGCGGAATATTGCCAACCACCTCATCGCAATTGCTATTTGGCGCTAGAAACCATCTTGCACCATCTCTTTTAGCAGATATCATCTTTAAACGAATTCCGCCGATTGCCCCAACTTTCCCATTATTATCAATGGTTCCCGTGCCTGCTATTGTTTTGCCGCCAGCCAAATCTACGCCAGTTAGCTTGTTTAAAATACCCAAAGCATACATCATTCCTGCAGAAGGACCGCCAATATCGTCTATATGCATCTTAACTTTTACGTTTTTTACATTCACATTAAGATGTTTCTTCGCATAATCCAAAGCCGCCACTTGCGCAGAAGATTGCGAGGAAGTCATCTGCTTATTTGTTTCTTTTTTATAATCACTTGCATTTTGATTTACAGGTACTAACACCTCACGCGGCAAAATCTGCTTTTTTGAATCAAACCAAGATAAAACAGCGTAAATATTTGGAATCTCATACCCTGGCACTCCAGATGTATTTACTGTGACTAAAAGCAATTTGCCACTTTTTGAATGCGATTTTAAACCCGAAGCAGCTGAAGCAGCTTTTTTATTAGGATTATTAGGATTATCTACGTTTATCACATATTTTCCAGAAGATTTTCCTAAAACGTCTTGAGTTGGCCCTGGCTCTTCAACAACATATGCGCTAGGAAGAAAAAGCACAATAATCGCAAGAACACCAATGATCAGTCCAATAAAATACTGCACGGATTTTGAAGAAAAATATTTAACAAAATAATTAAAAACTCTACTCGTAAAACTTATAACAGTCATACATACATTATTAAAAACAGCAAATATCTTATTAGTCATAAGAAATAATTCTATACTCAAGCCATACGCATAACGGAATTAGGATTCATTTAAAATATTAAATTAAAAAAGTTACTTAAATTATTGATTTATTGAATGAAAATTGCCGTATATCAGGTAGAATCTGTAATAAGCTGCAAAAAGTCACACTAATAAATGAATGCGAAATAACGTAGAAAATATTAGATGACTTTTAACTAAGACTGTAAGGACTTAACTATGAGCGAAGAAGAAATTCACCAGTGGCTCGTCGACTGCTTTGGTTCTGAACAAGGCGAAAAAGCATGGCACAACTTTGAGAACCTCCCTTTTGACATACGCGAACACATCAAGGAAAGGTGTGGAATTGGAGGACTTCCGACACCAGGCGAAGTTCACGCCATGATGCAAGCTTTTTCTACAGGAGGATTAAACAATCCTCTTGAAATGAGAGTGACTCTCGAAGACGGTCCAATAAATAAAAAGCTTGCACAATCTATCGCTATTCAAAGATCAACAAGCGATGGAGGAACCGTAAACGCTGAAGTTGCGGACTGTGCTAGAAGAGCACTTAGCCAAGCAAACTTGTGGCTAGACACAAGTTGCAACTTAAATCCTGCGCCAGGAACACCTGATATTCTTTCTAGATCTGATTGGATTGAAGGAACAATAGATTCGTGGGTTAAATTCGCGAACCCTGTTGCAAAATCTGTGTGCGAGGCGTTTACAAGCGTAATATCCGCAAGATTCGGCGATTCACAAGATACAGAAGTGGATGGCATATACGATGGAATTATGCCAATCCCTATGCCAGATGAGGTAAAACAACCTGACCAGTTTATGAGATTGCTCGGAAATACATCTTTTGCTATGCAACTAGGATACGCTGCTGGAGCATTATCTCACGAGGTTCATGGAAGCTTCGATCAAGGTATAGCACTACTTAACAATCCAGCTGGAGGTCTTATTCCATACAATTGCATAGATTATGCAAAAACCTGGGGATTAGACGTAACAGAAGTTATGAATTATCTTGCCTTACGCGAACTTGCACACGCTCGCTTGTTTGCGTCTGTACCATGGCTTATGCCACGTTTTGAAGCTCTGATTATAAAGTATGCAGATGGTATTTCTATTGACTTAGATGCTGTAGAAGACCAGCTTAGAGATATTCAAGAAATGGATCCAGAAGCTGTTTCTGGAGCGGTGGATATTTCTAAAGTTGCAGATACAGAAACAGAGGGTCAAAAACAGGCTCTTAAAGGACTGGAAACACTTCTTGCTCTTACAGAAGGCTGGGTTGATTGCGTTATTTGGCGTGCTGGAATGGCACATATTCCACACATCGATCAACTTAGAGAGATGATGAGACGCGAGCGCGCTGCAGGTGGACCTTCGGAAATAACTTTTGAATCTCTTATCGGATTGAGATTAAGACCGCGCAGAATGCGAGAAGCTGCAGCATTATGGGATTCAATCACAAACGAAAAAGGCATTGAGGAGCGAGACTCTATGTGGAATCATCCTGATCTTTTGCCTGATTTACCAGAGTCTCAGGATGAGGCAAACGCAAGTGATAAAAAAACGAATACTACAGATGAAAATAGCACAGATAATAATAAGCAAATAGATTCTGCAGATTCTACAAACAAAGATGAGGCAAGCAAATCCTATGAGGCTGATTCTACAGATAATGAAGAGTCGTCAGCTTCTAAGATTGATAACGACGAGTCTGAACATGAAAATTCTTATGAAAATAAGAAAAATGATAATGTTGAGACTAATGCTGAAATTAATGCTGAGTCTAATTCTGAATCGGAAACTGAAACAAATAAAGAGTCAAAAGAATCAAGCATGAATATGCCTAATTTGGAAGACTTCAAGAATAGTGAAGATTTAGAAAAGAAACTCAAAGATGTGAATTGGGACGATGAATTAAGCAAACTGTTAGCATCTAATGACACGTCTGACGACGAATCTGATGACGCAAACAACAATGCTGACGAAGATTCAGATAACGGTGAAACTGATTCTGATTCAAATCCCGATTCAGATATAAATAAATAATAAGTGAATAATAAATAAATAAATAATAAATAACAATAAATAAATAACAAATGAATAATAAATGAATAGAAATAATAAAACAGAGCGGAAAAACTTGCGATTTTCTTAGAATTATTTTAAACAAATTATTCTAAGAAATGACTTACAGTTCTTTGCATACCACTTCCATAATCCTTGCAAAGAGCGTAAGAAATATGCAAGGTTTTTTCCGCTCTTGTTATTGCAACATACATAAGTCTGCGTTCTTCTTCATCCTCATCTTCACTTCTACTAACAGAAGATCCAAAAGGAAGAAGACCTTCAGAACAGCCAACCAAAAAAACGTGTTTAAATTCCAAACCTTTAGACGCGTGAATTGTAGATATAGTTACAGGAAGTAAAGATTTTTTAATTAAATCAACATGCTTCTTTTCGGAAACATTATCTACAAACTTATTATCTGTATCAGCAAAGGATAAGTCGCCAGCAACCGATGAATTGGAATTGCTTACTTCTGTATTATCTATATTATTATCGAGCACATCAGGTTGAAGACCAGCATCTTTTTTAACAGAAAAATGTAAGCCCAAGCTACCTAATGTTCTACAAAACATATTCTGCTGAACATTAGTGCGCGTAAGAATAGCAAAATCCGTAGGAAGCGCATCCCCCGATTTAACAGCTTTAGAAATCTGCTGAGCAACAGAAAGAGCCTCATCGTAATCAGTATTATAAATACTTTTGGAAACGCGAGCGCCACCCTTAATATTTGATTTTAATTTTAAATAATCACGCCTACACGCAGATTGTGAAAGAACACGATTAGCAAGACCAACAATACGTTCTGTAGACCTGTAATCCGTATTCAAACTAATATCCGCGTAGATTGGTGCAAATTCTTTTGGAAACTCAAGTAAATCGTAGCTACTAGCACCAGCGAAAGAATAGATGGTTTGGGCAGGATCTCCAACAACGCAAATATTGCGGTTATCGCCCAACCATAGTACAAGAAGCTCATGTTGCAACGGCGAAACATCCTGATACTCATCAACAGTAACCCAACCTATTAAACTACGAATCTGTTTAGCAGCATTAGGGAAAGATCTTAAAATATGACAGGTTAAAAGGAGCAAATCGTTAAAATCAATAAGATTACGCGTATTTTTTTCAATCTCGTACGCTTTATAAACTTCTACGAATTGTTTAACATCTAAGCCCGCAGGGAGTTCTCTATGAACACAAGCATATGCTTTCGCATAATCATCTGGTGCAATAAGCGAAACTTTCGCCCAATCAATTTCTGAAATAATATCTCTTATTTGCACAGACGTCATATTTGCAAGATCTGTGTAATGAATCAATGCTTGCTCTGTAACTTCTTTAGGATTATCCATTATTCTTGGAAAAGGAGCTGAGCACACTGAATCCCATACCTTACGTAAATGTTTTAATGCTGCAGAATGAAAAGTTGCAACAGTCGCATTATTAACGCCTAATTTTTTAAGACGTTCTTGCATTTCTTTAGCAGCCTTTACAGAGAAAGTTACCGCCAAAACGCGATTTTCATCCCATTCTCCTTTAGTACACGCATACGCTATTCTGCGTGTAATAGTGCGAGTTTTACCGGCACCAGCGCATGCCACAATGCGAACAGGACCATTTAACGCAATGGCTGCCGCACGCTGTGAATCATCTAAATCATTCAATAATGACTCTGGAGAAGAAATCATATTTCTATTGTTACAGCAAACAAAGAAAAAATAAAAGATTAAAACACAAATGTGGTTAAAGGTTATTTGACTATATCTCGCTGCTTTGTATTACTGTTGAACTGTGACACAGATAAGCAGATTCAAGTTGGTAGCGCTGGCCTCATCGGTCATGCCAGAAGTACAATTCGCCGGAACCCGCCAAAGTGAGCAGGCAAACGCCACCGATGCCGCTGCGGGAATATCTCATGCCGTTATTCAAGACGTTTCTGGTAACCTTTATGACATTTTTGTAAGCTCCGAGAAAAAAGGGCAAAAACGCTTACACGACAGAGCTAGAGCAGCATGGGTGCTGCAAAAAACCAAAGGACTTGCAGCTCTTGGATTTACACACGAAGAAATGCTTAAGTTTGTTCCTGGCTCCCTTTCAAACCAGAACAATCAAAATACGCAAAATACAAAAGCTGCGCAATCTACACAATCTACACAATCTACACAAGAAGATAACCAATCTGATTCAAACAGCTTATATGGCGAAAGACTTGGACAGGCAGATTTTAATAATCCAACAGTATTGATTTGCCCACATTTAAACGGAAGCGCTAGAGAATTAAGCCTTCTTACAACAGACGATTGCGTAAACGCTGGCACAGCCATGGGCGCAATTCACCGACTAAGCCCAGCATTTTTAACAAAAGGCGGCTACCCGACTTTTACTACTGGTCAGATTCGAGCACAATTAACATCTTGGATTAAAAGGCTACGTCAAGCTGGTCACATTCCTACTGAAATCACCGATAACTGGTCCAGAGTGCTTGAAACCGATGGATTGTGGGCATTTGACACTTGCCCTGTTCACGGCGGTTTTAAAGATGGAGATTTTCTATTTTCTGGATCTACGATTACTGCAATAACCAATTGGCAGAGCATGCAAATCAACGATCCTGCGCGAGATTTAGCGTGGATTTTTGCAAAACTTAATGAACAGCATAGGAATGCACTTCTTAGCGCTTACGGAAGAATGCTAGGAGCCAGATTAGACAGCATGATTATGCTTCGCGCAAACCTATGGCTTCAAATGGAGCAGGTTGGCGACTTTGTTCAAGCTTTGCAGCGTGCGGATACAACTGGGATCATGCGCTTTAAAGCACAAGTAGAACGTCTTGCTCACGAGCTTACGCGTATAAACAATTCTAGAAACGCAAATGCTAATCAAAACAACAATTCAAGCGCAAATCCTGCGTCTTCTCTAACTGTAGGAGATATAGTTAAAGACGATACTATTGAATCTTCTGATGCCACAAATGAGAGCAATATAAGTGCTAAAAGTCAGACAATTGCTTTAAACAGCAATAACGACAGCACGAGTGAAAACCCTACAAAAGTGAACTATTCAAATTCACAAGCGCAAGAAGATTCTTACAAAGAGTCTGATAATACGAATGCTACTAAAACTACATCTGTTGCTGATAATCTAGAAACACAAGTTATAAATAGCATTATCAATAACGCCGATAATAGTAACAAGAATAGTGACGGAAGCATCGAAAGCAAGATTGAGAGCAATAACAGCATCGAAAGCAAAGATAACAATGTAGAAAATACTGGCAAAAATAACAATGAAGATTTAGATAAGCCAGCAACTATTATTATCCCAATGCTAAAAGATGCAGATCAAGCTATTAAAGATGCTAAAGACAAACTGAGTAATTCGTAAATGCTAAATATTAGATGCTAAATATTAAGTAAAATCAAAGAAACCAATTATTAAAAGTATCAAAAGTATTAAAGGAAACAAAATGAAGGTAACAATCGGAGTTAAACACGTAAACGACACTATCAGCTTTGAATCAGAACAAAGCGAAGAAGACGTGCAGAATATTATAACCAATGCAATCAAAGACGAAAAATTAATCACCATTACAGATAAAAATAACAGGAAAATTGTTGTACCTAGCAACTCTTTTGCCTATGCAATAATCGGAGATACCCCAACACACACTGTTGGTTTCAACGCATTGTAATTACAAAACTAGCGATTTAGGATTTTACTCACTACTTCGTCGCTAGTTGTTTCTTCACCAAGACTATTTGGTTTCCCGCTTCCGTGCCAATCAGAGCCGCCAGTAACAAGCAAATCCAAGTCTTTTGCTAATCCAAATAGTCTTTGTCTTTGCGTTAAAGAATTACCACGATGATACACTTCTAAACCATCGAGACCTAAACTAGCGTAATAAGCAATTTGAGAGTCTGAAAGAATAACAGGATTCCTACTATAATCCGCAGGATGTGCAATAACGCTCACTCCCCCAGCATGTTTAATAACTTTAATAACTTCATCAACGCTGGGAGAAGGCGTAGGAATGTAATAAGGTCCATGAGGCGCTACTGGCCCTGCAAAAGCCTGAGATCTTGTTTCAAAAACACCTGCAGAAACCAATGCATCTGCAATATGTGGTCTGCCAATCGTAGTCAGATTCCCTTTACCTGCTTGATCAAGAACATCTTGCCAAGTAATCGGAAAATCGTGCGACATAAGCTCCACCATTTTACGCGTGCGATTTAAACGACGTTTCCTTGTTAAATCAAACATTTCAATAATGCACTCGTCATTTGGATTATAACGATAAGAAAGCATATGAACCGATATATTACCTTCTACAGATGTAATTTCTGATCCAAAAATAACTGGAAAATCCGCAATATTAGCAGCTTCTTTAAAATCACTCCAACCAGCAGTAGTATCGTGATCTGTAATAGCCACACCTTTAAGACCAATAGTTTTAGCTTCATTTACCAAATCTTCTGGCGACTTTGTGCCATCGGAATAAAAGGTATGACAATGCAAATCCCAACCAGAATTATTCTCATCAGTGTTTGCAAAAAAATCAATATCAGCGCTAGTGCTAGTTACAGTCATACAATTATCGTAAACTGTGGCATGTAACGTTTATCTTATAAACGATTAATCCCTACATTATTAGCGTTTACAGGAGTACTTATGGATAGCTGTAATTCACAAACAGAACTCACTAATATAAATGAGCTATCTAAAACGGAAAACAATGTAGACGAAAAAACACTTTACGAAACAAAATCATTAAAAGGCTGGAGACATTCTGCTACTTGGGTTTACGCTATTATGCTAGTTACTTCTGCAATAGCCCTTCTAACATCTCTAATATTATCTTCTGAAACTTTAGCTCTTGCGCGCACACCGCACAAAGCGCTTGGATGCGATATAAACACTCTCGTATCATGCTCTAAAGTAGCTCAAACATGGCAAGCAGAATTCATACGATTTGGCGAACTAAGCTTCCCTAACGCCTTCTTTGGAATAGCAGCCGAAAGCGTATTTGTAACACTTGCTGTAGTCGGAATAGCAAAAGTAAAACTTCCAAAATGGCTAGCGATATTTAGTTGGGTAGGCGGATTATGCGCACTCTTGTACGCGTATTGGCTGTTTTCTCAATCAATGTTCGTAATACAAGTTCTTTGCCCATGGTGCTTAGTACTAATGTTTTGCACCACTCTACAGTTCATGTCACTTAGCCACGCAACAGTTAGCGCGCAAGGAATTGGATTAAAAAATAAAATTCTAAACGCGTACTACAGAATTAACTACGATTTAATCGTAGACTCACTATGGATATTCGTAATCGTACTACTAATTTTAAGCAAATACGGTCATGCCATATTTGCTTAAGTCGCATGTAAAATCGCAAGTAATAAGATATGAGACACCATCTTATATAAGACATGACTAATCTATAATCAGCATTCACTATTAAGCAGCGATTGCGATAGCTTAGCAATGCGATTGCTTGAATCGGAGTTAGTGAGCACAACGCTCCCCTCATTATCTTTATCCGCAAGAAGATTCATTGAATCTAACACGCTTTTAAGATGATGAATAGTGCCAGCATTACCATCTACAATCTTCACGCAATCAGGCAAAAACTCGCGAAAATAACTTTTATAAAACACAAAATGAGTGCAACCCAAAACAACTGAATCAATATTGTTTAAATCATAAGAATCAAAATACTTATGCAAAGCACTCATAACAATATTTTTATTGCCTAAATCACCATTTTCCACAATTTCTACCAAATCTGGGCAAGGCCTAGAAAAAATTTGGTGATCTTGCGTAAAACGATTCATAAGTTCCGCAAACTTGCGCTCCTTAAGCGTTAAAGGAGTAGCCGCAACAATCACGCGCTGAGACGCGCCACCACCTAAGTCGCAAGCAAGCTTAAGAGCAGGTTCCATACCAATAATCGGCATACTATAATGCTCACGCAAATCTTTAACAGCAGCAGAAGTGGCAGTATTGCAAGCAATGACAATAGCTTTAACATTAAGACTTGCAAAATGCTCAACAATCTTAAAACTAAGCGCACGCACTTCTTGCGGAGTTTTTACGCCATATGGAGCATTGGCAGAATCCCCAAAGTATATAATGCGCTCATTTGGCATTGCTTCTCTAAGCTCACGAACTACAGAAATACCACCTAACCCAGAGTCAAATACACCTATTGGAGCGCACGAAGACATAAAAACCTCCTAATAAACTCTTACAATGGTACTTTTTAGCACAAACATAAGCTTTACAACACAGCATCAATAAGGCTTTGCGTGTAGGAATTCTTAGGGAAACGCAATACATCTTTAACGCTTCCCTGCTCAACAATCCTTCCGCCTTTTACAACACTAACTTGGCTAGCAATGCGGCTTACTAAAGCCAAATCATGCGTTATAAACAAGCACGAAAAGTTGTACTGCTTTTGCAAGCTACTTAAAAGATTTAGGATTTTCAGGCAATGATTTGCATCTAACGCCGAAGTTGGCTCATCTGCAATAATCAAAGAAGGACGATTTATTAACGCTCGCGCAATGCCAACTCGCTGTTTTTGGCCGCCAGAAAGCTCGTGCGGGAACCTGTTTATTAAGCTTAATGGCAAATGCACTTGATTAAGAACAAGCTCCACGCGCTTTTTGCGCTCTTCTTCTCTAAGACTTTTATTGACAATAAGAGGCTCGGCAATGCTCCAACCTACAGTTTTTAAAGGATTTAGCGCCGAGCCAGAATCTTGAAAAATGAACCCAATATTGCTTAAAATCTTGCTATTTGCGCGCTTTTTGCAATCGGAGTATAAATTAAGACCCTCTATGCTTATGCTGCCAGATTCTGGCTTAAGCTGACCAGAAATAAGCTTTGCAATCGTTGTTTTTCCAGCACCAGATTCACCAACCAGCGCATGCGTTTTCCCCCTTAAAATATTAAGATTCAAATCACTTATTGCGTATTTAGAAGGGTTGAAAATTTTAGAATACTTAGCATATTTAGCAGAAACATTTTGAATGTTTACGCAAAAATCGCCAGCCTCCGAACTAGTTGATTCGCTAGCTAAATTATTAATATCAAAATCAACAATAGAGTCTAAAAGAGAGCGCGTATAGCTGTTTTTAGGATTAGAAAACACATCTTTAACTAGTCCACTTTCAACAATACTGCCACTGTTCATAACATAAACTGTGTTTGCAAAAGCCTTAACAACGCTCATATTATGCGTAATAATCAAAACCGCAATATTATGCTTTTTAGCTAAATCGCGCAAAAGCTGCAAAATCTTACGCTGAGTTGTAACATCCAAAGCTGTTGTAGGCTCGTCTGCAATAAGCAAAGAAGGTCGATTAATAATTGCCATTGCAATCATTGCGCGCTGAAGCTGCCCGCCAGAAAGTTCGTGCGGATAAGACCTATAAACGCGATTTACATCCTTTAGGCCAACCTCGCTAAGGGAATCAAGAACTCGCGATTTTCTAGCGCGAGCGCTCATCTTACCAAACTTTTCGGGATGATATTTTAACGCCTCTTCAATTTGCTTGCCAAGACGCATAACGGGATTAAATGCAGTAGATGGCTCTTGGAACACCATTGAAATAAGCCCCGAACGAATATAAGAATACGGAGCATTATTGCTTAGTAAATCCAAACTGTCATTAGCGCTTGTATTAATAACCGCTTTGCCAGAAACACTAAAATCGCCTGGAAGAAGACCCATTAACACCAACGAAGTTAAGGACTTTCCCGAACCAGATTCGCCAACCAGCGCACTAATTTTGCCCGCATATAAGTTTAAATATACGTTATGCGTAATCTGATTTTTGCCAATCGCAATAGACAAGTTACTAACGCTAAGCACTGGGTTTTCGCGATTTTCCAACATTTTCTTAAATCCTTTTCTAGTTTCTAAGCGAAACTCGCGCATAGTTTGGATAAGCCGGGAAAGACCCAACAAAGAAGTTTTCCACATTGCTTCCGTGAATATAAGTGTTCTTAGAGTAAATAAGCGGAACGATTGGAGAATCGCGCATAATCTCTTTATCAACCTGCTGCCAAAGCAAATCTGCACGCGACTTATCTATAACGCCAACAGCTTGGCGAATCAAGGAATCCACTTTTGGATTCGAGTAGCGAGATATATTCCAATTGCCGCCGCCTATTTGCGAAGAGTCAAAAAGCGGGCCAATATTTGCATACGCAGAAGGAAAATCAGGCTGCCATTTAGACAAAGCTAAATCGTAGTCGCCAGAATCGCCAGTAATCATATCGGTAAAAATCTGCGAATCCACAGTTCGTATAGAAACATCAATTCCAACGCGCTTTAAGCTTGCTTGAATAGAAGATGCCACTTGCGCCTGATCTGGGCGAGCAATAAGACTAAACTTTAGTTTAGATTTACCCGATTCCTTTAATAATTGTTTAGCCTTTTCTACGTCCCCACGCGGATTTGCAGAATAGAGATTATAGACTTTGCGCTCGCTTACGCCTGGAGTAATAAGCGTTGTTGCAAAACCGCCAGCAACCGCACCGCCCTTTGCTCGCTGATACGACTGCTTATCTACAGCGTACTGAATCGCCTTTCGGATCTTAACATCTTTAATACGGCGATTGTTCATGGCCAAATATTCCAACGCTCCGTCACCGCTTGTAACTAAAAGATTGCTCGACTTGTAGCTTGCTTTAGCTTGTGCGCGTTGAGCTGGAGGCACAAAATCTGCAAGAATAGCATTGTCTGCGCCAGAATTGCCTTGAATCATAGATTGGGCAGCAACAGAAGGATCAACACCAAGCTTCCAAATTATCTTGTCTGGGTAATTAGCTCGAATTGAATCCGCGCTGGAATCCCAATTAGTGTTTCTAACCATAACAATTTGCTTGCCAACTTCGTTTTCAACAATTTTGTACGGTCCAGAAGCAACTGGGCTTTTACCATAATCCTGCGCATTCCCAGAATTTAACGGAACGGGAGCAAAGGCCGCCAAAGACGCAACCCAAGGCCAATTAGCAAAAGCAGCATTTAGTTTAAAAATGATTGTTTGATTGTCTGGAGTTTCAATCGAATCCAAAGATTTGCCACTAAACGGACCGGCATAGTCTTTAGCACCTTCCAAAAGCGCTTTGTGGTAACCGAATCCGCCTGTAAGCGAGTTTGCAAAAGAACGCTCAAGACCATATTTAATATCTTTAGACGTTATTGGGCTTCCATCCTGGTATTTAATGCCTTTTCTAAGAGTGTACTTCCAGGTTTTTCCGCCGTCTAAAGCAGTTCCCGTATCTGTTGCTAAATCGGCAACAACACGCGTTTTGCCACTTGGCGTTACTTTCCACGTTGTTAAAGCGCGGAAAACTAGGCTATTAGAGGTTATTGGCAAACCCTGACTTCTTGCAGGATCAAAATCCATTTTTGATTCAGAGCTTAGAATTGTAAGCGTTCCTCTCTTTTTTGGATTGCTATTAAGCACAGAAGCATTAGGGAGTCTTTTTTGTAGATTTTGACCACTTTGCACAGCAGATCCGCAAGCAGAAAATGCATAAACCAGTGAAAACACTAGAATTACGGAAATTGCTCTTAACGTATTTAGAGCAAAACCACGATTAAATTTTTTGATGATTTGATAATAATTTTGTGTATTTTGCATGATTTTTCCTTAATTTTTTATAAAGTTATAAAGTTATTAAAAATTTTTATTATTGTGATTTAAAGAAAACTTTAGTAGCGACTTTAGTTGCAACCTTAATGGCGATTTTGTTGGCGATTTTAATCGCTCACTAATCACCACTTTAAAGGGCGACTTTAGCCGCTCTAGGATCAAGCAAACAATAACAGACGTCAACAATAAGATTTGCAATTATTACAAGAGCGGCCGAAAACAGCGTAACTCCAACCAAAACTTGCAAATCAAAAGTCTTAACAGCGTCTAAAAGAAGCGAACCCAACCCGTGCATAGAGAACACACGCTCAGTTATAACCGCTCCACCAAGAAGACCGCCAAGATCTAAACCAAACATTGTAAATATTGGTAAAATCGCATTTCGCAAAGCATGATTTACTACAACATGTGAATCGGGCATGCCCTTTGCTCTTGCAGTTCGCACATAATCTTTACCAAATTCCCTAATCATTGTAGAACGAGTAATGCGCGCATAAAAAGCGCCATTTATCAACGCTAAAACAATCCAAGCGAGTAGCAGATGCCAAGCCCAGTCAAAAGGATTAGCAAAGAAGCTAACATATCCACCCGTAGGAAAAACGGGAATGTAAACCGCAAAAGCAATAATCGCCAGCAAACCAATTAAGTAGGTAGGAGACGAAATACCAATCGAAGATATTGCTACAATTAAGCGGTCAATCCACGAATCACGCTTAACCGCTTGCAAAACGCCTGCAAATACGCCAATTATCATCCACAAAACAGCAGCGCCAATGGCGATTGATGCTGTAACTGGAAAACGACTAAAAATCAAACCAGTAACAGGCTCATTAAGCGCAAAAGACCATCCTAAGCAAGGAGCCGCGCAAACAATTGCGCTGGCAGATGCAGAATCGCCAAAAGTACGACCAACAAAAATACCCTGCAAATAGTTAAAAAGCTGACTATACCAAGGCAAATCAGTTCCCATAAACGCAGAAACTTGTGCTAAACGCTCAGGCGTGCAAGGTTTGCCGCACATAAGCTGAGCAGGATTTGTTGGAGTCATAAAGAAAATCAAAAACATTGCCATTGCAATAACAGCAATAACAGCCAAAGCGCTTGCAACGCGCCTAATAATGTAAAGAAAAACGCTCATGCTGCTATCTCCATTTTTGAAGAAAGCCAATCGCCCAGCATATTAAACCCGAGCGCAAGCAGTGACAAAGATAAACCTGGGAATATTAAATACCACGGGTCTACCAATGCCCACTGCACTGCGTCGGATATTGAGCGTCCCCACGAAGGCGAAGGCGGATTCATGCCAACGCCAAGAAATGAAAGTGCCGCTTCGAGTGCAATACGGCCTGGTATAGAAAGTGTTGTATTAACAATGATTATTGGAAGCATGTTTGGCAAAATCTGATTGCGCAAAACATGAAAAGCACTAGCGCCCATAACTCTAGAAGCCACAGCAAAATGGCGATTTTTAAGGCTAAGTGTTTCGCCGCGAACCAATCGCGCCATACTAGGCCAACCAAAAAAGCCGATTACAAGAGTTAAAAGAAGCGGACGCGGGAAAGTTTGAGGCACAATCGCAGAAAGCGCAATCGCAAAGATTAGGAACGGAAACCCAAAGAACACGTCCATAATGCGAGAAATTGCAAAATCAACAAAACCACCAAAATAACCAGCAATAACGCCAATTACAACGCCTAAAACAACGGAGATCGCAGTAGAAGCTAAGCCAATTCCAAGAGAGATTCTTGAGCCGTGAGAGATGATTGCAAATAAGTCAATTCCGCGCAATGGCGTTACGCCAAACCAATGTTTTGAGCTTATTCCGCCTATGCCTGTAGGCAACGAAGAATCCGATAAAACATCGGGATTTTCGCTATATGGATCATTACCTGTAATAAGAGTAAAAAGGTCGGCAAAAATCGCCAATAAAACAAACAGTGATATTATTGCAATTCCAACAATTGCGGTAACACTTGATAAGTCGCGCTTACTACGCGAATAAAATACACCGCCCCTTTTCATCGCCACTCATTTCGTTACCTGCACTTTCGTATTGCAATTTTTCTATAAAACTAACAAATACAAACATGAATAAATTTGTATTATTGTCATAATGAATTTATATGAAGGTATGGAAGTGTAGAAAATCAGAGTGTCGCATTGCTTCACTTTTCGCTTAGAGCGTATCGCGACCCCGATTTCGCCTACACTTATGCGAAATCCGAAGACAAACAAAACGTGCCGACGTATGAATCATACAACGGCACGTTTTTTGTTTAGTTAATTAGCTGTTAGTTGTGTTTTTTACGCGCGCTTAAGACTTACGCTAAGCTCAGTTGCGCTAGAATCAGCCTCAGTAACTTCTAAGCTTGTAGCAAGAGTTTCGTTAGCAATCAAATCACGGAACTGCTCAACTTTAGCAACGTCCACGCTAGGCACATTCAAAGTCAAAGCGATTCGGTCTGTAACATCCAAACCGTTCTCCTTACGAGCATCCTGAACAGCGCGAATAGCGTCGCGAGCGTAACCTTCAGCAAGCAAATCGCTAGTCAAAGCAGTGTCGAGCATAACGAAACCGCCAGTTGGCATTGCAGAAGAAGCCGTATTCGCAGCCGCTTGAGCATCCGAAGACTCAACGCGATTAACAAGCTCATACTCGCCTTGTTCAAGCGCAACTTCGCCGTTTGGAGTCATAACAACAGGAGCGCCAGACTCGTTAACACGCCAATCGCCACTCTTAGAAGCCTTAATAGCAAACTGCACTTGCTTACCCAAACGAGGGCCAGCCGCGCGAGCGTTAACCTTAAGCTCGTGAACAATCTTCAAACCGTGTTCGCTTGCATCTTGCAAAGTGCAGAATGTGACATTCTTCACGTTAAGCTCGCGCTCAAGCACCTGCTCGTAAGGCTCTACAGCAGCAGTATTTTCTGCAACAACAGTCAAGTTTGCCAACGGCTGGCGCACACGCAACTGTTCCGCCTTGCGCAAAGAAAGCGTAGAAGACACAACCTCGCGAACCTTATCCATAGCAGCAACCAAAGCATCGTCGTGCGCAAGAACAGCACCAAGCTCAGTGACTTCGCCAGCCTTAGGGTTCTTCTCGCCATCTGAAAGCATTTGCGGCTCAACCAAATAAGGCCAATCAGCCAAATGCACGGATTCGCCGCCAGTAAGACCACGCCACACAGCCTCCGCTTCCATCGGAGCAAGAGGGGAAATTGTGCGCATAAACACTTCCAACACAGTGTAAAGCGTGTTAAAAGCAGTCTCGTCTTCATTCCAGAATCGGTCACGGCTGCCGCGAATATACCAATTTGTAAGCACGTCAATAAAATCGCTAACTGCTGCGCAAGCATCGCTAATCGCAAACTCGTTCAAGCACTTTTCTACACGCTCAACAAGCAAACGCGTGCGAGCAAGCAAGTAGCGATCCATATTGCAAAGGCCTGCAACCTCGTCCGCGCGAAGCATGCGAGCATCGTAGCCCTTACCACCATTTGCAGCGTTAGCATACAAAGTAAAGAAGTAGTAAGAGCTCCAAACTGGAAGCATAACCTGACGAACAGTATCCCTAATGCCGTCTGCAGTCACAATCAAATTGCCACCGCGCAAAATTGGCGAAGACATAAGGAACCATCGCATTGCGTCCGAACCGTACTCGTTGAAAACGCCATTAACATCTGGGTAGTTGCGCAAATGCTTACTCATCTTCTGGCCGTCGGAACCAAGCACAATGCCGTGGCAAATCACGTTCTTAAAAGCTGGGCGATCGAAGAGAGCCGTAGCCATAATGTGAAGTGTGTAGAACCATCCACGAGTCTGACCAATGTATTCAACGATGTAATCGCATGGGAAGTGCTCTTCGAAGAAGTCCTTATTTTCAAAAGGATAATGGAACTGTGCAAAAGGCATAGAACCAGACTCAAACCAGCAATCGAGAACGTCCGTAATGCGGTGCATTTGCGACTTTCCAGTAGGATCGTCTGGGTTTGGTCGAGTAAGGCGATCGATATACGGGCGATGCATATTCACATTGCCATTGTCGTCGCGAGGATAGTCGCCAAAATCAGCCTTAAGCTCATCCAAAGAGCCATACACGTCTACGCGCGGATACTTTGGATCGTCACTCACCCACACTGGGATTGGCGAGCCCCAGAAGCGGTTACGGCTAATCGACCAATCGCGAGCGTTAGAAAGCCATTTACCGAACTGGCCGTCTTTAACGTTTCCAGGAATCCAATTAATCTCTTGATTAAGCTCAAGCAAGCGCTTCTTAATCTTTGTAACAGAAACAAACCAGCTAGAAACAGGCTTGTAAATAAGCGGAGTTGCGCAACGCCAGCAATGAGGATAGCTGT
>QWCD01000080.1_pt1 | contig 31513 bp, 40 predicted proteins | sample 1972461 | NCBI WGS metagenome assembly QWCD01 (sample SAMN09866717, study PRJNA288562) | Human vaginal metagenome isolate term4_vaginal, whole genome shotgun... | isolation source: vagina | host: Homo sapiens | place: USA: California | reverse complement strand
ATCAAAGATAGGCGTGGTAAAAGGATAAAAGCAGATCTTATCCTAATAAAACAAGCTATTTTAAGCATAGGAAATGCTCATAAAAGTAGCTGGTGGATGGAGTATGTCCGCCGCTTTTGCCTTACAAACAACTTAGAGTTTAACGCTTTCAACCTAGAAGCTGACATTTCTAAAAGCACATTTTACCGCCACGCAAACAGCCTAATTAAAAAAGATGCTGATATAAGAAATTTCCTAAGGGGTGGACTTGATGGGCTAACTGATATGAATTTAAGTGTAAAAAGAGATTATCTAATGGAAAATGAAGAGTGGCAAATAGATGCTACAAGCTTTGATTTTATGTGCTTAAATGAAAAGGGTGAGCCTCAAAGATATGAAGCCATTGGCATAGTTGATGCAAAAAGTGGAAAAAGAGTTTATGAGTTAGCAGACTCACCAAATTCATACGCAAATGTGCGTCTTTTAAAAAAAGCTTTTATAAAAATGGGTCGTCCAGGTTACATTAAGGGCGATAACGGAAAGGACTATGTAGGGACGCATTTTCAAGGGGTTTTAGCAAGGCTTGGGGTATCTTACATTGCAGCAGCTCCATTTAAAGGCTATCAAAAAGGTGTGATTGAAAGAAGTCATGGAGTAATGCAAAATTTCTTTGAGGCTTTGCCTGGATTTATCGGACATAATGCAGGAGCTAGGATAAAAAAAGAAAACGAAGCTTTGGAAAAAAGCAAAAGATTAAGTGGGGTTAAAACAAATATTAAAAATTTACTAACCAAAGATGAAATGCAAAGCATGATAGATAGCTGGTGCGATAAGAAATATGGCTTTAGTAAAAATGTAGATAGGGCGTGGTTTGATGAAAGGCTTTTTGGCAAGGCTTATCAAAGAGTGCTTAGTGCTAGTGGCATAAGTATAAACAGTATCACTTATCAAAGCCTTGAGCTTTATAAACACCTGAAAATCGGTGACAGTGTGGAGGTGATAGAAGACATTGATGATGCATCAAAAGTCTATGTTTATCATAAAGGTGAGTTTATATGTGAGATAGTCCATAGCGAAGTTAAAAACATGACCGCCGAAGAGGTTAAAAAAGCTAAAAAAGAGTATCAAAAAACTCATATAACTCCTACAAAGAACTATATCAAGTCTTTAAGAGATGAAAAAGATGCTTACTATAAAGAAGTTGCTAAACAAAACTTAGATGAGAAAATGAAAGCTAAAAATAGTGTGATTAAGAAAGAAAGTGCGGCGAAAAAAGTAGAAGATGAAGATAGTAGTAGTGGCGAGATTTATTTGCCTGATATAAATGAAGTTTTAAAAGAATTTGTGGGATAAAACCACTTCTTAAAGGTCTTTTGAAAGGCTTTTAAAAAGTGTTTAAACATTTGGGTTGCAAATACCAGCTCAAAGTCAAAAGAACAGCTCCAAGGGTTGCTTTTGGCTGGTATTTTTTTATGAGGGGGGTAATGAGGAGTTTGTAAATCCCTTGTTCGCATCAAAATAACAGCCCTCACGATTGATGCTCACAAGGGATTTACTTATGAGGCTAAGGTTTGTTCGAGTTAAAGAATAGCCCCAAGGGTTGCCTCTTTGCTGGTATTTGAAAAAATATGAGGTTTATAAAAATTTAGGAGTTTAAAATGATAGATGAAGTAACAAAACAAGCTTACGCGGAGTATGAGAAAAATGGTGGAAGTTTTAGAAAGTTAGGAGCACTTCTTAAAATGAACCAAGCCTATGTTTCAATGGCGTTTAATGGCTGGGGAGATTATGCTTTAAGTAGTGAGAAAAAGGCTGTGGCTGAGAAAAAAATAGTAGATTTTTTCAACTCAAAAAGATTAAGTATAACAAGCCAGTATGATGAAATTTGTAAAAATGATGACATTTTGCCATTTACTAATACGATCATAATAATGGCAAGTGTTATTAAAGCTATAAAGCAAAGAGCTTTATTAAAAATTATAGGAAAAAGTGGCACAGGTAAAACAACAGCTATAAAGGCTTTAATTAAAAAGCTTCCTCAAGCTGTTTTAATCTCATCTTATGCTGGAATGAGTAAAAAAGAGCTCCTTGAAAATATAGCAAAAAAAATAAAAGCCCAACCTGAAAGGGTTGGTACTGCACATTTAATGAGTGCTATAAAAGATGCTTTAAAAGGAAGCGATAAGGTTATCATCATAGATGAAGCAAACTTTATAAGTACCATAAGTTTAGAGCAAATTCGCCATATACAAGATGAGACAAATACACCGATAATTTTAGTAGGAACTGAAAATTTACAAAGACAGATCTTAAACAGCCACGAACAAGTTATCACAAGGATAAGAAATACTCATCAGCCATTAAAGAGCTTTAGTGAAAATGAAGTGATAATGCTTTTTGAAAAAAGCAAAATAGAAATAGATGAAAAAATGGCTACAAAGATATGGAAAAGGTGCAAAAACTTAAGAGAGGTTAAATACGCTTTAGATGATTTAGTTGAGATTTATAAAGGCAATATTTCAAAAATAGATGAAGTTTTGCCAAGAGATATTTAAGGAGCTAGGAGATGAGAAATTTAACACAGAGAATGCTATTTATCTCAAAAATGAAACAAAGAGGTTTTACAGTTTGCTTTAGTAAAAGTGGAAATATAGTTGGTAAGAAAAGTGGTTTTAAAAGTGGCGAAAAAGAGCCAATAAATAAGCCCTTGAAGCCACAAAATTTAAAATCAACATTTGTTTTTGGACTTGGTAGAGTATGGAGTTAAAGATGCAAAAGTATATAGATAGGTATTTTAGTGAAGAATATAAGGAATTAAACGAGCTTTTAGGTAGGTTTGATACTGCATTTAAAGTTTATCCAATAGAGGCAAGACATTTACAAAAGCATTACCCAAATTATAAGATACCTAGGGAGTGTGAGCATTTTATGGTGCTTGATTTTATAGCTTATTTGCCAAAAAAAGAGTTTGGATCAGTTATTAAAGCAATGAATTTACTTAAAAAAGAAAATGAAGATGGAAATTTAATAGAGTATGACTATTTCACGGTTAGAGAAAAAGACAAAATATCAGCTACTTTTTTAAGAAAATTAAACCAAAGAAATGTTAAAAGAGCTTTTGAAAAATTAAGAGAAGCAATTTAGTGAGCTTTGATAAGTCTTTAAAAAAAGGAGAAATATGAAAAATTTAGCAAATTTAGTTTTTGTATCCACACCTTATGCATCCATTAAATGCAAAGATGAAGATAGAAACTACTATGCGAAAAAAATAGCCATTGAAGCTTGTCATCAAGTTAGGTTAAATGGCTATGAGCCTTTGAGTCCGGTGCTAGCTTTTATGTATATTTATAACGAGCTTGATCGTATAAAAGTGCTGCAAAACTGCGAGGAACTTTTAAAAGTTTGTAGTTATTACTACTTTTACAACTGCGAGTTTTCAAAGCATAGTAAGGGGATGGCTAGTGAGCGAGATTTGGCTCATAAGCTAGGAGTTAAAGAGCTTAAATTTAGCCTATTTGACTAGGCAAGTTTATGGTAAAGATAGTTAAAAAAAGCAAAGATAATTTAGCCGTATGCCTTAAATACGGTTATGTTAATAGCTTTAAATTTATGAAAAAGTATATTTTTAAAAGGAGTAAAAAATGGCAAAAGTAAATGAAAAAGGTTTTTGGCAAAACAAAGAGGGAAATTTTATCCATAAAGACATGATAGCTATAGATAAACAGCTTGAGGATGAAGTTGTAGAAAAGCTTATAGTAAAAGCAAAAGAGGTTCAAAATGCTTTAAAGGAGTTTAAGGAGTTTGCTTATAAGGAGTGTTATGACTTTATAGACTTACTAAGACAAAACTACGGTATGGATAAACTAGAAAACTCTAAAACTGGGAGTGTGTGTTTAAGAAGCTTTAACGGCACAAAAGAGGTGCAAATTCAAATAGCTAAGCAAATCAGTTTTGATAGTAAATTAATACTTGCAAAAGAAAAAATAGATGAGTATTTAGATGAAAAAACTGAAAATGCTGATGCTGAGATACGCACTCTTATAACTCGTGCTTTTGATGTAAAAAACGGCAAAGTTGATGCAAAAATGGTATTAAGCTTAAAGCAATATCCAATTAGTAATCCAAAGTGGATTGAGGCCATGAAGATGATAGATGAAGCTGTTGAGATAGTAGGAACAAAAAGTTATATAAGATTTAGAGAAAGAGAAGATGAAAGGATAGATGGAGCTTTAAAGATGATAGTTTTAGATATCGCAGGAGTGTAAAGCTTTAACAAAGGGCTAAATTTAGCCCTTGATTAAGGTTTTAAGGAGTTATAAAAGATGAGTTTAGATGAGATTTATGATGAGATCAGCTTTGAAAGACGAAAGCTTATAAAAGAGCTATTTGGGGATAATAAATCATATTTACCTAGAGCTAAGGTTATAAAATATCATAAAATTTTAGAGATGGTTGATACTAATAAACTCATTGATTTTAGCATTTATATGGATAGCTTTAGAACGCAATATATAAACATGGAAGTTGCTATGACTAAGGCAATTAATGCCTATAAAAAAGCTTTAATTTTAAACTCCATAAAAAAAGGCGAAAAGGCTTTAAAAAATATCAAAGAAGTTGAGAAATTTTGTAAAGAAGCCTTTAGAGAAGAAGATCTTTTTAGCGGTCATGAAGGAAGCCCTTATATAGAGGGTGTTGTCATTTGTGTAGATGAAAATGGAAATTTAAGAAATAAATTTGTTGTAAATAAAAACGGTGTTTTTGCTAGGCTTGATAGTGTTGATGAAAAAAGAGTTTGGGAGTATTTGTTTACTCACCAAGAAAAAATCGGTGTTGTAGAGTATAAACAAGTTGAAGTTAAAAACGCTATAGAAGATAAAAAAGATGATTTAGTCGAGGTTAGCAAAGACACAATGGCTTTTAAAATGTGTGAAAAACTAGCAAAAGAAAAAAGGATAGGAAATGCTAATAAAAGCTGATGAGTTTGCAAGTGCCTATGATGTGAGCATGAGAACTTTATATGTCTTAAAAAACTATGATAAAAAAAATAAAAATTATGAGCGTTTTAAGGTAGTTAATGGCAGACTTTTTGTGGATTATGAGGCATTTTTTAAAGTAGAAAATGAGATAAATTTAGCAAGGGATCTTTACTATAAGATAATTGATGATTTTAAAAACGAATATGAAATGGCAGGATACTTTGCTAAAAAAATAGGTGTAAAGCAGGTAAATTTATACAATGTTTTTAGAAACTTTACCTTTTATGGAAACAATACATCACACTCTAATAAAAGAGAGTTGTTGATAAAGGCTTTTAAAGAGTATTTAAAAGGTGTGAAATGAAAAATTTATCAATAACTCACGCACTCAAAGCCACGATAACAGCCCTTGCGAGTGTCTTTTCGTGCGTAATTTGTTATGCAAGTTAAAGTATTAAGGATTTAAAATGACTGAAAAACAGCGTATTTTAAGAAAAAATTTATTAGCTAGAATTCACACAAATAGCAGATATAAAGAGCTTTTAAAAGTTGATGCGTGGGAGAGTTGGCTAGACGTTAGATTTGGTGTAAGTAGTTCGGCTCTTTTATCTATAGATGAGCTTAACAAAGCTTTAGATATGTTAATAAATGATGAGTTTATGGAGTGTGAGCCTGATATTTTAGGTAGAAATTTAGTAAAAAACTCTAAAATTATAAATAATTTGACTAAGAACAAAACTAAAAAAATAACTCAAAAACAATATACCTACATAAAGCACCTTGCAAATAGGCTTAATTTTAGTGATGAAAAATTAATGGTCTTTGTAGCAAAACAGATCAAAGTTTTAATAAGACTTGATAGCCAACTTAAAAGAATAAGTTTAAATGATGCAAGGCGTATCATCACAGGCTTAGAAAAAATGTGTAAATTTTATAAGAAATAAAAATGAAGCTAGATATTGATTTAAGTGATAAAAACTTACCAAATAAAGCGTATTGCAAAGACTATAGTGAATGCTTTTTTAGGAACAACTTGCTGGCCTGATAAAAGGAGATAAAGATGATTTGTCCATATTGTGCTAATGAAAAAACAAATGTCATCGCTACTGTTAAAGGGCTAGTTAATGAAAGGTTTAGAAAATGCCCAAAATGTGGTAGAACTTTTAGCACAATTGAGATAATAAAAGTAAAAGACGATGAATTAATCGAATATGAAAAGATTATTAAAGAGAGTTTAAAAGGTAGTTAAAGAGAAGCTAAGGGGAAATTAATACATTTTAAAAGTAATTTTTAGATAAAATAAAGAAAAAATTTAGGGATAATAAATGGATAAATTTGGTAAGCCAAAACAAAATATTTCGGATCAAGTTAATGTATACATGAAAAAAGATAAAGGTATATTATTTAATGAAATAGATGAGCTAGAAGCCATACAGTTTTTAACGAACAACAGCTACCTTTTTAAGGTTAAATCGTATTTAAAAAACTATGATAAAAAACCAAATGGTAAATATATAAACGTTGAATTTGCGTATTTAAAAGAGCTTTCAACTTTAGACATGTATATTCGCAGATATATTTTAAAAATCAGCTTAGATATTGAGCACTCATTAAAAACAAAACTTATGAGGGATATAAGCCTAGATGATAGTTGTGATGGGTATGAAATAGTTGATAAGTTTCTAGAAAACAACTATAATTTAAAAAATTATTTTATTAGTCATAAGCAAAAACTAGACAATGGCGAAAAAATTGGGTTTAGCGCTAAAGACAATATAATAAAAAAATATGGTGTAGATTTATCTGCTTGGAATTTGATTGAAATTTTAGAATTTGGAAATTTTATTAATTTTTGTAAATTTTATTATAAAGACAATGATGCCACCTTTAATGATATAAAAAACAATCTAGAGTCTATTAGGATAATAAGAAATGAATCAGCCCACAATAACTGCATTATTCATAATTTAACTACGCAAAGAGACTTTAGACCAAGTTATAATTTAATTGATCTACTTAAAGATAAAATAGACTTATCTCAAAGGGCTATTAATAAAAAAATGAAAATACCAACAATAAATAATATTGTTTCTTTGCTTTTTGTATATCAAAAAATATGTAATTCTAAAAAGATGAAAAAAGCTAGTTTAAAAGAAATAGTATCACTTTTAAAGAAAATAAAAAGAAAAGAAAAATACTTTATAAAAAATAGTAAAATAACAAGCTCATATTTTTTTATAGTAAAAGCATTTTTTCATTTTAAAAAATTTTATTAAGTTTTAAGAATAAAACAGTTACAATCACAGCACTTGTACGCGCATGAACTTGCGTAAGCCTTTAGGTTATTTTAACCTGAAGGCTTAAATTTATTTTAATAAATCATCTTCGATTTTTTCTAAAATATCATTTTTTAAATTTCTTTCTAAATTTCCGTTTTTATCAACTGGTAAAAAAGGTCTTGCAGGAATGCCCTTTTTAGCTGAGCCAAACTGATGCGTTAAGCCATATGGAAAACCGCGTGATTTTGCATAGCTCTCAACCACAACGCTTTTATTACTAGCTCTAACACCCCAGCTATCTTTTAAATTTGAACTTTCTATCAAAATTCTTTTATCGCCATAAACTCCATAACGCTTTAAAAAGCCACTTTTTAAGGACTTAGCACCTTTTTTAAAGGCTTTAGTTTTTCCACCTGCATAGCTAAATGCGGTATTTGATGATATAGGTTTCCATTTCTCACCAAATGGGCTAATTTCATTTTCAAAACTTTCATCAATGCAAGAGCGCACCATCTCACCGATTGCCCTTAAAGTAGGCTTTAAATTCTTGGTTTTTTTCTCTAAGCTTAAAAGACTTTTTTGAATACCCTCAATGCCTGTTATTTTAACTCCCATATTTATCCTTTTTATGGTATAATAGTAATAAGAGTAACTAGTTTGATGGTGCTAATGTGGCAGGCAGACAGAGGATAAATCTCTGGGTATTGTGGGTTCAAGTCCCACCGACTAGTTACTTTATTAATTTTTGAGGTGAAGATTGCTAAGTCGTTATGACAGGTAACAGCGTGAGACATATTTTATGTCGGCTTATGTTGTGGGTTCAAATCCCACCCACCTCATCTAACTTTATCAAAACACCTTTTTTTATAAGTCCTTTTATCATCTCTTTTTTAGCTTTATCAAGCGTAATTATATAATTATCAGTTTTAAATTTCTTATGAGTTTTTAACATCTCAATTGGTATTAAATTTAGCCTATTTGGGTCGTTAATATCATCAAATATAAATAAAATATTCTTGTGATTATCCCTTAAATCAATGTAAATTTTACTCTCATCGCTTAAAATTTTAACGATTTGTCTCATCTCATCTATACTAAAATCGTGATTATACTGCCCTTTTCTTTCAGGTCTTGCATGATAAAGCCTATCTTTTGTTAAAATAAGTCCTTTTTTATTTATGTCTTTTAGTGGTAAAATTTTAGAGATTAACTTCATAGTCATTTGACTAAGCATACCAACTTGAACTACATTCAAAGGATATTTATAGTTTTTATTTACTATAACTTCATCTATTAACTCATCAAGTCCTTTTTGCCAAATATAAAGATCTCTTTTTTTATCAAATTCTTTTATGGCAGTTTCTAAGTCTTTGTTTTGAATCAAATTTAAGACTTTTTTAGCTTTTTGTTTAAAAGCACTGTCTAACGCACTCATATCATAACTAAAATCATCATGGCTGACATTTGGCAGCTTCCCACTAAATGGCTTCAAACCCTTTCTTTCTAACTGCTTTTTAGAATATCCCCTAACAGTGCATCTACAGCCCCAGCCATTTGGTGGGAAGTTGTTTTTCCAAAAAGGATGATCTTTTGGAAGTATTATGCCGTGCATTGCTCTGTGAGTTGGGCGAGTGCGACTATCTAAAACAGCGGTGTAGCGGTAATACTCCAAACTACTTTCATCAAGGCTTTGCTTTTTAGCTGCTGCGTAAGAAGTCTTTAAATTTGTATCAAAAATACGCTTTAAACGGCGCGCTCCAACAAATACTTTTTTTGGCTTACCACTTTTTGGATCAGTTACTTCTATCTCACCCCACCAGCCACTTTTTTTAAGATGTGGGATTATATCTTTTTTCCATTCATTAAATGTAACGCCGTTATAAAATGCTTTAGTTAGTGAGTTTTGCATATCTTTTAAAAGATCTAAGTTCATCATCTTAGCTATTGTAAAAACTCTTTTATGGGCATCATGCTTAATCTCATCGTAGTCAAAGTGGGCTTCTGGGTTTTTGGCTTTAAATCTAGCTACCAGCTCATCAGGTTTTTTAAAAAAATCAATCATCACCAAGCCCTAAAATTTCGGTATTTTCTAAGGCATTTTGCATAACAGTTTCTAAAATATCAATATCCACATCATCATAAATTTCATATAATTTATCAAAAGCCTCTTCATAAGTCTCACACTCTTTTAATAAAGTGTTTAAACTCTCTTTAATGCGTGATTGTATATCCTTTAAAGGCTTTTTAAAGTTTGAACTAGACATAAAACTATCAAATTTATCAAGTGGTTTTAATGGCATTTTATAATTTAAACTTTTTGTGGTTTTGCCTTTTGGAAGTGGTAAATCAAACTCTTTTGCCATATCATCTATATCCATCTCATAACCAAGCGAGCTTAAAATTTGCAAGGTTTGAGCCCTTTGAAGTAGGTTTTTATCTTTTTCAAACTGGATATTTATATCAACTTTTTTACCAAAGCGTTTATAAAACTTTTTAACCTCACGCGAGGCAAATTTGATATCAGCATCAATTATCTCAAAGCGGTTATTTTCGTGAATCTTGCCTTGTGCGTAACTCCCAGTAGTTGCTGTGTTTGAGCTAAGAACTGATCCATTTATACACTTTGCTATCTCAGCATCACAGTAACGGATAAACTCCATAAAGTCTTCTTGGCTTCCACGCCCTTCAAGGATTTTGATCGTATCATTTACGCCAAATATCGCATAACTTCCACTTCGCAAGTTCTCAAATGCTTCACTCATATCTTTAAGCGTTTTTTCATCGCTACTATTAGCCCCACCAATTAACGGTGGAACGCCTAAAAACTCAGCAAATTTAAGATAAAGGCTTAAAACATATTGTTTTGCATAAGCTATCCAAAGAGTTTTTAGCATAGCAGGGTTTGAAGTAATGCTTATAAAAAATGGCTCTTTGGCAATAAAGCGGTTTTTACCTATTTTTAAAGTTGGCAAATTCTCTCTAAACTCAATAAACTCCCTTCCAACAGTTTTAACCTTTAAAGCCCCATCATCTCCTAAAAATAGCTCCATTAGTGAAAAACCTGTAATTCTAGCTTCAATACTAGCTTTTATAATCTCTTCTATGTTTTCATCTTCACCCTCGCCTAGGTTGTGAGTAAAGAATTTATTCAAAGTTGAGTTAAGCCTTTTTTCACACTCACTGCCTAAGCTTGTATCTTTATCAATTAAGAGATTAAAAAGTGGAAAAAGCTCTTGTTGGTTTTTGGTTAGTAGTGCAGCTCTTACTCTACTAGCGGTAAGTTCTGTATAATAGCTCATATCGGTTTTAATAAATTCTCTTTTTGGTTTTAAAAACTCTTTCATCTTATTAACTTCCTTTTTTTAAACTTCTAAATCTTTACTTTATCTAAGTTATTGTTCTACCACACCAACTCTAATTTATTCCAAAAATAGTTTTTAAAAAACTCTTTTTTTTATTTTGAGTGGCGATAAATTTATTTGCCTTTTCATAGTCAAAATTTGGAGTTCTTGCTATCCTCCATGCAAACTCTAAGCTATCAAGCCCATCATCGTGGGCGGATTTTGGATAAGTATCAAGCTCATCTATAAAAGTGGTGCTAGATTTATCAATTAAAATCACGCCATTATTAATTGGTGGTGTTAGGCTATCGATTCTAAGTTCTTTTGCCACGCTGTTTTTAAGAGAAATTATAGGCAAGTAAATCCCAAGCTCACTTGCTCTTTTTTCTAAATAATCCTTAAAAAACTCTTGAAAAGCCACAGTTTCAATGGCTATTTTTAAAGGGCGATTTAGTCTTAAAATAGCAGCAGCTTCACTTATAATTCGCTCAGCCATAAGCTCAGGACGAAGCTTTGTCATCTTAACTTTTGCATAAAACTTACCTGTTAAAAAGCCCAAAATTGCAACACTGAAATAATCCCCTTTTGATTTGCCAAGGCTTGGATCAATTCCTATATAATAAGCATCGCATAGTGGCATCTCATCAAATGTTTGATATGATGAAAAGCTAAGCTCATCACTACTTAAAGGAAGTTGTTGATACTCGCTTAAAAACGCACCTTTACTGGCTTTATACTCAAGCATAAATTTAGTTTTATTTAATGAACTATCATCTAAAATAAACTCACTAAGGTTAAATTCCTCTAAATTAGATGGAAACTCTAGCACCAAAGGAAAAGTAAAGCTTTTAAAATCAGCTCTTTTTTCAAGCCTGTTTAATAAACAATCATAATGAAGTGTTGTGCCAATTGTTATTAAGTTATAGCTTTCATTATCTCTTGCAGGTAGCTTCATAATAGCTTTTTCAAACCAGTCATAAAGCTTATCTCTTTGACTTTTGGTTTTAACATTTTCATCGTTTTCTAAATCATCGCAAATTATTAAATCTGGTCTAAACCCACGCCAGTTCTCACCTCTTATCTTTTTACCTGAGCCATAAACACTTATTTTAAAAGCTTTTTTATTTGCATAAAATACAATCTCTTCATCAGTCCATTTAGCACCTTTACAAATGCCAAAGTCATTTATAAACAATGTGTTATTTTCTAATTCGTCTTTGATAAATTCTAGTGTCTTTTTAGATAGGTCTATGGTAGATGAGACAATTACTGTGTTTCTTTTTTTATTTAAAACAGCCATTTCATAAAGAACAAAAAAACGGCTTATTAAGGTTGTTTTAGCTGCACCTCTATAAGCTTTAAGCATAATATGCCTGTTTTTGTTCATTAGCTCTTTATGGTTATCATAGATAAAGTTTCTAAATTTAGAAGTTTCAGGGAATTTTACATGATGATTAAAGTATATTTCAACCATATTTTTAAAAGAGTTAGTAGCTTTTTTAATACGGTTTTTTTGCAAAGGATCTGTTATTTTATAAAGGTTTTTTAGCTTGGCTCTTAAGCTCTCAATTTCATTCATTGTTTTAATGTCCTGGCTAAAATTTCATCAGCATTTGAGGCTAAAAAGTTCATCACAACTTCATTATTTTCTTTTTTGGCAATATCAGCAATGATCTCAATTGCTTTGCTTATACTTTCTAAAATCTTGGCTTTATCATCTACTTTTAAAGGGGCTTTTAGTTTGTAGTAGGTATTTGTATATTCTTTTAAAATTTCTAGTTGGTCTTTTGGGCTTAGTTCTTTTATCTTATTAAAAGCTAACTCATAGCTATTTATTAGGGTTAAAATAAACTCATTTTCACTTAAACTTGCTTTGTTCCTACTTGAGTTTAACGCTAGTGCGTCCCAATCAATTCCATTTTTTAAATCATCAGCTTTTTTATTATACACAGTTTGTCTTGTTGTGCCAAAAGTTGTAGCGATATCAGAAATGCTAAAACCTTTAATATACATATTTCTTAATTTTTCATTATTCAAACTTTACCCCTTTGTTTTAAAAACGAATTTTAAGGCGTTTAGAGGGCGTTTAGAGTTTAAAATCTTTTTAAACTTATACAAAAGTATTAATCACACTTAAAACGCCTTTTAAAGCCCTTTAAAAACTTATCAAACTTATTAAATCTGCATTTTACCTTTAAAAAAGTTTTCTTTCACTCTAGATAGCACCTATATAGAGTGATTTAAAGAGATTTTACAGCTAAAATTGTGCCAGTTTTTTTAAAGGAGAGATTTTTGAATATCTTAAGCCTTAACTACAAAAATGGCGAACTTATAAAAGTTAGTCCTATTGGAGAGATTGAGGGAGCTGATGGAAGGACATTTAAAATCGATGCCAAAAAAATAATAGAAAATATTAAAAAAAATGGTGTTGATATTGTTTTAGATGAAAACCATAGTTTCGCAGGTGCGGTTGGCTGGTTTGATAAGGATAGTTTTGAAGTAAGAGATGATGGAATTTATGCAAAACTTGAACTTAATAAAAGAGGAATGGAGTTAGTTAAAGACAAAATTTACAGATATTTAAGTCCTGTTTATGATCTAAGTGGCAGAGATGTTTTATCGATTGAAAGTGTGGGGCTTGTTAATAAACCAAATGTATTAAATAACGCATTAAACAGCAAAGGAGACAAAGTGGAAAAAGAAAAAAATAGTGAGCTTGATGCTCTTAATGAAAAAGTTAAAAAACTTGAAGAAACAATCACATCTTTAAACAAAGAACTTGAGGGTTTTAAAAAAGATGACGATAAGGCTGATGAAAGTGGTAAGGCTGATGAAAGCAATAATGCAGATGAGAGCTCAAAAGAGCTAAACTCAAGAGTTTTAAAAATCGAAAACATTCTTAAAGATTTTAAAAAAATAAAAAATGAAAGTGATGAAAACAAAGAGATAAACTCAAGGCTTGAAAGCATGGAAAATACCTTAAAAAGCATAAGTTCGTTTTTTGGTAAGAAAAACTTAGAAACAAACTCAAAGTCTGATTTAAGCGATGATGAAAAAAAGGTAGCTTTAATGCTTGGACTTAGTTTTGATGAATACAAAGGAGCAAAATAATGGCACATTTCGAAGAAACAGCAATCGGCTTTAAAGCTATATTTCAAAAAACATTTAATGATGTTAAAAGCGAAGCTGATATTTTAGCTATGAGAGTAAATAGCAATAATTTAAGTGAAAAATATGTTTGGCTTGGAAATTTTCCGATGATGAAAGAGTGGGTTGGAGATAGAGATATCAAAAAGTTTAAAGACTATGGATATACCTTAGAAAACCAGCCTTTTGAAGCAACTGTAACAGTTCCAAATAACCACTTAGAGTATGACAAGGTAGGTTTATATAAACCAGCTATACAGCAAATGGCATTTAATGCTAAAAAATTTGGTGCAAAACTAATAGCTGATATTTTAAAAGATGCTGGGACTAATAAATGCTATGACGAAAAGCCGTTTTTTAGTGATGCACATATGATTGGAACTGACACTTATGCAAATTTAGGCACAGGGGTATTAAGTAGTGATAGCTTATTAGCAGCAGAGGCTTATATGATGAGTATTAAAGGTGATACTGGTCAAAGCCTAGGGGTAATGCCAACTCATCTAATTTGTGGTCCTAAAAACTTAGCAAAAGCAATACAATCAATAGAAAAAGCATATCTAACAGGTGGGGAAACAAATCCAACCTACAAAAGATACAGCCTACTTGTGCTGCCTGAGATAATTGATACTAGTTGGTATTTAATGGATCTTGGAAAGCCTGTTAAACCATTTGTTTTACAAGTTGCAAAAGATGGCGTGTTTGAGGCAAGTAATGATCATAAGTTTATGAAAGATGCTGCGCTTTTTGGATGTAAAAGTTTTATGAATGCGGGGTATGCATTGTGGCAACTAGCCTATAAATCAAGTGGGGCTTAAAAGATTTAAAAGCTTGATGACCTTATTAAAAAACTCTTAAAAATCCACGGTGTCACATACAAGAAGTATGCTCCTTGTGGATTTTACGAGTTTTTTATAATACCGCCTATTTTTGAAAATCTAGGCTTTGGCGTAGTGAATTTCAATAAGGCTTAAAAATAACTTAGGAGAGAAAAGATGCATTATAGCGTTGATATGTTTAAGGAAAAAACTAGTTCTAGTGTCCTGACAAACCAAAACACAGATGACGAATTAATCAGTGGAGATAACGATGAACGAGAAACTAAAACTAAGAGCCAAACAAAGCCTACAAAACGAAGCGGAAATAACAGACAAAATAGTGGAAATAGCACTAAAAGAGGCAAAGGATCTAACGAAGAACTTACCTCTTCCTGAGGCTTTAATATTAGATATTGCGATGTTTAGGCTCAAGCTTTTATTAAAGATTGAGCCAACGGAGCTAGATCTTATACTTTTTAGAGATGCTTTAAAAATGGCTGAGAAATTTAATGAAAATGGTGAAATTGTAAGTAATACTTTATATGGCATGAGAAAAAGCGAGTTTTTATGAAAACACTAAAAGAGGCATATGAAAAAATAAAAGAGATTTACCCTGAAGCAGTTGATGTTAGTAGTGATGATATCAAACAACCTGGGGTTTATCTTTTGCTGAATGGAGTTAGCAAACTTGACTGGCAGGTTGATTTGGTAAGCTTTAAAATTTACGTTGCTGCAAGAAGTATGATGAGTGATAATTTAGGTGTTATAAGCTTACTTGATGAACTAAGGCTAAAAGCCATAAAAGAGGCTATTAATTTAAAAGATGATCCAATTAGTGAAATTTCATTTTTAGGCTTTAAAGATAGTCTTTATATTTATAACTTTGAAATAGGTCTTAAAATTTATAGAAGCAAGGAAAACTAAATGAAAAAGATGATTATAAAAAGAATTGAAGAGATAAAAGACGCAACAATTGGTGTTTTTAGTATCTTTGATGAGCTAGGGGATGAACTCCTTACTGGCTATACACTTGAACCAGAGGGACCTGATACAACTGTATCAAATCAAGATAAAAGGATTCCACAAGGAAGATATAACGCTGTTTGGAGTTATAGCCCTAAATTTAAAAGAAAATTGCCACTACTTTTTAATGAAGCTGTAAGCAAGGATAGGCGAATTTTAATCCATCAAGGAAGATACGGCTCTGATACAAGTGGGTGCATAATAATAGGCTCAAATCTAGGGAAAAATGGGATTTTTAACTCAATTAAAAAGTTTAAAGAGTTTTTAGAAGTAGTTAAATTTGATAATTTTATAGTTGAGATTGATAACGCAGGTGCGATATGAAAGCATTAAATTTTATACTTAAATATAAAAATGCTTTAAATTTTGTAGGCATAGCTTTAAGCATAGTTTATTTTATCTATTTATCACTTCAAATTTCAGCTAAAAATAGTGAGATAAAAACGCTTAAATTTGACCTAGAAAAAGCTAAATTTGAGCTATTTGAATGTGATAAAAACTTAAAAATCCAAAACAAAGCTATTAAAGAGCTTGAAATAAAAGGCACTCCAAAAGAGCCTCCAGACGTAGAAAAAGTTAAAAAAATTTATATTAAAGATCAAAGTTGTGTAGCAGAGCTAAAAGCTTATAAGGAGCTTTTTGATGAAATCTAAATCCTTTATATGCTTAACAAATATATGGCTAACAAATACCAGCTCAAAGTCAAAACAACAGCCCTTGCGAGCAACTTTTCGCTGGTATTTACAACACTTAAAATTTATCTTAATTGTAGGTTTTTTAGCTCTTTTTACTGGTTGCAGCATCAAGCCCGAGCCTGTTTATAAAGAAGTTTTAACGCCTATTAGATGTCAGGCTAAAATGCCAGTTAAACCAGTAAATGACGGCAGTTTTGAAGCTCATAAAAACAAAATGATTTATTATATAAAGTGTGAAAATGCCTTAAAATTTTGTTTAGGAATTGAAGATGAAAAACATTAATCAAGCAATAAAGACTTGCGAAGCAAACGCAAAAATAGTAACTTTGGTATTTGCTTCTTTAAGACTAGCTTGTTACCCCGCTAAAAGGAGATTAAAATGATTGAAAGCGATGTTATAGACAAAAGTGGAAATTTCATAGCTGGGGCTGATAAATGGGGAACTTTAAGCGTGACTGTGTTTTTTGTGATTATCTTTTTGCTTTTGATTGCGGGGTTATGCTACTTTATGAAGTTTTTGTTAGGTGAGATAAAAAGAAGTGTTGATGAAAACACAAAAGCTACAAGAGATAACGCAACTCTAAACAAAGAAATAGCCAAAGGCATAAGCGAATCAAACCAAAACACCTCCAAAAACAAAGAAGTAGTGAATAAAATTTCAATTAAACAAGATGAAATTCATGAAGATGTAAAAGAGATTTTACGTCTTACAAAAAAGTAGAAACAATGTCGCAAATACTGACTAAAAAGATTTGCAAAAACTTTATTTGCTTAATTAATCAAAATTTAAACAAGGAGAGATAATGGCACGAGTATTAAGTAGAACTGGTTTAAAGGTAGGCATCGAAACAACATCAGGCACTTACAAAGAACCTACTCAAGTTTTAAAGGTTACTTCAAATATCCAACCAAAGGTTAGCTTTGATGAAGTTGAAATTCCAAATTTTGGTTTTTTTGGAGGGGCAAAGGATGTTGTCACAATCGCTGATTGGGGACAAATGGAAATTGAGGCTTCAACTTGCCTTTATAAAGACATTAATTTTTATGATAATTTGTTTTTGATGTGTAACCTTAAAAGTAAAGAAGACACTACTAAAAAAACTATCACTTACACACCAGATACTCACTCGCCAACTACTGGAAGTGTGGATCTAATTTTGCCTGATAGGAAATTTAAAGGCAAAGGAGCAAAGGCTGGATTTTCAATAAGTGGCAAAGTTGGCGATAAATTAGAGATGAAATTTAACATTAAAGCTGCATATGATGGTGAAGTGGTTGAGCCTCAAAGTATAACTGATATAAAAGCTGGTGAGGCTTTACTAATAAGACGCTTAGGAGCTATGAGTTTAAATGGGGTGCAGATTAATCTAAGTGAGTTTAGCTTTGATATGGGAAATGTTATTAACTATGAGAAATTTACAAATATCGGTGAGTTTCATATGAGTGATTATGAACCAAAGCTAACTTTAAAAATGAGACTTGAAAGTGGTGGTGATAGTGGCTTTAGGGAGTTTGCAAGTGGCGATGTGATGAGTTTTGAGGCTATTTTTAAAGATAGTCTTGGTAAAGACATTTTTAAGCTTAGCATTCCAAGAGCAAAGATATCTAAAACACCTGAGTTTGAGGATATGGATGGTATTTATGTAATAGAGCGTGAGTTTTTGGCATTAAGCAATAAAGGTGATGATAATTTTAGTTTAACTTATTATAAGGAGTAGGAAAGATTTAAAATCTAGGCTACGTGGTAGCAAAATTAAATTAAAAAGGATAAAGAAATGATAACAACAGAGTATAAAATAAATTTAACAATAGATGATGAAGTTTTTGAGTTAGAGATAAAAGATCCAAGCAAAAAGGAAAAACAATCCTTAGAAGCTAAAGCAAACGAAAGCATGAAAACCTTAAACGAACTTCAAAATTTAAATGATGAGTTAAGTCTAAATGAAAGCATTATAAAAACAAACAGTGATTTAATTAAGCAAAACTCTGCCTTGGATAAAACTAAGCTTTTACTAGAAAACAAAGAGCTTTTAATAAGAAATGCAGCCATTAAAAAAGATCTTTCAAATTTGCAAAACCAAGATGATATATCAGCAAACCTAGAAAGACTTTTTAGACTTAGAAGTGAGCTTTTTATTAGTGGTGGGGATAAAGAAAGGTTATTTAAAACCCTTGATGAAAAAGGGGTGAAGTATGAGAGCTTATGGGAGCATTTAAATAAAGAAATTTTAAAGGAAAACGAAAAAAAGTAACTAAGCTTTGTAAATTTATAATCCAGCTTTATAAAAATAAGGAGTTTCCACCAACTCCAAAGAGCAAGGCTGATAAAGAAAATTTAGAAAGCTTAGGTGTTGTATTTTTAGATAGTGAGTTTGAGACTTTGGTAGTAAAAATCTTTTTAAACTCACTTAAAACTCAAGATTTTGGATATGAGATGGAGTTTTTGTACGTTAGGGAAATTTGCTTAAAGCATGGTCTTGATATAGAGATGATTTGGGAGATTTTAAATAAGATGTTAAATGCGTTAAACAGTGAGCTAGTAAGGAAAGCTAATGTTTAAGACTAAAACTACTGCAAAAAATACAATAGAAAAAATGCTATATGAAAATATCTTTTTAAAGTCGCTAAAGTTTGATCTTGGCTCACCCTTTTTTGGAAAAACAATTATAGCTAGTATAAAAAGCGCTATAAAAAGCGTTAATACTCCGAAATTTGGAACTAAAATCATTTTAAATCCTTTTATTTATTATAGCAAATTTAGGTTGAAAAAATGAAAAATTTAAATATAAAAATTTCAGTTGATAGTGCAAATGCCAACTCAAATGTCGATAAACTAAGTAAAAGTTTTAAAAACTTAAAAGATCGAGTGGACTTTGGAGCTCATTTATCGCAGTTTGCAGCTGGACTAAGCGCTTTAAGTGGAAGCATTGCAGGTGTGATAGATAGGTCTTTTGAGCTAGCTGATAGTTATAAAAGCCTTGTTGCAAGAGTTAATCTAGTAAGTAGTTCAAATAACGAGTTTATAGCAGGAATGCGTGAAATATACGCTATCTCTCAAAGCACCGCATCAGGTTTTGAAAGCACTGCAGGGCTTTATACCTCACTTAAAACAGCTACTGAAAGTTTAGCCATTTCACAGCGTGATTTATTAGGCGTAACAAAAACAATCAATCAAACTTTAACTATAAGTGGGGCAAGTGCAAGTGCTTCAAGTGCTGCGCTAATTCAGTTATCTCAAGCCTTTGCAAGTGGAGTTTTAAGAGGTGATGAGCTTAACTCCATACTAGAACAAAGCCCAAGACTTGCTAGAGCAATAGCTGATGGTATGGGTGTCACAGTTGGAGCACTAAGAGAGCTTGGAGCCCAAGGCAAACTCACTGCAGAAGAAGTTTTTAATGCTTTGCAAAATCAAGCAGATACTATTAATGATGAGTTTTCAAAGATGCCTTTAACCATCAGTAACGCAAGGGTTAAAATTTCAAACTCTCTTTTAAGCTTGGTTGGTGATTTAGATAGTGTTAGTGGGGCAAGTGGCGGTGTGGCTGATAGCTTAAATCAGCTTTCAAACTGGATAGATAAAAATAAAAGTAAAATTATAGAGTTTGGATCTGATACGTTTAAAAGCTTTCAGCTAATTGGCTCAAGCTTAATTTTAGTAGTAAATGCAGTTAGAGAAGCTTTTTTAAGTGCAGTTACTTTGGTAGCAAGTGGGGTTAAAAATCTAAGTGATAGTATAAATAAAACAATTAACTCTATCTTAGAAAAAGTTGAAACTGCAATAAATTCTTTTAATAATTTCATTGGAGTTGGTGAAATAAGCCTAGGGCGAGTTGATGTTGGAGCAAATATCAATTTAGATGCCCTAAAGGCTGAATTAAATAAAGCAAGAAGCACAACAGATGAAATTTTTAAAAGTATTAAATATCAAATTAGTGATATTGCTAAAGATAGTGCCGCCGAAGCTAATAAAGAGCTTGAAAAAATTAAAGTAAGCGATATTAAAAACAAAGTAAATAGCTCTAAAACACTTATTAAAGCCCCTTTAAAGGGTGTTAAAACAAAACTTATTGATCCAAAAAAAGAGTATTTAGATAGGCTAAATCATCAAATAGCTTATTATGATGCGATAGATGATCTAGAAAACAAACGCTTAAAACAAAGAGAAAAACGCTCATTTGAGTTAAAAGAACTTGGGCTTAATGAACTTCAAATTTCTAAAAAATTAGCCGATGAAGAGCTTAAATATAAGCAAGATAAAGACCTTGAGTTTTTACGGTTTAAAGAGAGGTATTATGAGCTTTTAGGAGATAAAGTAAAAGCAAGTAATTATCGCTTAAAAGGGCGTGAAATAGAGATGAGGCGTGATGGATACTCAGGTCTTGAGATCTCAGATGCCCTTTATGGTAAAGATGCAAGAGATCAAAACTATGAGAATTTAAACAGTTCTATGGGTTATGATCTAGGCATAACTAATCAATTTCAAAACAGACTTAATGCCCTTGATGAGTTCCAAGCCATGGAAGCAGCAAGAATTGAAGCTCACTATGCATCACTTGAAAACACAGAAGCAAATCATAGAGCTAAACAGCTTGAGCTAGATAGAATGCAAATGCAATATAGAATGAGCATAGCTGGTGCTGGGTTTGATGGCTTAGCAAATCTAGCAAAGATGTTTTATGATGCAAGTGGTGGCAAAAATAAAGCAGCTTTAAGAGCTTATCAAGCCATGATGGTAGGAAAAGCTATTGTAAATACTTACACCGCTGCAACTAATGCTTATGCAACTGCTGGTAATCCAATACTTGGAGCTGCATTAGCCGCTATTGCTATAGCTCAAGGAATGGCTCAAGTTGCAATGATAAAAGCACAAAAATTTCACACAGGTGGGCTTGTAGGTGGTGGATTAGAGCGTGATGAAGTCCCAGCCATTCTTCAAACAGGAGAGTATGTTTTAAGTAGGCGTGATGTGGCAAATTTAAAAGATAATTCTAAAAATGAGAGTAATGATGGTGTTGTGATAGTTAATACTTTAGATAGTGCTGTATTTGAACAATGGGCAAATAGTAGAAATGGAAAAAGGGTTATAAAAAATGTTATATCAGGAGAATAGTTTGTAAATACCAGCTCCAAGTCGCAACAACAGCCCTCACGAGCGACTTTTCACTGGTATTTGCTTATGGGGGGTAGTGAATGGTTTGTAAATCCCTTGTTCGCATCAAAATAACAGCCTTACGATTGATGCTCACAAGGGATTTACTTATGTGGTTGTAAAAATTAAGAAAGGATTAAGATGTATGTAGAAGGAACTTGCACTGGAATGTTTGAGTTACTTGAAGTTATAAAAAATACTGCAATTAGTGTGGGGTGGAAACTAAACAAAGAAAAAGAGCATAAACTAAATGAAATTCCTAAAAATTTAAAAGGGTGTTTGTTTGAAGGAGACAAAGCTTTAATTGATGATGATGCTTCAACAAATGGCGGTAAATATTACATAACAATGCCAAGAGCTGTAAGTATAGCAGGTATTGAAATAGATGGTATTAGAGATGAGGATAGCTTTGCTGTTTATGGAGTTTTAGAAAATAATACAGAAGTTTTAATAAAAGGCGGTATTAAACAAAGTTGTGAAATAAGTGATGAAAACAAATATCACAGATTTTTTGTAAGAGAAGAAGGAGATATAAACAACTGGACAAAAAAAGCTAAAATTTATTTTAAAAGCGATGAGTTGCAAAGCAAAGAGCTTTATTTTTTTAGCACCGGTTCTAGTGGAATGGAGCAAATCTATGTTAATTTAAGAGTGTTTTTATCTCTTAGCGATATTACAAATTTAGAGCTTGCTGTGACTTCTGGTTATAGTGATTTAGTAGAGTTTGAAGATCAATTAGGATATAGTTTGCCAGCTATTTTAAGTGGGCATGATAAAAAAATAAAATATTTCATAAATATAGACAAAAACCGCTTTATTATAACAACTGGTATTTATGAACCAGAGGATAAGTATCAAAAAAAACCTGTTTATCAAATAGCTCATGCTGGAAAGATAAGAATTTATGGTGGCGAGTGGGCACTTGGATCAACTTTTGCATTTTTTGGATCAAGCTTTGATGAAAATAAAAGATTTTCAGACATTGATAAAGGTATGATAGAAACTCCTAAGGTGCTATTTAACTCTAAGATTATAGATGTAAACACTAATATTTCAAACTGGAATAAAAACACCCTTGATATCGAACCTTACCCAAATGGTGATCTATTTTGCATGGCTATTTATCTTTATAAACAAAACGGTAGGGAGGACTGGGAGTATAGATATCTTAGTGGTGAATTATACGGTGAGCTTGATGGCATAGTAAAGCTTGCCTCAAATGCTAATATAAATAGTGAGGATACTATAACTTTAGATAATAAAGAGTGGGTAGTTTTACAAGATGGAGTAAACAGTGAAACTTATAATATGTTTGCTATAAGAAAGGATTAAGCATGGTAGTTAAAAGTGGAAAATGCTTTTTAGAAAGTGAGTTTATGATTTTACTTTCAAACTTTTTACAAAGCATTGGTTGGAGCGTAAATAAGCAAAATGATAAAGAAATTTATTTTAAAAACAAAAGGGGTGAGTTTTTACAATACCTATCAAATTTTACAGGCGAAAAAAACAGTGGTGGCTCTTGGGTTTATTATAGTATTTTTACAGGAGCAACTGGGTTTGATGAAAGTAAAGAGTTTGAAAAGCAACCAGGTTATGCTCCAAATAATAGATCTGAAGTTTTAAAAGGAAATTATTATCACACTACTGCTTTGCCTTTTTCTTGTGCTAAAGATATGCAGCTTTTAGGCTATACGTTTGTAGGTGATGAAGATCTTTTTTTCATTCAAATAGAAATTAAACCAGGAGTTACTTGTAATTTTTTCTCAACCACCATAAATAAAACTCATGATATAAATGGAGGACATTTTATCTACTCAGGTGCAGTTAGTGGCTGGGGTGCTTATGGTTCGTATTATGGGACTGCAAAAGGTGGAAAGTTTACAGCAGAGAATAATAATGGCGAAGGAAGTCCTTTTCAAATACATGTATATAGTTATAAAAATGGCTTTTATACAGTTTTATTAGGTGGGTCTTGGCATCAAAACGAAGATAAAACATCAGCTAATACCAATGATAGAGCCTCTTTAATCTCTTATACAAGAGTAGTTAGTAATTTACATAATTTTAAAGCCTGGACAAATGATAAAACAAACATTCCACTAATTAGTGGCATAGGTGCTTTTGATATCTTAAAGATAAATAAAGGCACATTCACAGGACTTAATATCTTAGTAAAGCCTCAGTTTTTTTATCTAAATGATATAAATAAATGGGTTCATTGTGGGGGTATTGATAAGATAAGAGTTGTTGGATTTGTTGGTCTTAAAAACAAGCAAATTTTAACATTTGGCAATGAGAAATTTATGGTATTTGAACCAACTCCTTATGGCGATAATCCTGAACTTAAAAGAAGAAGTTTTTACTCTTTGGCGGTGAAACTATGAACCATGGTATAGGTCTTGGTGGAAATTATGCATTTAATTATAACTCTAATGCACTAACTATATCAAGCCCAAAAAAAGGAGCTTTTGTAAAAACAAATAAAGGTTTTAACTTTAAATTACCAACCCCTAAAACTAAAAAAGCTTTTAATATCTCACCTACTTACCATGATAAATCAATGTGGGCATATATCATTAAAAAGGATAAAAACAACAAAGAATTTACCACCACTAATAGAAGCTTAGATTTTGAGATGATAACAAGTGATAAAGTGCTAAAGCTAAGACTAAGGAATGCTGATGTTAAAGACACTACTTTAGAAAACATTGATATAACATCAAGTGGCATCACAGTTCATGGCACTAAAATAGGCGATATTTATAAGCCAAATCAGTGGCGTGAAGTTAGCATCATAGCTTTGGCTGTTGGTGATATAGACGCTAGCGGGGTAGTAAATTTTATCTTTACAAATCAAGTTATAACTATTTTAATCAAAGGCACAAGAGCTGTTGTTTTTAGCTATAGACCAGCTTATAACTACACTGAAAGCAAAGTCTATAAAACTTCCATATTTACATCCCAAAATGGCAAGGAAGTTCGCTACTCTTTGGCTGATGGCTTTAAGAAAAAAGTTAGTTTTAGTGTTGCTTCAAAAGAGATCGAAAGTGGCGTGGCTGAGATATTAAGTTTTGCGATGCAAAGGTATTGTTTAGTGCCTTTATGGAATAGCACTGCAATTAGTAAAACAAGTGGAACACTAAATATATTAACTTGTGATACCACTTTAAAAGAGTTTGATAAATACCTTGTAGTTTGGAGAAATTTCAAAGACTATGAGTTTGCAAAGATATTAAATCTAGACGCCGATAAAATAACAATCGACAAGCAAGTAAACATTAATAAAGGCGATTTTATAATCCCACTACTTAAATCAACACCTAAGCAAAGTCTAAATTATAGCGTTTTAACAAGTGAAGTTAAGAGCTATGAGTTAGAGTTTATGGAGCTGTTATGATGAGATATTTAAATAAAGATATTTGGTTTAAAGCCCCTTTAATCAAGCCTAAAATCACTCTTAGCAACAACTACTTTTTAGTTGGTAAAAATAGACAAACTAAGTGGAGTATAACGCCAAATGCTAGGATAATAAGCCATAACTACTATGTGCATGATTTAAAAGAACTTAGGGAGTTTGAGAGCTTTTTTAATGATAAGAAAGCAAGGGTTAAAAGTTTTTTTATACCAAGCCACACAAAAGATATTATCTCTTTAAAAGCTCCAAATGGTGTAACTTCATTTAAGGTAATTAGTTCAAACAAACCTTTTTGGATCTACAATCAAACAAGGCATTTAATCTTTAATAGGAAATTTGCTAGTCAAATTTTAGATATTAAGCAAATTGAAGATTATGAAGAGATAGTTTTAAAAGACCCTCTACCTTTTGAGATAGATAAAAACACATTAATTGAAGAGCTTATAAATGTTAGATTTAACCGCGATGAGATAGAGTTCATAAAAAGTGGTGCGGTTGGATTTAAAACAAGCTTAGATTTTAAGGAGGTGTTTTATGAGGTTTAAAATGCTTTCCCAAGGTGTTCGCAAATATCAGCTCAAAGTTGCAACAACAGCCCTCACGAGCAGCTTTTCGCTGGTATTTGCTTAAATGGGGTTAATGAGGTGTCTAGATGCCAGGACTTTTGGCTGATATTTGCTTAAGTAGAGTTAATGAGGAGTTATAAAATGAATGAGCTTTACGAGTTTATCTTAGAAAACGAAGTTATTTATTATACATCAGACTTAAATGACATAGTAGTAAATAATCATACTTATAAATCAGCTAGTATCTATATAAGTGAGCTTTCAAAAGATAGTTTAAACGATGATGCAGCAATTGTTTGCCAAGCATCAATATATCCTATAAATTTGTTTAAATTTTTTAATCCAAGCGTAAATGTTTATGTGAGGATCTTAAAAGAAAACGGCGCTCAGATTTTTGTTGGGCGGGTAAAAGATTGTGAGTTTAACTTAAGTGATGGAAAGGCTACTATCCGCCTTGCTACCTTAGGTGGGCTTATGAAAACAAAAATCCCAACTAGAACTTATAGTAGAAACTGCTCATTTGAGTGCTTTGATAAAAATTGTGCGTTAAATAAAGATAAATTTAAACTAACTCTTTTAGGAAGTCAGTGTGAGATAGCAAAGGATTTTATGAGTATAAAGTCCCCTTTAATCAAAGCAAAGCCACTTAATTATTTTAGTGGTGGATATGTTGAGTTTAATCGCCAAAGAAGTTATATCACAAAAAGTGAGGGTGATACGATTTATTTAATGTTTCCTTTGGCAAATTTAAACGGTGCAAGTGTGATAAATTGCTACGCTGGGTGTGATAAGCTTTTAAAAACTTGCAAAAGTAAGTTTAATAATGGGGTAAATTTTGGTGGATTTGCGTTTGTGCCAAGTAAAAATCCAATTACAGATGGATATTAAGCTATGAAACTTCTAAACAACGACGGATTTAAGCCAAACTCTTACCGTCCACGGCACTCACATACAGGAAGTTTGACAGGATTAGTGCAAATAGGTCACAATTTAGAAGTTTAAAAAAGGAGAGAATATGTTTTATGCAATCATTGCTGCAATCACTGCAGTAGCCTTAGTTGCGGTATATCTTATGATGCCAACTCCAACTATGGATAATGCCTCATCAGCTGGGCTTGATGATTTTAACTATCCAACAAACTCAAATGGCAGGGTTGTGCCAGAAGTTTTTGGGACATGTCATGTAAGAGGAAATGTTATCTGGTATGGAGATTTAAGAAGTTCTGAAATAAGGAGTTAAGATGGGAAAAGGAAGTAGCTCTAAATCTCAAGTCATAGGCTTTGCCTACTTTTTAGGGCTGGCTTATGCCCTATGCACAAAGGTTGATGAGCTTTTAGAGTTTAGATTAAATGGTGACACAGGTGCAAAGCCAAATTTAAAAGGGTGTGGAAGTTTTGAAGCTGTTACAGGAAGAGCTCAGCCAACTCATGGAAGTGGCAATTCAAAATCAACTATTCATTTTTACGATGGAACGCAAAAACTACCTAATGAGTATCTAAGTGCTCAAACAGGAGAGAGTTTAGCCTATAAAAACACGGCTTATTTTGTATTGAATGGATTTATTGGCGATAATGTAAGAAGTGCACCAAATTACTCATGTGTTGTAAAAAGAACTTCTTTAACTAATTGGGGTAATAATAATGAGATAAATGATGAGATAAATGGTGATGTTAATCCAGCTTCGGCTTTATGGTATATGTTAGTAAGCTTAATAGGACTTGATAAAAACGTCCTTGATGAAAGTAGTTTTATAAATGCCAATAAAGCACTAGTTAAAGAAGGTCTTGGCATTAGCTTTGTTATGAGTAAACCTCAAGAAGCTAAAGAGTGGGTGCAAGAGATTTTAAGAACAATTGATGGGGTACTTTGTATAAATCCAAGTAGTGGGAAACTAACTTTAAGACTATTAAGAGATAACTATAAACAAAGTGATTTAAAGCTAATAAATGAAAGCAATGTGGCAAATTTGAAATTTAAAAGAAAGGCTTGGGACGAGACATATTCAAGGGTTACGGTTAAATATACTCAGCGTGGTAGCTTTAGCGAGGCAAGTGTCAGTGCCATAAACTCAGCTACAAGAAAAACTCTTGGCTTTGAAAGAGCTTTTAGTGTTGAGTATATGAGTATAACAAATGCCTCTAATGCAAATAAAGTCCTAACTAGACTTATGAGAAAACTTAGCTATCCTTTGGCAAATTTAAGATTTGAGGTAAGCAGTGATGAGTTTAAAAGCTTAATGGTTGGGGATGTGCTACTTTTTTCAAATAAAGCTTTAGGTGTAAGTGATATGCCAATAAGAGTGCTAAATATAGGAAGTGATAAAGAAGGAAGCCTTAGCGTGGAGGCTTGTGAGGATGTATTTGCACTAAAAAACATAACTATTACAAGTGTTCAAGATGATCTTTACAAGCCAATAGATTTAAGCATTGAGGAGCTAGAGCACTTCGGCGCAGTTGAAAGCACCATAGAAATGGGCGATGAGATGGGAGTTTTACCGCTTATGGTTAAACCAAAGGGCTTTATACAAAAGATGAGTGTAAGAGATGGTTTAAGTGGAAAAAGCGTGGATATTAAGCCATGGAGCTTAGGTGTTTTAAGTAAGGACTTTGAAATAAGCGAGGAAATGGGTGATGAGCTAAATTTCGAAATAGATGAGATAACTAAGCTTTGGGAAGTAAAAGGCACAAGAGCTGGGTGGCAGCGTATTAAATTTACTTGCTTAATAGATAATGAGTTTATAAATTTTCAATTTAGACAGAGTTTAGGTGGTGGTAAGTGGAGAGTTAAAACACTTATGAGAGGACTTAGTGGAACAAAGATATCAAGACATTTAAAAGGAGCTAAAGTTTGGTTTGCACCTGTTGATGCAAATGATCTTATCACCTTGCCACTCATTGCACCAAATACAACACTTTTTTATGAGGTATCAAATTTCGCTGTAAAAAGTGAAGTTAAAAAGCTTAGTTTTTCTCACTCTGGGAGTGGTAAATATCCATACCCACCATCAAATTTAAAAGCTTTTAGAGAGGGTGAAAAAGTTATCTTAGAGTGGAAAAACTGCGTTAGACTTCACGGTGCAAACTACCGAAATGCTGATAATTTAATAGCAGGAGTTGATGAAGGGTTAAATGAAAATAAAATCATAATTAAGTGGTTTGTTGATGATAAAGAAAATGTATATGAAACAAAAGGTGAGAGGTTTGAGGTAAAAGCAAGCCCAAGGACTACTTTTTATCTGTGGCAAGTAGCATATAAGGGTGGGTTTTTAAGTAAAGAAGTTAGTATAACTATTTAAAAGGAGAAACAATGGCAAGACTTACAAACGGACTTGAAACAATGGAACTTGGAGTTACTAGTTGGCGAATCATCATCAATGATAACTTTAAAAAGCTTTATACAAAAGATGAAGTTGATGCAAATTTAAAGAATTATCAGCTAAAAACTGAATTAAATGAGACATTAAAGCTTTATGCAAAAGCCCAAAGCTTAAAAGACTACGCCCTTAAAAATGGAAATAAAGAAGTTGATTTTAGTGCTAAGAATTTAAACGTGTTTGGAGAGTTGATACTACCTAGTGCAAGTGATCTAAACGAAACTACTTTGCCTCAAAGTCCAAGTGGCTTTATAAAGCTAAAAGTTGGCGATAAAGTGGTAAAAGTGCCGTACTATAAGGAGTAGTTATGAGTATATTTGAGATAATGCAGCGTTTGGTAGCCTTACTTAATGATATAGATGTAAAAAGCATTAAAATAGGACTTGAAAGAAGTATAAATATAGATGATTTCCCGCTTATAAGAGTAGTGCCAAATGATAATGAACTTGACACATTTGATGGGTGGGCTGAGGATATTTATTTTAGCATTTATTTGGGTGATAGTGTTGATGAGAATTTAGAACTTTGTCTTAAAAAACTTTATGAGTTAGAAGCAAGTATTAAGTTTAGACTGCATAATTATCAATTTAGTGATGGTGGACTAATTAGGTTCATAAAGACTTCTAGGAGTGATGAGTTTAGGCATTATACTTTATTAAGAAGTGATTTTAAGGTAGAGAGTATAAGATTATTTTAGGGGATTAACCCCCCCCTGTAAAACTTATGCAAGTGGCATTTTACCACTATTTAAAACTTATGCTTGAAAAATTACATTTTAAAAGGAAAGTTATGAAAAACTTTAAACTAAAATGTAAAACTTATGCAAAATGTCGTGCCCCATTTGCTTGGGTTGGTGGGAAGTCAAGGTTAGCAAAAGATATAATAGCCCTAATGCCAGAGCATAAAACCTATGCTGAAGTATTTGGTGGTGCTTTGAGCGTATTTTACCAAAAGGTTCCTTCAAAGCTAGAAATTATTAACGATATAAATAGTGATCTTATAAACTTGCACCGAATTATAAAGTCAAGACCCATAAGCCTTCAAATAGAGCTTAATAATATGCTAAGAAGTAGAGAGATTTTTGAAAGCATTAAAAACAAAGCCATAAAACCAAGAAATAATGTGCAAAAAGCAGCGTTTTACTACTATTTGATAAGCCTTAGCTTTGGAGCTAAGATGGATAACTTTGCGATGAGTAAAAACTTAAGAAGTCCAAAAAACATCTATAAAAGCTTTGAAATTTATAGTAAGCGTTTAAAAATGGCTGTGATAGAAAACTTAAGTTATGAAAAATTTATAAAAGAGTATGATGGCAAGGATACTTTATTTTATTTAGATCCACCATATGTTGGAACTGAAAGTTATTACAAAATGCCAAGGGCGTTTGATTTAAAAAGCCATAAGAACTTAGCTTTGATTTTAAAAGATATTAAGGGTAAATTTATACTTTCATATAATGACTGCTCGGTGGTAAGAGAGCTTTACAAAGACTTTAATATTAAAGAGATTTCAACTAATTATAGCCTAAATATAAACTCAATAAATAAAAAAGCTAAAGAGCTTATAATAATGAATTACTAAGACTTTAAAGGGTGATTAATCGCCCTTTAATAACCAAGATTTATCTCACCATTTTTTAGATAAAGTGTTTTACCATCTAAATGCCCATTAACATAATAAAAAATGCTTTGAGCACTATTTGAGTTTTTTATATAACCTATTTTATTATCAATTTAAGCAGCTGTATCGCTATAAACTTCTTCTTCCATAAAAAGCTCTTTTATAATGCTTATATCGTTTGCTTCTAAGTTTATAAATATCATTTTATCTCCTTTACTTTTATAAAAAGAGTATAACTCTACTATACTGTGCTTTGGCTGTTGTTTATAAAAATAAATTATAAAAAATAATGTTTTATTATTTTTTAGATAAAATATGATAAATTTAGCTTATATTTTATAATTGAGGTAGCAAGAAATGACAATGGATCAGATAAATGAAAGATTAAAAGATATCTTATCAAATAAATTTAAAGATAAACTCATAAAAGATAAAGACGTGGCTAATGCTTTGGGCATAGATCCAAATAACTACGCGCAACTTAAATTTAGAAACTCAGTGCCATATAAAGAGATAATGGACTTTTTGTTTAAAGAAGGGATTTCAATTAATCTATTTTTTTATGGCAAAGACGCTAGTAATAGCGATAATTTAAAAACATTGAGGATGTTTGATGTTGGAGCTTCTTTAGGAGGTGGGGCAAATAACGATTATGAAAGCTTTGAAAATGTAGTTATGAGTGAGCAAATTTTAGAAAAAAGCAATGTTAAGTTTTTAGGAAAGATTGATATAATCAAAGCCATTGGCGAGAGTATGGAGCCATATATAATGGATGGGGATAGTTATTTTATAGCAGTGGGAGCTGAGTTTAAAGATGGTGAAATTTATGCTATAAACACACCTGATGGACTTATGATAAAAGAGTGCTACAAACAAGGTGATGAGTTTATGCTAATATCTTATAATCCTATCTACTTGCCAGTAAGATTCAGCATTTATGAGTGTAAGATAGTGGGAATGTTTGTAGGCATCATAAGAGGTAGGGGAAAGTTTAAGATAAATCTAAAAGAAGTTTAGAGCGTTTTTAATACTTAAATATTTAGTTTTTCGCATTAAAATGAGAAAAATGTAGCTCTTAATTTTCTCATTTAAGTAAAAACTTTTTTCTCATTTTTGTGGGGATTTACA
>QWCD01027946.1_pt1 | contig 32014 bp, 23 predicted proteins | sample 1972461 | NCBI WGS metagenome assembly QWCD01 (sample SAMN09866717, study PRJNA288562) | Human vaginal metagenome isolate term4_vaginal, whole genome shotgun... | isolation source: vagina | host: Homo sapiens | place: USA: California | reverse complement strand
GTTTTCCCTGGAAACAATTGCGAATACGACACTCAAGCAGCGTTTGAAAAAGCTGGAGCAGAATGCAAAACGCTTATAATCAATAATTTAAGCGCTGATGATATTGCTCAATCTGCAAAAGATCTTGTTGATGAGATTAATAAAAGCCAAATTGTTATGATTCCAGGCGGATTCTCTGGAGGGGATGAACCAGACGGTTCAGCCAAGTTCATAGCATCTTTCTTTAGGAATCCTGCTGTTAGTGACGCTGTTCGCGATTTGCTCAATAATCGCGATGGCTTAATGCTTGGTATTTGCAATGGTTTCCAAGCTCTTATTAAACTAGGTCTTGTCCCGTTTGGAGATATTGTTCCAATGGACGCAGAATGCCCAACTTTAACGTTTAACACTATTGGAAGGCATCAAAGCAAGATTGTTAGAACTCGCGTTGCTTCTAATCTTTCTCCATGGCTTTCAAATTGCAAAGTTGGCGATGTTCATAGTGTTGCAATATCTCATGGAGAAGGTCGATTCGTAGCATTGCCAGAAGTTATGGATACTCTTATACAAAACGGCCAAATTGCAACGCAATACGTTGATAGCAATGGCGTTCCAAGCATGAATCTTAAAGTAAATCCAAACGGTTCGCTTATGGCTGTAGAAGGAATCACTAGCCCAGATGGAAGAGTGTTTGGAAAAATGGGTCATTGCGAGCGCAGCGGCAACGGCTTGTACGTAAATATTCCAGATTTTAGAACACAAAACATTTTTAGTGCTGGCGTTGAATACTTTACGTCATGATTGGGGATTTTGTGTTTAATTATTCTAATCAAAATATTTATTGCGATTTTGAAAATATAGGGGGTGCGAATGTCTGCTGAACTTGAAGGAGTTCACGAAGAATGTGGAGTTTTTGGCGTGTGGGGTCATTCCGATGCCGCAAGACTTACCTACTTTGGCTTGCACGCATTGCAACATAGAGGCCAAGAAGGTGCTGGAATAGTTGCAAACGATAATGGCCATCTTAAAGGATACAGAAACTTAGGTCTTTTAACGCAAGTTTTTGCAAACGAAGACATTATGAAGAATCTTACTGGAAACAGCGCGATTGGCCACGTTCGCTACGCGACTGCTGGATCTGGAAGTGTTGAGAACATTCAACCTTTTCTGTTTTCTTTCCACGATGGAGATGTTGCTTTAGGACATAATGGCAATCTTACTAATTGCACAACTCTTAGAAATAAGCTAGAAGATTGCGGAGCGATTTTCCACTCTAACTCCGACACAGAAGTTTTGATGCATCTTATTAAAAGGTCGAACAAAACTTCATTTATGGATAAGCTTAAAGATGCGCTGTTAACTGTTCATGGCGGTTTTGCATACTTACTTCTTACAGAAGACGCGCTTATTGGAGCAACGGATCCTAATGGTTTTAGGCCTCTTAGTCTAGGAAGAATGAGTAATGGTGCTTACGTTCTTGCATCGGAAACTTGCGCTTTAGATATTGTTAGCGCGGAGTTTATTAGAGACATTGAGCCTGGCGAAATAATCGTTATTAATAATGATGGATACAAGATTGAGCGTTATGCAAAAAATATTCAGCACGCTGTTTGCTCAATGGAGTTTATCTATTTTGCTCGCCCAGATTCTAATATTTACGGCATTAATGTTCATTCTGCTCGAAAGCGCATGGGAGCGCGCTTAGCTAAAGAGTCTCCTGTAGACGCAGATATGGTGATTGGAGTTCCTAATTCTTCGCTTTCTGCAGCTGCAGGATATGCCGAAACAAGCGGAATCCCTAACGAGATGGGTTTGATTAAAAATCAATACGTTGCGCGCACTTTTATTCAGCCAACGCAAGAGCTTAGAGAGCAAGGCGTTCGCATGAAGCTTTCGGCTGTTAGAGGTGTTGTTAAGGGAAAGCGCGTAATTGTTATTGACGATTCAATCGTTCGCGGAACCACGTCTAAGAGGATTGTTCGTCTTCTTAGAGAAGCGGGCGCTAAAGAGGTTCATATGCGAATCTCTTCACCTCCTCTTAAATACCCGTGCTTCTACGGGATCGATATTCAAACAACTAAAGAGCTTATTGCAGCTAAACATTCTGTTGAGCAAATTCGCGAGTATATTGGCGCTGACTCTTTAGCGTTCTTATCTTTAGACGGTCTTGTTGAGTCTATTGGGTTAAATAAGCCTGCTCCGTACGGAGGATTATGCGTAGCGTATTTTAATGGCGACTACCCTACTGCTTTAGACGACTACCGAGATGAATTCTTAGCTTCGCTTTCTAAAGAAGACAAGGAAGTTTTAGAGAATATTAAAAAGAATAGTAAATACAATTTTGCGACTAAAAACTGCGATTAAACTACGACTAAACTTCGACTAAACACTTAAAACAAACACGAAAGGATTCTTAAATGCCAAACGCATATGAACAAGCTGGCGTTAGCGTAGAAGCTGGCTACGAGGTTGTGCGAAGAATAAAATCCCACGTAAATCGTACAAAAAGACCAGGCGTTATGGGCGGAATTGGCGGTTTTGGCGGCCTATTTGATTTAGCAAGCCTTGGATACAAAGACCCAGTGCTAATTTCTGGAACAGACGGAGTTGGCACAAAGCTTATGATTGCGCAAATGATGCAAAAGCATAATACGATTGGCATTGATTGCGTTGCTATGTGTGTAAACGATATTGCAGCTCAAGGCGCACAGCCTCTGTTCTTCCTTGATTACATTGCTTGCGGAAAGAACAATCCAGAAATACTTGAGCAAGTTGTTTCTGGTGTTGCAGACGGATGCGTGCAATCAGAAGCAGCATTAATTGGCGGAGAGACTGCAGAAATGCCAGGAATGTACGATCAAAGTGAGTACGATCTTGCGGGATTTGCTGTAGGAGTTGCAGAAAGAGAAAACATTGTTGACGGAAGCAAAATACAAGCTGGAGACACTCTTATAGGACTTGCATCTTCGGGAGTACACTCAAATGGATTCTCACTTGTTAGAAAAGCACTTTTTGATGTAGCTAATTACAACGTAAATAGTAAGCCAGAAGAATTGTGTGGCAAGTCTATTGGCGAAGTTCTTCTAGAGCCTACAAAAATCTACGTTAAAGCATTAAAACCGCTTTTTGCTAATCATCTTATTAAAGGCGTAGCTCATATTACAGGCGGCGGATTTATAGAAAACATTCCAAGAATGTTTGCAAATAATCTTGCAGCACAAATCGACACAAAAAAGTGGCAAGTTCCTGCAATTTTCAACCTTATTGAAAAGTCGGGTAAAGTAGACCACTCAGAAATGTTCAACGTTTTTAACATGGGAATCGGAATGGTATTAGCAATTGATGCAAATAAAGCCGATGAAGCTATGCAAATCCTTAAAAACAATAATGAACAAGCGTATGTTATTGGCAAAATGATTAAACGCGAAAACGTTGCAGTTGAGTTGTTATAATTCACAAAATCTTAAAGCATAAAGGATTAAAGATGAAAGTTTTAGTTGTAGGCTCAGGCGCACGAGAACACGCAATCGCAGTTGCATTTTTAGCAAGTAAAAGCGTTAGCGAAGTCACAGTTGCTCCTGGAAACCCAGGCATGATTAAAAGCGGAATCAAAATTGAAAACATTAGCGAATCGGATCACAACGCTTTAATCGAATTTGTTAAGAGCAACAACTACGACTTTGCTTTTATTGGCCCCGAAGTGCCTCTTATGAATGGTATTGTTGATGATTTTGAAGCTAATGGAATCCCAGCATTTGGCCCAAACAAAGCGGCTGCTCAAATTGAAGGATCTAAGGATTTTGCAAAGCAACTTATGCAAAGGCATAATATTCCAACAGCCGCCTACCAAACATTTAGCGAGCTAGAACCAGCGATTGAGTACGTTAAAAATCAAGGCGCTCCTATTGTTATTAAAGCAGACGGCTTGGCTGCTGGGAAAGGCGTAACAGTTGCCACTAGCGTTGATGAGGCGCTCGCAGCTTTAGACGATATTTTTGTAGACCATCGTTTTGGCAAAGCTGGAGCAAAAGTAGTTATAGAAGAGTTTTTAGAAGGCGAAGAATTCTCATTAATGAGTTTTGCTAACGGAACAGATTTTTGGGTTATGCCAATTTCTCAAGACCACAAACGCGCTCATGATGGCGATACTGGCCCAAACACAGGCGGAATGGGAGCTTATAGCCCTGTTCCACAAATCAGCGATGAAGTTGTAAAACAAGCGATTGATAAAATCGTGCGCCCAACTTTGCAAGCTCTTGCAAGCGAAGGCATGCCTTTTACAGGAGTTTTGTACGCTGGATTGATTAACACAGAGCAAGGCGCAAAAGTCATAGAATTTAACGCTCGCTTTGGAGACCCAGAAACAGAGGTTGTTCTTCCAAGACTTACTAGCGACTTTGGCGAAGCTATTTTTAACATTTTGCATGGCAAAGAACCAACATTTACTTGGATTAAAAATGGCGTAACTCTTGGCGTTGTGTTAGCAAGCAAAGGATACCCTGGAAAGCTTGTTACAGGAACACCTCTGCCACAAATCACTCTTAATAGCGAAGATCAAAATGTTTACTATTCTGGTGTTAAATTAGACGAAAACAATAATCTTGTAACGTCTTCTGGAAGAGTGGCACTTTTGCAAGTAAATGGCAAAGATGTTAAAGATGCTCAATCAAAGGCCTATAGCATATTAGACAATCTTAATCTTTCTAACATGTTTTATAGGCACGACATTGCAACTAAAGCACTTAAAGCATTGAAAAATTAAAAACCAAGAAAGTTTGTGTTTTTAAGATAATGCTTTCCAGCCGTAATATCGTATTGAATCAAACGGTAATCATTCAATAATTGTTTAGTTTCTTTGTTCATACTACTAGCAATCATTGGCTTTCCGCTTGGATTCAAGTAAATTGGCTGGCCTTGCGGAATTCTATCCCACCCCTGAATCTTATTTACTACAGGGGGCTCCATTGCACTAATCTTTTCGTGCAATCTTGTAAGGAATGCAAGATATGGCGAAACTTTAGAATTTGTGTGAGACGCCACTTGCGATATAAAGAAGTTTGGAGAAGAATAATAGTCCCTAATTTTGTTTGGAGCTTTATTATTTTCTCTAGCTTTTTTATTTGACCAAATAAAGTAATCAGTTAGATGCAAATCAAGAGAATTATTCTCATCATCGCTGGCAGTACTATATATTCCAGGAAGATGATCTCCATAGAATACAACAGTCACTGGCTTATCTATAGAATCCAAGTCATTTAAGAACTCTTGAGTTGCTTTATCTGTGTAACTCACTCCCTTAGCGTATGTTTCAATCGAAGATATTTCCGAGCTGCCAAGCTTTGGCGAGCCAGTCTTTGCACTAGCCTTAAAATCATTGTTCTTATACCAATTCCTAAATGGCATATGATTTTGCATTGTGACTATTTGCACAAATTGATTATTTTTACTAGAGGCGATTTTTTCAAACGCACTTTTATACGCAGACTCGTCGCAAACATAAGGCGATTTATCAAGCATATTTTTGTGAGCAATAACATTAGGAGATTCTAGCGAGTAGAACTTACTAAAACCAAACTTCTTATAGTTTGTTGAACGCAAGTACATACTCGGCTCATACGGGTGGAATGCTATGGAATTAGCTTCACTACCCCAATACCTGTTAATCGTAGGAGTCCAAGAAGAATTTGGAACAAGCTGCTGATATGGGCTTGTAAGAGATGAGTTAAAGTTCACCATGCTCAATCCCGTAAGAGACATATATTCAAGATTTGCAGTTCCTCCGCCGTAGCCAGAAGAAAGCATTAAACCGCTATCTGTTTTCTCTTTCAAAGAGCTTATAAATGGCATTGGATTCTTATTTAATTGCAATCCAGGAACTCTTATTGGATTAGAGAATGATTCCGAAAGCACATAAACAACAGTATTATCGGAGATTTTCGACTTTCTAGAAGCGTTTATTTTCTTTGCTTCATTATTGTATTTTTCTAGCAAAGCGCTCATAGTTCGCTCACTGTAATCCGCAGGCTTATCCATAACCTTTGGGTTTACTTGCCTTAAAAATGCCACTAATGTGCCGTTTCTTTGAGCATCGTAAACGGAGTCCCACATTGATGGTGTGTCTCCCATAAACTTAGCAAAATTGTTTGCGCTAGAATCAACAGTTCCAACTGTGCAAATATACCATCCAAAAGTCGCTAATAATGCGATTAAAGTTACAACACGAACCAAAATAGAAGTTCTTAAATTTGAAATAATAACAATTTTTCCATGATTAACATCTAAAACATGCAATAAAAGCGCAATAACCCAAGTTATTAGAACAGCAACAATAGAGCTAAAAATAACAGCATTTGCGTTATCTGGAAGAAAAGATGCGATATTTCCAGTATTACTTTTTAAAAAGTTTAAGTCAGCTGGAAGAATAGTTTCGTATCGAACATTCACTTTCATATATTCAATAACAGAAACAATTATAGATGCGCTAATCAAAATAGCAGACGTAATCCAAAAACGATTTATGATTATTAGCAAAATACCATAAATTAACGCAAGAATAAGAAGATTAAGCACAAAAACAAAATTAAGCTTAAGCCACATTTTTGAGATTATGTTCCAAGCGCTTGCCGAAAGTGATGAAGTCATTTCCACTCGACCAGAACGCTGTACAGAAAGCTGAACAATCATAACCATTATTGCACAGAAAGCAACAAACAGAGCGTAATACGACCAACGAGCAAACCTAATCTTAAAACGATCAAATTGCTTAAAAATTGTAAGAGAATTGCTTAATGGCAATTTTGCACCCTTCTGATTCATGCCCATGTTTAATGCCCAATATTTAATGCATATTACATTTATTACGTTCTTAACGCATATCGTGTACGTATTAGTCTACACATACATCTTAAGTATCACTATCGTCATACCAAACAACCGTATAAAACTATGCATATTCATACTTTTGACGTATTGTAAGGTGTCCTATAGCATTTATCATTATAATAGATGACAAAATATAGAAAATTTTAAGGATTATATACTATATTTGCAAAGGTTGTGTTTGTTATCTTCAATCTAGCGAGGTTTTAAGGAACAGTAAGAATGAAGCAATTTATTGCCACAATTAACTTAATGCACGGCACTCTACCTATAAGCATATTCGCAATATCTGCATTATGCTTAGCTGTTCTTTTAATTACAAAACCTAAAAAGTCAAAGTATTTTCCAAAACTATTAACTCAACTAGGCTCAGCATTTTTATTCGCCATTATTTTTGGATTCATAACTTGGCTAATATCCGACGTTTTTCTTGTGTTTGGCGTAAGTCTTGGCTGGCTTGTGATTTTTTCGATTGCAGGAGGATTTGCTGCCGTAGGCTTTGCTCTAAGCGCTGCAATAATTTCTAATGGATACAGAAGAGCTTTCGCTATTTTTTCGATTATCTTATTTGTTTTAGCAACAATGATTCGCGTAAACATGATTTACGGAGAATACACGACTATTGGATCTGTTTTTGGATTAGGAAATTACCCAAAGCTAGAAGAGCATAATAAACACAATGCAGTTATGGAGATTAAAGATTGGAACTTACTAGCAGATCAGAAAAAACTGCCTAAAATGCCATCTAAAGGCATTAGCCGCTCTGTTAGAATTCCTGCAACGCAATCAAACTTCCGAGCAAGAATAGCAAACGTGTATCTTCCTCCAGCTGCGCTAACAAAATTTGCTCCAAAACTTCCTGTAATGGTTCTTCTTTCTGGCCAGCCAGGAAGCCCTAATAGACTATTTGCTGCAAGCGAAATAGTGAATACTTTAGACGCTTACGCTAAAAAACACAATGGTTTAGCTCCGATTGTTGTTTCCCCAGACCAGAATGGCACTTCAACGCACAATTCACTTTGCGCAAACACAAAGGTTTATGGAAATGCTCAAACGTACCTGACTAAAGATGTTGTTAGCTGGATTCGCAAAAATCTTCCTGCAAGCACAAATCCAGCACTTTGGCTTATGGGAGGATTTTCTCAAGGTGGAACTTGTGCAACTCAAATAGTTCCAGCGTACCCAAAGTTGTTTGGAAACATGTATTCTGCTGGCGGAGAATTAGAGCCAACTTACAAGAATAAAAACGAAACAATAAACCGCTATTTTAACGGAAATCGCAAGGAATACGAAAAGCATATTCCAGCAAACATAATGAGAAAAAACGCTCCATTAAATCAAAATTATTATTCAATAGCAGGAGCATGGGATCCAAAATCACAAATAAATCAATCCACTATTGCTATTGCAGCACACAAAGCTGGAATAAGCGTTATAACAATGATTTCTAAAGGCTCAGGCCACGATTGGCATACGGTTCAAAGCGGATTAAAGGTTGCTATTGATCATCTTTGTAAAGACGCTGGAATAGCAAAGCATGATCCAGATTTAAGCTCTTATAGTAATATTCAAGTGGTTGTTAATCAGAAGGTGAGGCGATAAACATGCCAAACTTTTTATCAAAAAATCACAAGTCAACAGCAAAACATCATTTATCTATACTAAGCAATGATGTTAGAATCTGGCTGTCTCAACGAGTTCTTGCAGTAAAAATCACGCTTGTATTTTTGCTTATAAACCTCGTGCATTGGATTTTCCGTACCGTAATGCACATTTACACTTACGGCACAAACGCTACTCTTGCACAGTTCTTCTCGTACCATAAACCAAAAATTGGCTCCCCATTCCTTTTTGGTCATAGAAACGTTCCTCAACTTTTGCTTAAACTGTTCCACTCGCTTTTCTTTGTAAACAGTTTTCCGTCTTTAGCTGTTAACGCTATTCTTTCTTTGGTTTTAATCGGATTAGCAGAAACAAGAATTGGAAAAATGCGTTTGCTTTTTGTTTCTGTATCAAGCACTCTTATTGGAACTTTGCTAGGGCTAACACTAATTGGCAATCTTTCTGCGATTATTCGCAATATGCATTGGATTACTAGAATACCAATTAGGCTTTCACCTTTTACTCTTTTTGTTGGCGCGTTTATGTCTGCAGCAACATACGAATCAATCTTGTGGCGTAGGCGAATGCTTGTTTTGGGCTATTCAATAACATCTGCAATGCTTCTTTATAGTGGAAATCCTGGGGATTATTGCACGATTTTTGCAGCGATTTGTGGCCATATTATTGGCAATGCAATGAACAAGAACAACAAAACTAATACTGCTAAAAGCGCAAGCTGGTGGCATGGAACAGACTACGAAATTAGGCGCCTTTTTTCAATAGCGCAACTTATTATGGCGTTAGGCCCTGTTCTTGCATTGTCTTCAAGATCTCACGCTGGAATACTAACAACTCTTGGCTTGTTTATGTCTCCACAAATGGGCACAAAACCTTGGCTTGCAAGATGCATATCGAACTATAGTTCCAGCAGCTGTTTGCTTCATTCTGGATTGCAACACGCAACAATTGGCGGTCTTTGGATTCGTATTCTTTTGCCTATTGTTACTTTAATGATTATATCTTGGGGACTTTTACGCGGAAGAAGGCTTGCAGCTTATGCCGCTATAACAATTAATGGACTTACTGCAGTTTATGCAACTATGTATTTTGCGATTTTGCCATTAATCGCAGCTAAGCAAGCTATGATTTTCCACAAGAATAATGCAACTTCTATAGCGTTTATGCTCACTGCTCTGCCTCCACTATTAATCGCAATACTATTGTTTATAAACATAAAGCATTTTCCAAATCATAGCGATAAGTTTGAACGCAGAATTGGCTTAGTTGCAATTGTTCTTGCACTATTTTCTACTGGAATAGGATATGTTTGCTTTGGATTAATTGCTCCAAATGAGTTTAAGCCTGCAGCAGACTTGCATCATTTACTCCGTGACCTTCCAGGACGTTGGATGCCTATGGGATTTGGAACAAGATCTAACGCAATGCTTATGCCATTAACTCCACTTGCTTCTGCTATTACTCAATGCGTTGGAGTTCTTCTTTGGATTGTTCTTTTTGTTGTTTGCCTTATGTGGTTTAAGAACAAAGTTACTATTAACGAAGAAGATCGTAAAAAAGCAAGTCAATTAGTTCATTTTGGCGGAGACACAATGAGCTTTATGACTACTTGGCCAGACAATCACTATTGGTTCTCCAACACGGAACGCTCCGCAATAGCATATAGGCTTAAGTACGGAATTGCTTTAACATTAACAGGGCCTTTTGGAGATAAATCAGAATATAAGAATGATTTGAAAGCGTTTATTCAACTTTGCGAGCAAAACTCTTGGTCTCCAGCTTTCTATGCTGTGCATGAGGAAGACCGCAAAAACCTAGAATCTCTTGGTTTTATGTCTATTAAAGTTGGAAGCGATATGCTTGTTTACCCTAAAGAGTGGCAAACTCGTGGAAAAAAGTGGCAAGATATTCGTACCGCTATAAACAAAGCAAAACGCGATGGAATAACAGATGTTCTTAGCACATACAACGATGCTCCGTGGAAAATTCAACAACAGATTATTGAGATTTCGGAAGAGTGGGCAGAGCTTAAATCTCTTCCAGAAATGAAGTTTACTCTTGGCGGATTAGAAGAATTGCACGATCCTCGAGTGAAAATTTTGTATGCAATTGACAATAATGGCAAGGTTCTTGGCGTTACAAGCTGGATGCCTACTTATAGCGACAATCGCGTAATAGGGTGGACTCTTGATTTTATGAGGCACCGTACGGATAGTCCTAATGGAATTATGGAGCTTCTTATTGCAAGAATGGCGGAACGCTTAAGAGATGAAGGACTTGAGAATCCAGAATCTGCTGTGGAATTTATGAGTCTTTCTGCTGCTCCTCTTGCTGGAATAACAGATATTTGCGACTCAAACGATTCTAGTACTTCAACTTCTTCGCAAAATGAAGCGAACACTGTTAGCAACAATGACGATATAGAAAATAATGATAATGATGGCGTAGAACATGCACAAAATAGCGTAAATCACCATGAATCCAACGAGATTACTGTTCATGCTCTAGAGATGATGTCCGACATTTTGGAACCAGCATACGGATTTAAGTCGTTGTACTTCTTTAAGAAAAAGTTCCAACCAACCAATAGTCCTGTGTATATATGCTACTTGGATTCTGCAAAGCTTGCGCAAATATCACTAGCTGTTACAAGCTCCTATTTGCCAGAAACTAATCCTAAGCAAATTTTAGAAATGCTAAAAACACTTAAGAAAGACGCAAATCAAAAAAATCTCCGTTAATTTGCGTGCTAAGCTTGCATATTAACGGAGATTAAGTTTATTAAGAGATTTTAATCGAAATCTTAATTGTGCAACTAAGACTCCGATTCGACTTTAGAAGCGGAATCAGATTCGGCTGGTTTAGTTGATTCGCTTGATTCAGAAGAATCATTGGAATCAGTGAATTCTGCCGACTTAGAGTCGCTGCATGCGGAATCAAACTTCTTACCGCGGAAAATAAATTCTCCAAGCAACCCTTCGCCTTCGGCATCCACCTCAACGCATTCTCCGTCTGTTAAATCGCCAAGCAAAATCTTCTCGCTAATAGCATCCTCAATATCTCGCTGAATAACTCTACGCAATGGCCTTGCTCCAAGAAGTGGGTCAAAGCCCTTTTGCGCAAGAAGATTCTTAGCTTCATCTGTAAGCTCCAAAGCCATATGACGCTCAAACAAGCGGTCGTTCAAACGCTTAACATCTAAGTCAACAATTTGACGAACCTCTGGCTCAGTAAGCTGACGGAACACAATAGTATCGTCTAAGCGGTTAAGGAACTCTGGGCGGAATTGACGCTTAAGCTCGGAATTAACTTGATCCTTCATACGCTGATAAGACGCATCCGCATTATTACCAAGGCTAAATCCTGTGTTTGCTGCCTTAGCAATATCTCGAGTACCAAGATTCGTAGTCAAGATAATAATAGTGTTCTTAAAATCAACTTTTCGGCCTTGACCATCTGTTAAGTGGCCATCATCCAAAACTTGCAACAATGTGTTGAAAATATCTGGATGCGCCTTCTCAATCTCGTCGAACAAAACCACAGAGAATGGCTTTCTACGAACCTTCTCCGTAAGCTCGCCACCTTCCTCGTAGCCAACATAGCCTGGAGGAGCACCAAAAAGACGCGAAGCTGCATACTTTTCTGCAAACTCCGACATATCTACGCGAATAAGCGCATCGTCGTCGTCAAACAAGAACTGAGCCAAAGTCTTAGCAAGCTCCGTTTTACCAACACCAGTAGGGCCAGCAAAAATAAACGAGCCAGCAGGACGCTTTGGATCCTTCAAGCCCACTCGAGCACGACGAATCGAACGAGAAAGCGCACAAACAGCCTCATCTTGACCAATAATGCGCTTATGAAGTTCTGCTTCCATGCCAAGCAGCTTTTTAGACTCTGCTTGCGTGAGCTTAACAACAGGAATACCAGTTGTATTAGAAACAACAGATGCAATCACATCTTCGTCTACAACCATATTCACATTGGATTCGCCTTCGCGCCAAGCTTGCTCTTTAGTCTTACGATCTTCCTCAAGCTTCTCTTGCTCATCTCGCAAGTCGGCAGCTTTTTCAAAATCTTGATTCTTAATAGCTTCGTCTTTTTTATCGGAAAGCTTAGAAATCTTAGAATCAAGTTCTTTAAGCTCTGAAGGCTCTGTTAAACGCTTAATTCGCAATCGAGCACCAGCTTCGTCAATCAAGTCAATTGCCTTATCTGGCAAATTGCGATCTTGAATGTATCGAGCAGACATTTCGGCTGCAGATTGCAAAGCACCATCCGTAATAGTTACATGATGATGATTCTCGTAGCGAGCACGCAAGCCCTTTAGAATTTCGATTGTTTCTGCAATAGAAGGCTCTTGAACCTGAATAGGCTGGAATCTGCGTTCCAAAGCCGCATCCTTTTCAATATACTTTCTATACTCATCTGTAGTTGTAGCACCAATCGTTTGCATCTCGCCGCGCGCAAGCATAGGCTTAAGCATATCGGAAGCGCCCAAAGCACCGTCAGCAGCGCCAGCGCCAACAATAGTGTGAATCTCGTCAATAAATAGAACAATATCTCCGCGAGTCTTAATCTCTTTAAGCACCTTCTTTAAGCGCTCTTCAAAATCGCCGCGGTAACGAGAGCCTGCAACCATTGAGCCAAGATCGAGGGAATAAACTTGCTTACCCTTTAACGTTTCTGGAACATCTCCAGCAACAATCTTTTGCGCAAGACCTTCTACAACAGCTGTTTTACCAACGCCTGGCTCACCAATAAGAACAGGATTATTCTTTGTTCTTCTAGAAAGCACAACCATAACGCGCTCAATCTCTTTAGAGCGTCCAATAACAGGGTCAAGCTTGCCTTGTTGAGCTTCGTTAGTAAGATTTCTTCCAAACTGATCTAAAAGAGCAGAACCAGACTGATTGCGTTTATCTTGAACTCCCCCAGCATTTGCAAGTTCTGCGCCTTGACCGTCTGCTGGAATGCCAGAATTGCCACGAATCAAATCCATTGCCGTGCTACGAAGATCGCCTAAATCAACCTCCATTTTAATAAGCACTTGCGTTCCAACGCCTTCGCCTTCTCTAATAAGGCCTAAAAGAATATGCTCAGTACCAATATAACTATGACCAAGTTGCAAAGCTTCACGCAAACTAAGCTCAAGCACTTGCTTAGCATGCGGAGTAAAAGGTATGTGGCCATTAGGCGAAACAGTACCCGTTCCAATCATCTCTTTTACTTGTTTGCGAGTACCGTCTAAATCTACGCCTTTTGCACTCAAAGCTTTTGCTGCTATTCCTTCACCTTCTCTAATAAGGCCTAAAAGAATATGCTCAGTACCAATGTAGTTATGCTGAAGAGCGCGCGCTTCTTCTTGCGCTAGCACAATAACACGCCGAGCGCGGTCAGTGAACCGTTCAAACATAATTGCCTTCCGTTTTTATCCTTGTTCCATGGTAACGAGTTGCCATGACTCTAGAGCAATGCCTCTATAGAATCCGTGAGACTAATCATTTGAGCGCGGATTATTATTTGAGTCAAAATTATCTTCAAATTCTGTACTATCTACGATTTGCGCACTGATCTTGGATTCTTCACTATCTTCATATTGCAAACCACTATTATTGTTTGCAATACCTTCATCCTCATTGCGCAAACCATCGTCATCATGCTCTTTACTATCTTGATTATTTTCATCCAAAACGCGCTTACGCCTTGACTTGCGATTTTCTTTGCTATCTTCAATCGCTTCTTCTATAAGCTCAACATCTGCACGTTCTTCTCTAGGCGTTTGAGGAACAATCTCAATGTGATAGTCGTCGTAAGCAGGCTCTGATTGAACCCAAAGCTGCGATGGCTCAGGAGGCGCTATTTCGGAATGTTCTCCGCATCCATGATCAAGCGCAACTACTCGCCCATCGTCTGGGCTCCACATATTTGCGCAAACTCCAAACATGTTTCCAAGACTTCCCGCAAGAGGAATCATAAATCCACATGACGAGCAAGCTTTTCCATCTGCAATCTTAGTAGAAAGTGACTTTGGCCCATGTTGACCCGCATACCATCTTTTTGCAGTTTGAGCTATAGCCTGAGCAGTCATAACTCTTTTTCGAGTTAAGCGGAAAGTTTCAACAGCATCTTCAAAATCTTCTTTTGACTCCCCATTCTCAAGATTTTCATCATCTTCTGCACTCGCGTTATCTGCCTTATATGCGCTTTTGCTATCCGAACTATCTGAACTATCCGCGATATTTTCGCTATTCTCGCTATCTGCGTCGTTATTACTGTTTTCACTATCTTTAGCGCATTGCGAACCGTCTTCAGATGCATCATTTTCTTGAGCACCATCAAGCTTAACTCCATCTTCAAGCCTGGAGTCATCTTCTGCAGTGCCTATTGAATCCATAACCGAAAGATCCGTAGGCCTAAGTCTATCTTTCCAAGGAACCCAAGGAGGAGGAAGTAATGAATCTTCAGTTGGAGCAAGACTAGATTCATTAACAGTCCAACGACCAGCATCTTCATCATGATACAGCGTTACCGACCATTGCCAGCCTTCATAGCCAAGCATAGTGCAAGCAAAACGGAAATCAGTAACATTGCTACCAAGATCCATTTTGCCTACAAAATCGCCTACAGCGTTTTTGCGCTCCGAAGTTTCCACAGCAACTTCATAAGCAAGCTCCTGCGGATTTATTACTTCATCTTCCATAAAAAATCCTGTTAACTATTAATCTTGTACGTCAAAATTATCTGCTACAGCACGCAACAAGTGCGCGAGCTTTTTAGATTCTGCACTAGATGGATAATGGCGTCTACGCAAACCGTTGCCAGCAGAGTCTAAAAGCTTAATAAGGTCTTCTACGATTGCAGCCATATCTTCTGCTTTTGGCCTTGTAGCTTTTACAAGCGAAGGAGCAGAAGCTACGAGTGTAAGTCCCATTGCTTGCGGGCCTTTGCGTCCTTCTACAACAGAAAATTCCACACGCGTACCTTTACGCAATTCTTTTATTGACGATGGCAATGCAGAAGAAGGCAAAAATACATCTTTGCCGTCTTCATCCACTATAAAGCCATATCCCTTTTGGGAATCATACCAACGAACGCGCCCGTTGGGCATAACACACCTCACTCAAATTCACTAAACTTTATGCGAATCATCAATTCTACTACATCCACATAACTCTACAGATTCACACTTTTCTAATTGTAGCGCATGAATCTAGAACAACCTAAATAATCTAAATAACCTACAACCTAAACAGTCTAACAGTCTAAACAGTCTTGTTATTTTCAACACCACTAATAGAGTCACTTGTAAGCATTTTATTTGATTTATCTACATTATTTTCTTTGTTTGCGCTATCTCTACTATCACTACTATCGCTACTATCGTCAATAATAACATTTGGCAATACAACTGTAAGAGTTAAACCGTGAGGCTTAGAATCCAAAGATTCATCTCCATTCAATGTTATATCTGCAGAAATATCTGTAGCAAAATTATCTTCACTAGTTCTATACGCACAAGACGTTGTTGCGCAAATCAAACCGCGATGAGCTTTAACAACAGATTGCGCAATAGACATGCCTAAGCCTGTACCGCCCTTTTCCCTGGCTCTAGAAGGATCAGCAATATAGAAACGCTCAAAAATATGAGGCAACGATTCTTCTGGAACTCCAGGACCGTGATCAACAACCCTTATAACAACGTAAGAGCTGCCAGCACCTGTTGATTGGCTAACTTCTGCAGCCTCCAAAAAATCCTTAAGAGACTTAGAAACAGAGCTCATTTTTTGCAAAGCTTCTGGAGTAATCGAAGCTTTAAAAATTCCCATTCCGATTTCTACAGGAGAATCACTTGGAGTATAACGATGAATGTTGCCAACAATATTAGTAAGAACTTGACGCAACCTTGCTCCATCGCCCTTTATAGTAACGTTAGGAAGCGAGCCTGGAGTAAAAATAAACTTTCTATCAAGATTGCAATTTGTAGGCTTAGAGCAATCCATTAACTTTAAGTCGTCTGCTAAATACAATGTTCCTTGCTGAACAACTCTAACTTGATCAAGCGCGCGCAAGTCATTAGCAGCATCCTTAAGAATAGGAGTTACGTTAACAGTTTGAGAAACATTTATTCCTCGCCCTTCGTCAAATCGCGCTAGCGAAAGCAAATCTTCAACAAGCTCTGTCATTCTTTCGCTAGAAGCCTTAATGTGAGCAATGGAATCATCTGCCTTATCTTGCTGACCAGCAACACCTCTCCACATGTAATACAATTCTGCATAACCGTGAATCGCAGCCAAAGGCGTTCTAAGCTCGTGACTTGCGTCCGAAACAAAACGTTTCATTTTTTCTGTCATTGCTTCTTGATCGTTAAAGCCTTGCTCAATTCTAGAAAGCATTGAATTTAAGCTTGCTGCCAAAGACCCAACTTCCGTGTTTTCTGGAGCAGAAGGAACTCGTCTACTTAAATCTCCAGAAGCAATTTTAGAAGCCGTTTTTTCTATTCTTTTTAGCGGAACAAGAGTTGATTGAATAATCAAAGCAGACAAAACTGCACCAAGTAAAATAACAGTTATACTAACCATTAAACAATAGCGCGTAAGAGTGTTTAGAGTATCCATTTGATCGCTTAGAGAAAGCGCTATATAGACGTAACCCCTAACGTGCATTTCGGAGTTGTAACCACTGCGATTACCCCACGTAAGAACTAACACGCGCCACGGCGACTGAGCAACCTTTGCAGTTGCTTCATCAACGCTTTTAAGGTCTCCATGAACCACAGCTGGAGATGTAAACGGCTTTCTTTTTATAACAACGCTGTTAATTTCGCCATCTTCTGGCAGCGTTGGCATAGAAACAACGTCTCCTTTAAGCGGAGGAACCAAAGGCGTTGTAATAATTTTGTTATTAGTATCTCGAATTTGCAAGAAGTAATCGTTTGGACCTACAGTTGGCTCTTTTGAATCCTTTTTTCTAAGCAAATCAATATTGTCGTAAATAAGCTGAGCCTGATCTGCCAACTGAGCATCGGTTTTATCTAGCAAATAGCTTCCAACTAGCTGCCTAATCGACAAAGATATGCAAAATGCTGCAATAGTTAAAACTACAAGAGTACATGCTACTAATCGAGTACTCAACGGTATTGCATCTAGATGTTTGCGTATCCATTTTGATGCTTTATGCTTTTTATTAGGATTATTGTTTTTGCTTTTATAATCCGCATTTGCATTAGCGACTTCGGGATTATAAATAGCGACTTCCGCAGACTTGCCACTATTCATAATCAGGCTTGACCTGCCTTTGGTACGCGAATCATGTAACCAATTCCGCGCTTAGTTTCAATAAGTGGAACGACTTTCTCTATAGAGCCGTCATCATGCTTAATCTCAATACCGTCGATTTTCTTTCTAAGATAAGAAATATAGGATTCAACGATTGCTGCGTCTCCACCCCAATCGTATTGCCAAACGTGATTAAGAATCTGGCTTTTAGACAACACTCTGCCTTCGTTATCCATTAAGTAATGCAAAAGCTTGTATTCCGTAGGACTTAGCTCGATTGGAACTCCAGCTCTAGAAACATCGTGCGAGTCCTCATTAATCTCTAAATCTGCAACGCGCACAACAGGAGTGTCTTCTTCTGGCTCTTGAGTTCTGCGCAAAATCGCTCGTATTCTAGCAACTACTTCTTCTAGGCTAAAAGGCTTTGTAACGTAGTCGTCTCCGCCAACTGTTAAGCCCATAATCTTATCTTGAGTATCATCTCTAGCTGTAAGAAACAGAACTGGCACTACTACACCATTTTGGCGGATTCGCCTTGTAACGGTAAAACCGTCTATATCTGGCAACATAACGTCCATAACAATAAGATCTGGATGAACGCGCTCTATAACCTCGATTGCTTCCGATCCAGAAGCAGCGGTTTCTACGTCAAATCCAGCAAAATGCAACGATGCAACCAAAAGTTCACGAATTGAAGGTTCATCATCGACCACAACAATAGATGCTTCTACATTCTTACCCATACTGTTTAGCATCACTTATAAAGCTGAATGTTTCCTGAGTGTTTCCTGAAAAAAATAATTTTATTTATTAGATGCGTGCCTACGCTTAGCTTTCCTAAAGCCCAGTTTAACTTGCTTTAGCACATAATTTCTTCTATAAAGCACAATCGCAACAATTACAAACAATGCAGCAATCACAACAATCATAACAATAGTTGCAATAATACTTGTTGAAGGCGTAACCGACGTCTTTTTAGCTCTAGAAATCTGCTTCATAAGCAAAATCGCAGACTTAGCCCAGTCAGCACCCTGCTCGTTAACTAATGGCCTATAAGCTGCATCCGACAATAAGTCAACTGTTGTTTTTCTTTTAAGCCATTCGTCGGAATTAGGGGAAACTGCAACAACAAGCTTTCCATCATGAGTAGCAACTGCTAGAAGAACTGTATTTGCAGGTGGATTCGTGCTTGTTAATAAATCGCTAGCCCACTTTGATGGGTCTTTACTACCGCTAAAATTCGCTAAATAAAGAAGGCGCACAGACACTCCAGTTTGCTTTTTTGTGCTAGCAATCATATCGGAGACTTTTGCAACGGAATCCCCTAGAAGATTTTCCGTATCTGTAATTGAATCAGTAGCAACAATGCCATAATTATTAGAACTTTTATTTGCTAAATCACCATTTTTTGATTCATCTTCAGCAAAAGCAGTGCTTGAAAATAGAACAATTTGGCTCAAAAACGCAAGCATTATAAGTGTGCATAAGCCTTTAACCACATTAGTAAAAAAATCTTTGTCATAATCGCTTAATGGCATATATTCATAATACCGTGTTTTTAGATTACAAGAAACAAGAGCAAAATTAAGTTTTAGACGCATCATTCTGTACAAGCACATTCTATACAAGCATTAGAGAACACGGAAATAAAAAAAAACATAGAAAAACACATACATTTACAAACATTAAGGAGTTAGAAATGGCACAATTTAGAGTAGACTCAGAGCAAATTCAGCAATCTGCTGCAGCAGTCGGATCTTCGATTAATGCGATTCGAGATGCAACTAACGGAATGTACGCAAATCTACAGCAATTACAAAGCGTGTGGACTGGCCCTGCTGCAACTCAGTTTGCAACAACCGCTGGGCAATGGCGTGCAGCACACCAACAAATGGAGCAATCTCTAGAGGCAATTCAATTAGCAATGCAAAATGTTTCTAACATTTACATGGATACAGAAACACAAGCAACTTCCTTGTTTGCAATGAACTAAACAAAAGTCACAACAACAAAAACAAATTACAAAAACAAATTACAAAAACATGAGCGGCAAAGCCAAAACTTTACCGCTCATGCTTAATAACTAAACAGACTCAATCAAAGAGTTAACTTAATTTAATTTAGTAGCCCATTTCTGCGCCGCCAGCTGGAGCTGCAGCTGGCTTTTCTGGCTTGTTAGCAACAACAGCTTCGGTTGTTAAGAACAAACCAGCAATAGAAGCAGCATTCTGTAGAGCAGAACGAGTTACCTTAACTGGGTCGGTAACGCCAGCAGCCATCAAATCTTCGTAAGCGTTTGTTGCAGCATTAAAGCCTTGGCCTTCTGGAAGTTCGCGAACCTTGTTAAGAACAACGTCTCCAGAAACACCGCTATTTTGAGCAATCTGCTTGATTGGAGCTTCTACAGCGCGGAACACGATTGCAGCGCCAGTAGCTTCTTCGCCCTTAAGATTTGCGATTTCGGCAGACTTCTCAACCTTTGCAGCAGCTTGAACAAGAGCAACGCCACCACCTGGAAGCAAGCCCTCTTCGATTGCAGCCTTAGCATTACGCACTGCGTCTTCAATGCGATGCTTGCGCTCCTTGGCTTCTACTTCTGTAGCAGCACCAACCTTAATAACAGCAACGCCACCAGCAAGCTTTGCAAGACGCTCCTGAAGCTTTTCGCGATCGTAATCGGAATCAGTGTTCTCAATCTCTGCGCGAATTTGAGCAACACGAGCCTCAACGTCTTCCTTAGAACCAGCACCAGAAACGATAGTTGTTTCATCCTTAGAAACAATCACCTTAGATGCGTGACCAAACACAGATGCATCGATAGAATCAAGCTTTAAGCCAAGGTCGTCAGAAACAACCTGAGCGCCAGTCAAAATTGCCATATCTTGCAACATTGCCTTACGACGATCGCCAAAGCCTGGAGCCTTAACAGCTACAGTGTTGAAAGTGCCACGAATCTTGTTAAGAACAAGAGTTGGCAAAGCTTCGCCATCAACGTCTTCCGCAATAATAAGCAATGGCTTACCAGACTTCATAACAAGTTCTGCAACATGAACAATGTCTTGCTGGCTAGAAACCTTGCCAGAAGTGAGCAAGATGTATGGGTCTTCCAAAACAGCAGTTTGATCTTCTGCGTTAGTTACAAAGTAAGGGGAAATGTAACCCTTATCGAAGCGCATGCCTTCTGTAAAGTCCAAATCAAGACCAAACTTGTTGTTGTCTTCAACAGTAACAACGCCGTCTTGACCAACCTTATCTAGAGCTTCTGCAATCTTTTCGCCAACTTCTGGGTCGGCAGCAGAAATCGTAGCAGTAGCAGCGATTTGATCCTTTGTTTCAACATCTTTAGCAGATGCAAGCAATTCCTTAACAATTGCTTCGGAAGCTTTTTCAATGCCGCGGCGAAGAGCAATTGGATTGCTTCCTGCAACAACATTCTTTAAGCCTTCGTGCACCAAAGACTGAGCCAAAACGGTAGCGGTTGTAGTGCCGTCGCCTGCAACGTCATCAGTCTTCTTAGCAACTTCCTTAACTAACTCAGCACCAATGCGCTCGTATGGATCTTCAAGATCAATCTCTTTAGCGATTGAAACGCCATCATTGGTGATTGTTGGAGCACCGTAAGACTTATCTAGAACTACGTTACGACCCTTTGGTCCAAGAGTGACCTTTACTGTATTTGCAAGCTTATCAAGACCAGCAAGCATACCCTGGCGGGCATCCTCTTCATAGGCAATAATCTTTGCCATTATTCCTCCACATAACTTAACTATGGACACTCACTCATGCTTCTTTTAGCTAATCAACCGTCAGCTGTTGACTAAACCGTTAAACTGAGTGCTAAATGAAGATTAGCACTCTACGTGCCCGAGTGCCAACTATAATCAAAAATCTATAGAAAAAATCTATAGTCTAAAATCAAAAATAGCCAAGTAAAAAGCCACTTATTGTGACTTTCTACTTAGCTACTTAAGCAATTATTTATTAGTTAAAATTATTACGAAATAAGAAAATCGTAATTCTACTTGCACAAAACAACAACAATAGTAGTTGCTATTTGATTTGCAGGCTCAACATTGCTAATTCCAAGCGTCTTAGCAATATCTTCAGCAGCAGATCGATTCTCGTCTCCCTTATACCAAACAACAGAATCAGCAGGAACATTTCCAGAAGGATTTGCAGCTTCTACACTTGAATAGCCTGCTTGCTTAAGCTTTGCTGCTTCTTGAGCCGCATGACCCTGAATCTTTGTTGCGTTAACAACTCTTACTGGAACAGTCTTGTTAATAGGTTGTTCAGAAGCATTTGAGTCGCTTGCATTATTGTCTTTAGAATCCTTAGAGCTATTACTGTTTTTATCTGTTTTGTTTGACTTATCTTCTTTTACTGGATCTCTATCTTCATCTGAATCGTCATCAGCATCGTCAGACTTGCTCTTTCGCTCATCAATCTTACCTCTCTTAACGTTAGAAGACTTAGCAGTTGTTGACTGATTTGCACTCCAAGGCAAACGAATATTGTTGATTTCTCCAGACATAATAGCCCACGCAAAAACGCCTAAAATAACAGCTACAGCTATGACTACTACATATGGGAGCAATACAGCATACCAAGCGCGATTTCCGCGATGAACACCAACAGGGCCTTCTGGTGGATTATCAAAAGCATCTGGCGTAAACGACACGTTCTGCTTATGCGCCATAATTGCATCCCTTCTAAAAACTATCTAAACAATATGAATCCATATTAGCGAATGGCGCGCACAAAGCGTAAAATTTTTGTTTAAGCTAATATCTGTTTTAGCATTTGCAACACTTGTTTGCACACTTGTTTTATAAGCCTTGTTTTAGAGTTGATAAACATGAATATTAAGCAGCGAAAATCTTTGCACGAGCTAATAGACCCAGATTGGGCAAATGCTCTTGAGCCAGTTGAGCCGCAAATTCACAAAATGGGAGACTTCTTGCGCGAAGAAATGGCGTGCGGAAGGCGATTTTTGCCAGAAAGTCATAATATTCTTAGAGCTTTTACTATTCCATTTAATCAAATAAAAGTTCTTATTGTTGGCCAAGACCCATACCCTACTCCAGGCCACCCCGTTGGTCTTAGTTTTTGTGTAGATGCTCGTGTTAAACCGTTGCCTAAAAGTCTGACTAATATTTACAAAGAATTAGTTAGTGACTTAAACGTTCCAATGCCTAAAAATGGCGATTTAACACCTTGGACTAAGCAAGGCGTAATGCTTTTGAACAGATGCCTTAGCGTAGAAGCTGGAAAAGCTAATAGCCATCAAGGAAAAGGCTGGGAACAAATCACAGATGCTGCAATAACAGCATTAAATAATCGTAAAGATGCTAATGGCAAACCACTTCCACTTGTGGCTATTCTTTGGGGCAGAAACGCTCAAAGCCTAGCACCACTTCTTACAAATGCAATAATTATTCAATCCCCTCATCCAAGCCCACTTTCTGCTTCAAGAGGATTTTTTGGGTCAAAGCCATTTTCTAGAGCAAATCAAGCATTAATATCTCTAGGTACAACACCAATTGACTGGAGTTTATAGAAAAAACAAGTAAAGACTTGCCAAAAATAGAAACTAAAAGAATCTAAGGTAGCGCATATCGGTTAAAATAAAACGCATGGCATTATTCCCTCCACAACCAAATAGTCAAAATAATAGCGCGAATACTGGTGTTTTCACTCTTCCACCTCAACCTCGCACGCCCGTTTCCAATGGCGTTGCTTCTAGCACAATAGACGAAGTAAATCAGCCAATATCTGTAGGCGTGTCTAACGAAAGCATTAAAAAAGCACAGCAAATAGCTGCCATTCTTCGCTCCAGATTCACGCAAACACTTGTAGGCCAAGATTCACTTAGAGAATCACTTATTTTGACGCTTATTGCTGGGGGCCACATTCTTATTGAATCAGTTCCAGGACTTGCAAAAACAACTGCTGCGCAGACTCTTGCAACAGCCATGTCTGGAAGTTTTAAGCGAATTCAATGCACTCCTGATTTAATGCCAGCAGACTTAGTTGGAACACAAGTTTTTGACTTTGCTTCTCAAAGATTTACCACACAAATCGGCCCTATTCACGCAAACGTGATTCTTCTAGACGAAATCAATCGTTCTAACGCAAAAACACAATCCGCTATGCTAGAAGCAATGGCCGAAGGCGCAACAACAATCGGCGGAGAACGCATTAATCTACCTCAACCTTTTATGGTTATTGCTACGCAAAATCCTATTGAAGAAGAAGGCACTTTTAATCTTCCAGAAGCTCAAATGGATCGTTTTATGCTTAAGGCAGTTATGACTTATCCTTCACCTAGCGAAGAAGTAAGCATGTTGGAGCTTCTAACAAACAGAGGAAGCGACGTTTTTAATCCTCAAACGCTTAATAGTCAAAAAATAAGTTTGCAAGACGTTACTTTTTTGCGCGCAGCTGCTAAGCGAGTGCATGTTTCGGAAGCTGTTATGAAGTATGCTGTAGATATTGTTGCAACTTCTAGAGGCCAAGGAAGTCATCCTCTTAAAACTATTTCTTCGCTAGTTAGAATGGGAGCAAGCCCTAGAGCTTCTATTGCTTTGATTCGCATTGGTCAAGCTCAAGCTTTGCTTTCTGGAAGAGATTACGTTATTCCAGAAGATGTTAAAAAGTTTGCTCACGAAGTTCTTAGACACAGAATTCTTTTGACTTTTGAAGCTTTAGCGGATTCAATTACTAGCGATCAAGTTATTGATGCAATAGTGAAGACGGTTCCTGCACCATGATTTTTGCAAAACTGCTTAACGCTTATTCTCATCCAACTTTTTTTGCTAATAATGCTAAAAGAAGTTTGCTATGCTCCGATTCGTCTAAAAAAGTTAGAAGAAAAATCGAAGTATTAGACAATCGCCTAAATTTGCCACTTGCAAAAAAATCTTTAAGCATTTTCGAAGGAGAACATCCTTCTAGTCAAAAATTTGGCAATGGCGACTTAGTAGACGTTCACGCGTGGCAGCCTGGAGACGAAGCCAGAATGATTAATTGGAAAGCCAGCGCAAGAGTTGGCGAGCCGATGGTTTCTTCCAGGCAGCGCGAATCTTCTTCTAAAACTTGGATTCTTGTGGATTCTAGCGTAAATATGAACGCTTCTTGTGCATCTAAAAGCAATGAGTACTTGTATGAGACTGCTTCCAACACAGCATGCTTTTTTGCGTCTTTAAGCTTAAAACGCAACGATTCGCTTGATTGCGCTTTATTTGATGGAGATAATATTTTAAGAATCCCATCTTGCAGGAATCTTCCTGATTTTGAACGTAGCTTAGATATTTCACTATGCAACGCACGCAAAAAGACTAGAAACACAAATGCAATTATTGATTTTGCTAATTCGATTACACAAAAACATAGTTTGATCGTAATAATTACGGACGAATACGCTATTTTGCAAAAACATTTTAACGATTTGCAAAAAATCGCAAGTTTACATTCTTTAATAGTTGTAACAATAAATCCTGTAAACCCATTTAGCGCGTCTAAAAATATTCCAATAGTTGATGGAACAACTATGCGCAAAATACCAGCGTTTTTAATAGATGATTCATGCGCTAAAGAGGTAAAAGCACATAGAGCATTTGTAAACAACGCTTTGCACGATTGCTTAAACGCGTATAAGGCTTGCCTTATACGAGGATCTTCCAGCAGCCAAATATTCCATTCTTTAGCTAAATTTATTTGCAACGCAACTTTGCAAAATAGCGTTTTTAATGTTAAGAAGAATCAAGATTTACTCTTAGAGTAGTTTGGGTTGGTGTAATCAGTGAGTATTCTTAATGTTCAAAAGGTTCTAAACGACGAAACAATGCTACTTGCTTTTATTGGCTTAAGCATAATAGTGGCACTTTTAGCAAGCGCAACGCTCTACTTTGCTATATGCAAAATCAATCCTAAAGTTAATACTAAAAAAGATATAAAGAATGCTGCGCATACTCTAAATGCAAATAAGCAAGAATGGCGTAAAAAAATCGAGCAAGTTGTTAGCGACTATAATCAAAAAAAGATTAAAAAAGATCAAGCTTTTGCAAAATTAGCTCAAATTGCAAGACAATATGTTTCGATAATCAGTGGCGAAAACATTAAATCACACACTCTTTCAGACATAAGTTCGCTTAGAAACTCTTGGAAGAACACGCATGGAGCAGACTTATTGCGCCAAACTATTGCAGCACTATACCCTACTGAATTTGCAGATACTAAATATAATAATCAAGCTAAAAATACGGATGTTGATCAAGGCGCAAGGTGGGTTCTTGTTCTTCTTGAAAGTTGGAAAACAAAAGAAAACAAGCCAAAGGAGAATAAAAGATGACATTCTCCACTTTAAGCACATGCACTTTTGCAATGCATAATTTGGTAATACCTAATTTAGAAATGAGCAAAATATTTGCTTCAACACTATTTTCAATGCGATTAAAATGGCCGCTAATCTTTGTTTTTGGTGTTTTAATAAGCGTAATTGTTGCAATATTGGCGTTTGCAATAAGTGAGATTAAAAAACGTAATTCTAAAAACTACAAAATTAAATCTTCCAAAATATTAGAAACAAGCTTTTTAACGTCTTTTTCTTTAGACGAAGACCTTAAAGGAAGCATATGCTCAAGAAGATGGCGATTATGGAATATTTTGCGAAGACCATGCGCCTTAATGCTTTCTCTTGCTCTTTTATGCACGCTAATTCTTAGTGCAAGGCCTTCTAGAGTTTTAGACGCAAACGAGCAATCGAGTTCTAGAGATATTGTGCTTTGCTTAGACGTTTCTGGATCCACTCTTCCCTACGATTTAGAAGTTATTAACGCTTACTTAAAATTTGTTGAGCATTTTCAGGGCGAGCGCATTGGCTTGAGTATTTTTAACTCAACATCTAGAACTGTTTTTCCACTAACAGACGATTATTCGCTTGTTAAAAAGCAATTGCAATACGCTTCTAAACTCTTGGATGGAGTTCAAACGCAAGACAAAATCGACAATATGCAACAAAAGCAATATCAGCAAATTTCTACATGGCTTGATGGAACTCAAAATCGAAAAGAAGCAACATCTTTAATCGGAGATGGTCTTGTTAGTTGTGCTGCAATGATTCCAGGAGTTGTGTACGGCTCTTCTAGCAATTCTAAAAAGCCTCATAATCGCCTTAATCGTAGTGCTTCTATTGTTTTAGCAACAGACAATGTTGTTTCTGGAAAGCCGTCTTATTCGCTTAAAGCAGCTTTGGATTTAACAAAACAAGCGAATATTCAAGTTGATGGATTGTATTCTGGGTCTGCTCAAAGCGAAAACGAGGCAACCACTAGGCAAATGCGTGATCTAATTACTCAAAACGGAGGTATTTTCTTAACGCAACATAACGCTGATTCTGTAATGGCTTTGGTTCGTAAAATCGAGCAGCAACATACTAGTATTCCAAATGATTCATCTCAATCAGCTTTAAGCGATGACCCTAGTATTGCAACAATTTTAGCGGTTATTTTTGTGTCTCTTTGGCTTATTTTTGCAAGAAGGATAAAACGATGAGAATATATTTTAGTTGGATTTCATTAATCTTAATTGCAATTCTTGCCGTTTTAGCACTATTTGAGATTTTCCCACTAAAACGCAACTCTTATAACACAGATGAAACTATTTATATGCGTATTCGCAGAGTTTTAATATGCGTTTTGCTTGCGATTTGCGCATTATGCCCATGCATTATGAAAAGCACTTTTCAACGCTCTCTTAACGCTACAAACGTAATATTTGTTTTAGATGTTACTGGTTCTATGAACGTTAATGATTCTAAAGACTTAAATAACAATCGCACTACTAGGTTTAACAGCGCAAAGCAAATAATAAAGCAAGTGACGAGTAATTACGCAAATGCAAGCTTTAGTGCAATAAGATTTGGAGCGTCTTCTAGTGTTGACGTTCCACTAACTCCAGACGCAAATGCAATTGAAAATTGGGTTAATACTATTAACACAGAGCCTGTTGGAGTTTCAAACGGAACGAGCTTAGACGCTCCTCTAGATAAGACTCTTCTTGCCGCTCAAGCGATTCACAACGCTCATCCTCAAGATGTTACTGTTTTGTATTTAATTAGCGATGGCGAAGAAACCACTAGCAGAAAGCGCAGAACATTCTCATCTTTGCGCGGCTACATAAATCATGCTTACGTAATTGGTGTTGGCTCTAAAAATGGCGGAAAAATACCAAATAAAAGCACTAAGTTGGATGATTTAGACGATATTAACGTAACTGATTCTTCTATAAAACAGTCTGAAAAATGGGTTATTGACCCTTCTACAAAAAAGCCTGGAATTTCTAAAATGGATTCAAAAAATCTTAAGAATATTGCAGACGAGCTTAGTGGAAAATATATTGATTCCAGTAAAGACCATTCTATTGGCGTAGAAGCAAAGCAAATTCTTTCTAAACAATGGAGACAAAACAACACTGTTAAGCCAAGACTTAGGCCTGAGCCAATCGTTTGGCCGTTTGCTATTCTTGCAAGTGTATTAATTCTTTGGGAATTGGCATGCTGGATTACAAAATCGAGGAAGCTTATATGATTATCAAAATCACACCTAAGTCATTCCTAAGATTTTCTATTATTGCAATATCTTCTATTGTTATATTTTTATGCATGGTTTCAATCTATTTAATTGCAACTAATCTTAAAGCAGAATCAACGTATAACGCTGCTACAAAAAGTCTTATAAACAACATAAATGCATCGAAAAAAGTTGATGCAGATAAAGAAACGTTGGTTGTATCTCAAAAACAGGTTGATGACCAATTTAACGAAGCAAAATCGCCTTACACGATTTTAATGCCGCACTTATTAAAAAGCATTAATCATAACGCAATAATATCTAAAGAGCTTACTAAAAGCTTGCAAAAGCAACTTAACCAAGATAAAAAAGATACGGATTCTAATGCGCAAACAAGCCAAAATAATCGCAAAAATATGACTAATAAAGCGCAAGAAAAATCCAACGAATCCAGCTTAAGCAATTCGCAAAAAAGTAAAATTCAAGACTTGCTAAAGCAAAATAATCAAAGCGATTCTAGCCAAAATTCACAAAATCAATCAAATCAAAATAGCGATGATTTCACTAAAGACGAATCAAACAAGAATGAAAAAACTAAGTCTTCTAAAAAAGAAGACTCAAGTAATAAACCTTGGTAGATTGCGCTAAAATTTGCGATAAAATTCGTTAAAAAAAAACGACTTAAAACGCAAAAAACCTTATATTTCAAGGCTTATAGCCTTTAACCACATTGCAAGAATTTTCGTGACTATTTGAAAAACATTGTGTGTAATGTTTGTATGCACATATTTAACGACTACCAATGGCTGTTAGAAAGAACAGAACAATGCTCTAACAGCGTGCTTAGCGAAGCACACTCAAACACGCTTAAAGACTGGCACGGAAGAGCCGCAAACGCCTTTAACGAACAGATGGCTAAAACTGCTAGAGAAGCATGCCAAATCAGCTACGTTAACACTAGTTTTGTTGACGGTGATTTTATTAACGCTAATTCTACTTTTAGATCGATGCTAAATTTTGGGGGTGAATAATGCCTTGGAGAGTAAAATCTACAATAACTGGCGGAGAACCTCTTAGTGTTGATGATTCTAACGCGTATAGAACAAAAGCTGCAAGACTTAGTGAACTATCAAACAATTTTCACTCACTAAGCGCTTGTTGGATGCAAACCGCAATGCAAATCGAAAGCCAAAAAGCAGCTCTTGTACAAAACCAAAACAACTGTTTTAGCGAAAACATTAATCAACATGCTTTGCAAAACTTGCCTGATTCTAACGAATGCAGAATAAAGTCAAGCCAATGCGAATCAATGTCTAACAATCTTAGTGAATTAGCAACTCTAATAGTCAGAGCAAATAACTTATATTCTCAAGCAGAATACAAAAATAGAGAAACCTTAGATAACCTTGTGTCTATTGGAACTACCATCTTCCCTATTGCTGCAGTACCATTCTTTGCAAGCGTAGGATTCAGCGCGATTTTAGACATGACTCAAAAAAGTGGCATGAAAAACTTTTCTAAGTGGAGCCACGCAACAGCTCCTATTCAACAAGGATTTATTAGAGGCTTTTCTAAACATTTTCTAATAAACCCCGTAACAGGAATCCCTATTCGTCTTTTTTCTAGCATTCAAGAAAAGAACGATGTAAAACATTCAAAAGCACCAGTTTCCACTTTTGCAAGCGCATTAAGCATGTTTAGCTCAAAAATCAACGATGCAAACCAAGGGAACAATCTTAAAGTAACAAAACTAGTTTTGCCTCAAAACGCACAATCTAAAATATTTCTCTATAAGGGAAATAATATTGGTCAAGCTCTTGCAAATCTTAACAGCCTTTCTAGCGGAAATCTTTCGGTGCATCCTCCAAAAACAAATCCAGATGCTGCAACAATCGCAATTCAACGTTTTAAACAAAAAGACGGTAGCACATCTTGGCTTGTTACAATACCTGGAACCGACGGTAAACCAAAGTCTCCTTTTGGATGGCCACAAAATGCAGAGGTTATGAGCAGTTCTAGAAGCGTAAGAATGAACGCAGACAGCACAAGAATGGTTGTAGAAGCTATGAAAAAGAGCGGAATTAAAGCGAACGACAATGTTGTTCTTGTTGGACATTCTCAAGGAGGAATTGTAGCTGCAGGAATTGCTAGCGACTATTCAAAACAATACAACATAAAACATGTTGTAACTGCTGGGTCTCCAATAGCAAACCACGCAATCCCAAGCAAAACTTGGGTTACGAGCATAGAAATGGAAGACGAGCTAGTTCCAACACTAGACGGAGCAAGTAATCCGAGCAGAAATAATTGGGTTACGATTCACGCAGTTGCAAGTAAAGCAGTTGCAAGTAAAAGCGCTAATCGAATTAAAAGAAAAGAAGAAGATGATGAAAATGTCTCTAAACAAAATCGTAATAAGATTGGCAACACAAATCGCAACACAAATCGCAACACAAAAAATATTTTTGAAAAAGACGGAATATTAGTAAAAAATGTACCAGAAGAAGGAACACTCACACACGATTTGAACTATCATCAAGCAGCATATACAGACGCTCACCAACTTGCGTCTAAAGAAATTAGAACTCAAGAATCACATTTTAATAAGATATTAAGCGGAAAATTAGAAGAAACAACATTGTGGCAAGGTGTTATGCAACACTAATGCAAAGTAAAATAGCAACGCTCAAAACTTAGTAGTTTTTGCCATGCTGTAACCTTTAGAGTATGAAGCTTACTGATATTTGCCCTGCTATTGCTTTGACTCCTCTAGATGGAAGATACCACAACCAAACCGCAAGCCTTGTAGAATATTTAAGCGAACCAGCATTAAACCGCGAGCGCATGCGTGTAGAAGTTGAATGGATGATTCTTCTAGCAAACGGTTATAAGGGAAACGATTTTAAGACGATTGTAGATGGCGTAAAGCCTTTAACAGATGAGGAATGCGATTATTTGCGCGCAATCCCAGAAAACTTTGGAGAAGAAGGCATAAAACGCCATGCTGCTCACGAAGCTGTTACGCATCACGACGTTAAAGCTGTTGAATACTATATTGATGACGAGTTAGACAAAGCAGAGCAAGTATTAGGGCATAAAACCCAGCTTAGCAATCTTAAAACATTGGTTCATTTTGCTTGCACAAGCGAAGATATAAACAATCTTTCTATAGCTCGTTGCGTAAAAAACGCTGTTGAAAACGTGTATAGGCCAAATTTGCAAGCTATTGTTGATTACTTGACTCAAAAAGCGCAAGAGTATAAAGATATGCCAATGCTATCGCTCACTCACGGCCAGCCTGCAACTCCTACAACTTTAGGTAAAGAATTTGCTGTGTTTGTTTATAGGCTAAATCGCCAGATAAAACACCTTAACTGCCAAGAGTATCTTGGAAAGATAAATGGTGCTACTGGAACTTTTGGCGCTCATCTTGCTGCTTTCCCTAATGTTGATTGGCTTAGCGTTTCTAAAGAATTTGTAGAAAATAGAATGGGTCTTTGCTTCAATCCTCTTACAACGCAAATCGAAAGCCACGATTGGCAAGCAGAGCTTTATAGCACAGTAAGTCACATTAATCATATTCTTCACAATCTTGCTGTAGACGTGTGGATGTACATTTCTCGCGGAGTTTTTGTACAAGTTCCAGTTAAAGGAGCTACAGGATCTTCCACAATGCCTCACAAAGTGAAT
>QWCD01027730.1_pt1 | contig 32071 bp, 10 predicted proteins | sample 1972461 | NCBI WGS metagenome assembly QWCD01 (sample SAMN09866717, study PRJNA288562) | Human vaginal metagenome isolate term4_vaginal, whole genome shotgun... | isolation source: vagina | host: Homo sapiens | place: USA: California | reverse complement strand
AAGGGTGTTATTTCCCGCATTTTGCCAGAAGAAGATATGCCATTCTTGGCTGATGGTACTCCAGTAGACATTATGCTTAATCCGCTGGGTGTGCCTTCTCGAATGAACTTGGGCCAGGTGCTCGAGCTTCACTTGGGTTGGATTGCTCACGCAGGCTGGGATATTAACTTGGATCCAGACCTTGAGGCCGCTTGGAAGAAGTACGTGCCAGAAGGCGCCGAGCACGGCGATCCATGCACTCCTGTTGCAACTCCAGTATTCGACGGCGTGCGCCCAGAGACCTTGAAGGGTCTTTTGAGCACTACGCTTGCAGACCGCGATGGCAATAAGCTTGTTGGCTCCGACGGTAAGGCAACATTGTTTGACGGCCGCACTGGTGAACCATTCCCTAAGCCAATTTCTGTTGGTTACATGTACATCTTGAAGCTGCATCACTTGGTTGATGATAAGATTCACGCTCGTTCCACTGGTCCTTACTCTATGATTACCCAGCAGCCGTTGGGTGGTAAGGCGCAGTTCGGCGGCCAGCGCTTCGGCGAAATGGAAGTGTGGGCGCTTGAGGCTTATGGCGCTGCTTACACATTGCACGAAATGATGACCACAAAGTCTGATGACGTTGACGGCCGCGTGCGCGTGTATGGCGCTATTGTCAAGGGCGATAACCTTCCACCAGCTGGTATTCCTGAGTCCTTCAAGGTGTTGCTCAAGGAAATGCAGTCGCTCTCCTTGAATGTTGAGGTGCTTAACTCCGAAGGAGTGGCAATTGACATGAAGGATGAGGATGATGATCCGGTGTCGTCTTCTGAAGATTTGGGCTTCAACATTGGTGCGCGACCAGATTCGTCCGCCAAGGAAGATCAAGTTATTCAAGAACCTGAATACCAGTGATACCAGTGATTAGAAATAACTTAATCACTAATCACTAATCACTTTAAGAAACTTAGAAAAACAATTTCATGAGACAGGACGATAATAGTGCTGGACGTCAACGCATTTGACAAACTGAGGATTGGACTGGCAACCGCCGACGACATCCGTAGCTGGAGCCACGGCGAGGTTAAGAAGCCAGAAACCATTAATTACCGTACCCTTAAACCAGAGAAGGATGGTCTGTTCGGTGAGCAGATTTTCGGTCCTACTCGCGACTGGGAGTGCGCGTGCGGCAAGTATAAGCGCGTGCGCTTTAAGGGAATCGTGTGCGAGCGATGCGGCGTGGAAGTTACACGCAGCCGCGTTCGCCGTGAACGCATGGGTCATATTGAGCTTGCGGCTCCTGTAACACACATTTGGTTCTTCAAGGGTGTGCCAAGCCGCTTGGGTTACCTGCTTGATATTGCTCCAAAAGACTTGGAAAAGGTTATTTACTTTGCAGCCTACATGGTTACTAAGGTAGATGAAGAGCAGCGTCACCAAGATCTTCCAGACTTGCAAGACGAGTTCGATACGGAAATCGGCAATCTTCGTAAGCGCCGCGACAATGAGATTGAAGCTCGCGCAAAGAAGGTAGAAGAAGACCTGCACGAGCTGGAAGAATCAGGCGAAGCAAAAGGCAACGCAAAGTCTAAATTGCGCGCTGGAGCAGAGCGAGAAATGGCTGCTATTCGTACTCGCTACGATGAGCAGATTCAGCGTTTGAACGCAGTTTTCGATCGCTTTAAGGGCTTACGCGCAGGAGATATGGAAGGCGATGTTGACCTTTGGCGAGAAATGGAAGACCGCTACGGTGACTATTTTGAAGGCTGCATGGGTGCTGAAGCAATCAAGAAGCGCTTGCAGGACTTCGACCTTAAGTCTGCTGCCGTAGAACTTCGCGAAGAAATCGACAATGGTACCGGTCAGCGCAAGGCGCGCGCTTTGAAGCGACTTAAAGTTGTAAACGCGTTCTTGACTACTGGAAACAAGCCAGAAGCAATGGTTTTGGACGTTATTCCAGTAATCCCACCAGATTTGCGACCAATGGTTCAGCTTGATGGTGGACGCTTTGCAACATCCGATTTGAACGACTTGTACCGTCGAGTAATCAACCGTAACAATCGTTTGAAGAGGTTGATTGAACTTGGTGCTCCTGAAATCATGCTTAATAACGAAAAGCGCATGCTTCAGGAAGCAGTCGATTCACTCTTCGACAACGGTCGTCGTGGTCGCCCAGTAACTGGTGCATCGAACCGTCCACTAAAGTCGCTTTCCGATATGCTTAAAGGTAAGCAGGGTCGATTCCGCCAGAACTTGCTCGGTAAGCGAGTTGATTATTCTGGCCGTTCCGTAATCGTTGTTGGCCCAAGCCTTCGCATGCATCAATGCGGTTTGCCTAAGCCAATGGCGTTGGAGCTGTTTAAGCCATTCGTTATTAAGCGTTTGGTGGATCAGGGCTTTGCTCAGAATATGAAGAGCGCAAAGCGCCTTGTAGATCGCGGAGATTCCGAGGTTTGGGGTGTGCTTGAGGAAGTTATTTCTGAACATCCTGTGCTTCTTAACCGTGCTCCTACACTTCACCGTTTGGGTATTCAGGCATTTGAGCCAATTCTGGTTGAAGGTAAAGCAATTCACCTTCCACCACTTGCTTGCGCCGCATTCAACGCTGACTTCGATGGTGACCAGATGGCAGTGCATTTGCCACTTTCCGCCGAAGCTCAGGCAGAAGCTCGCAGCTTGATGATGGCATCCGACAATATCTTGAAGCCAGCAGATGGTCACACTGTTACCATGCCATCTCAGGATATGATTTTGGGCTTGTACTACTTGTCTACAGTAATAGATGGTGCAAAGGGTCAAGGCAGAATCTTCTCTTCGCTTGCCGAAGCGCAAATGGCACTCGACAAGCATGAGATTGACATGCAGGCAAAGGTATTAATCCGCGTGCCAGAAGACTTTGTGCTACCAAAGGATTGGGAGCCAGGAGAACTTAAGGTCGTAGACCCAGAGCCAGGCAGCCCAGATGTTGTTCACGAAGAGCGTTTTAAGGATGGAACTGTATTGTTCGCCACATCCTACGGTCGCGTGTTGTTTAACGGCACTCTTCCAGAGGACTATCCGTTTGTGAACCAGCAGGTTCCAAAGGGTGTTCTCTCCAAGATTGTTGACGATATTGCTACACGTTATTCCACTGCTCAGGTAGCCGCATCCCTTGATGCTTTGAAGGATCTTGGCTTTACTCGAGCACCTTGGTCTGGCGTTACAATGGCATTCTCTGATATTGTGCTTCCTTCAAATCGTGAGGCTATTGCACAAGACTACGAGAATCAGGCTGCAAAGATTAACTCCCAGTACGATATGGGTCTTCTTACAGATGAAGAGCGTCGTCAAGAGTTGATTAACTTGTGGACTGAATGCACCGATAAGGTTGCAGATGCTATGCGTGAGAACTTCCATGATGATAACAACGTGAACATCATGGTTCAGTCTGGTGCACGCGGTAACTGGATGCAGATTCGTCAGATTGCTGGTATGCGAGGCTTGGTGGCAAACCCTAAGGGTGAGATTATTCCTCGTCCTGTTAAGTCAAACTACCGTGATGGTCTTTCCGTGTTGGAGTACTTCATCTCCCAGCACGGTGCGCGTAAGGGCTTGGCTGATACCGCACTTCGTACTGCAGAATCTGGTTACTTGACTCGTCGTCTTGTTGACGTTTCTCAGGAAGTTATTGTTCGTGAGGAAGATTGCGGCACAAAGCGTGGTCTTATGATGAAGATTGCGGACCGCGACGAAAATGGCAATTTGACGCTTGTTAAGGCTGCTGATGGTGGTCCATACTCGCGCTTGCTTGCTGCAGATGTGCTTGATCCAGCAGATGGTACAACCGTTTTGGCTAAGTGTGGTGACGCGCTTTCTATGGATGTTTTGCGTGACTTGGTTGCGCATGGTGTCGAAGAAGTTAAGGCTCGTTCTGTGCTTACTTGCGAGTCTAAGCGTGGCGTTTGCGCAAAGTGCTACGGTTGGTCTTTGGCTACAAGCTCTCTTGTTGATGTTGGCGAGGCTGTTGGTATTGTTGCAGCACAGTCCATTGGTGAGCCTGGTACACAGCTTACGCTTCGTTCCTTCCACTCTGGTGGTGTTGCTTCGGCTTCTGATATTACGCAGGGTCTTCCTCGTGTTACCGAGCTTTTCGAGGCTCGTACACCTAAGGGCGAGGCTCCAATTGCTGAGTTCCCAGGTGTTGTGAAGGTTGAGGATACTGACCATGGTCGTCAGGTGACTTTGACTCCAGACGATACTACGGTTGAGCCAATCGTTTACCCAGTAACTCGTCGTGCTCCAATGCTTGTTAAGGATGGAGACCACGTTGAGGTTGGTACGCAGCTGATTGAAGGTTCTGTGGATCCTAAGAAGATTCTGCGAATTCTTGGTCCTCGTGCTGCTCAGGTGAATATTGTGGAAGAAGTGCACAACGTGTACCGTTCTCAGGGCGTTGATATTCACGATAAGCATATTGAGGTTATTGTGCACCAGATGCTTCGCCGTATTACGGTGATTGATTCTGGAGACACGAACCTTCTTCCAGGCGAACTTGTGGATCAGGCTAAGTTCCGTGAAGCAAATCTTGAGGCTGTTAAGAATGGTGGTAAGCCTGCTGCTGGTCGTCCAGAGCTTATGGGTATTACAAAGGCTTCTTTGGCTACAGATTCTTGGCTTTCTGCCGCATCCTTCCAGGAGACTACACGCGTGCTTACTGAAGCTGCTTTGAGCCAGAAGGAAGATGATCTTAAGGGCTTGAAGGAGAACGTTATTATTGGTAAGCTCATCCCAGCTGGTACTGGTTTGGCGCGTTATCGTAATGCGGATGTCTTTGCAGATCCAGAGGTGCGTGATGCTGTTTATCCAAACCTTGGTTTGGGTGGAGCAAATGGCACTCCGTCAAACTTTGGCGAGAGCAACATGGGAGATGTTGATTTCTCGAACATTGATTTTGGCGACATGCAGCTTGGGGATGAGTTTAATCCAGATGACTTCCTTGATGATCAGGGTGGTCAGGGTGATTATGACGATGACCTTAACTAATCAGACTAGGTATAACTGGCGATTTTAGGCTATCTATATTATTTATGGGTGATTTGCTTAAATCTCTAGGTTTGATTTTGCTAGTCTGAATTGAATTAGCCGTTGCAAGTTGTTTTACACATCTTGCAGCGGCTTTTTGTTTTTTGTTTTTTGTTTTTTGCGTTTACTTTATCCTGCTTTTGTTTCTTTTTGCCCGAGAATGTTGTTCAAATCGGCGTGTCGAGCTACAAAGTCGGGAAATCGCTCGCGCGTTACAGCGCGCTCACGTCTTCGCCGCACGTAAAGTCCACTGGACTTTACGTTTGAGCGGCTCAGCGCTCTATTCCTCGCGGCTATTAGTAGCCGCTCGGCTGATTTGGCACATAAAGTCCACTGGACTTTATGCTTGAGCCAAATCACGCTTTGAAGGAGCTTGAAATGCGTTATGCAATTTCAAGCTCAGTCAAAGCGCCTCTCGCGCTACGCTTTAAGCTCGAAGTCGTAGATTCGCCTGTGTTTGTTTATTTTTGCCCGTGTTTGTAGTCGTATGTGCTTTCAACGCAAGCGAAGACGTGAGCGAATTACAAGAACTCAGTCATTACTATTGGAATGTATTCCAGCATTCCGTTATGTTGGTAGTCTTTCGTATAAATAAGAATTTCCCGTGCGATTCGCGAAGAAAACTTGCGCGCGAAAGTATCAAGCGAAGCATGCGTTTTATAACCTGAGCTTTTTACTTCAATCGGCACAATCTTGTTCGTATCAGCAATCAAGAAATCTACTTCATAGCTGCGATTGTTGTGATTATTTCGATTATCGTGATTGTCAATCTCAACATTAGTATCGTCCGCGATTAAGCGCGCGTCGCAGTTCATAAAAGTGTGATAATACAATTCGTGTCCATGAGCGCTCAAAGTTTGAGCAACAATATTTTCGTATACATAACCTAGATTTGCTTGCAACTTATCGTTTAACAATCGCATATAAATGTCGTTGCTTGTAAAAGACTTGTCTTTAAATGCTAACGTAACAAACAAACCAGTATCTGCAAGAAAGAGTTTGAACTTAGATAAATCTTTGTGTTGAGCCATTCCAGAATTAGGATCGTTAGTATGGTGGGAGATTAGCACAGTTCCAGAATCTTCTAGTTGAGCTAGTTGTTCAAGAACAGTATTTGCTCTGTTGCCAGCAAGAACGCTCGAAACATGGTAACGGGAAGTGTTAGACATGAGCTGAGCTGGTATAGAATCAAAAATTGAAGATATTTTACCAGTAGGGTCTATTTTTCTAAAATCATCTTCGTAAAGTGAAAGAATATCGCGTTTTACTCTATCTACAACACTAAAATCGTTGGTTTCAATATAGCTTTCAACAGATTGTGGCATTCCTCCAACGAGCATATAAAGTCTAAAATCTCTTAGCATTTTTCTGCATGCTGCTTGACCGATTGGTTTTTTAGAATCGTAGAGTTTTTTTAGAAGCGGAATGGTTGTATTGTCGCCAAGTGCCCACTTAAATTCCTCATAATCCATAGGATGCATTTTTAGTTTGCGTTCTTCGCTTGGAATAAGAATATTTTTAACATTTTTGTGGATTGAAATTAGTGAGCCCGTTTCTATGTAGTCGTATCTTCCGTCGTTGACTAGGGCTTTAATTGCTTGGCGCGCTTTTGGGCAGAGTTGAACTTCATCAAAAATAATGCACGACTTGCGTTCTTCGAGGCTTGTTTTATATGTAAGCTGGAGTTGCAAGAAGATGTAGTTTAAATCTGAAAGGTCTTCAAATAGTTGTTTTACTTCTGGAGATGCAGTGTAAAAATCCACTAATATGTAGCTTTCATACTCATTTTGCGCAAACTCTTTTACAATAGTGGATTTTCCTACGCGTCGTGGTCCTTCTATGAGTAGTGCTGTTTTTCCGTTGGAAGAGTTTTTCCAATTGAGCATGTGCGAATAGATTTTGCGTGGAAATTTGCGCTCAGTGTATGTTGTGCTAGATGCTGATTGATTAAGGTTATAAATCATTGTAATTCCGCCATTCTTTGCAAAATCGATTATTTTATTTTAGCAAATTTTTGCAGAATCGACAATTTTATTTTGATGATTTATTGCAGAATCGACATTTTGCTATAAAATGCAATTTGACTTGATTTGCTTGTCTTTGTTTACTTTATCTTGTTTGCGTTTATTTTTGCCCGTGTTTGTAGTCGTATGTGCTTAAAAAGGGAACAAACGCGCGAACGATTACCTGCCTAAGCGATAACGACACGGTTTATTCGACACGCCGAGGTGTGAATTTAGCAAAAATTCGGAAAGAATTTTTAACAATTTTAATCACTTCTTAAGCTGAGAAAACACTGATATTTCAACAATACCGGGGGGGGGGGTATTAAAAGCTTATTTTAGTAGGCTTTTGCTAGGTGATTTTTAGGTGATTTTCATACCGTAAAATGCTAGTCTATTTTAGTCAATGAAGGTTTGGCACACGGCTTTAGTGTGCCTAGAAGCCCGGTGAGAGGAATCTGTAATTCGCAGTATTTATGCGATTTTGCGGAAAAGTCTAATCACATGGGCGACTCTTTCTAAACACGAAATTCTCATAACGAGATGTCACTCTAAAGAAGAGAGGAAACATGCGTTTAAATACGAATTCGCTGAAGCGCACCGTTGCTGTTTTGGCTGCGGTTTGCACGCTTGGAACATGCTGTATTGCTGGCTCTGTTGCATTTGCAAACCCTGGTGCTGCTAATGCTGGTGTTAATACAGCTACTATTGATACTACAAAGAAAAGTACTACATCCATTACTATTCATAAATATGAAAATAATCCTGCTGGTACTCAACGTGCTAATGGTGAGGAAGTAAAAGATCTTTCTAATAGAAAGCCAGTTAAGGGTGTTAAGTTTACTCTGTGGCGATTAAAGAAGGGTGCTGATGAAATTGATCTTTCTACGTCTGAAGGATGGAAGAAGATCAAAGACTTAGAAAATCTAGTCGCAACAGCTGAGAACAACAAGAAGACCGCTCATGATTTTATAGCTGGCACTAATCCAGAGTTTAATAAGTATACCGATGCTGGTGAAGGTGTTGATAAGGCTAGTGGAAAGTCGTGCACAACAGGTGAAGATGGCTCCTGCAAGTTTGAACAACTCGCGATGGGCTTGTACTACGTTGAGGAAACGGATGTTTCTGGCGCGCAATTAAAAGATGGACAGACATGGAAGCCAGTTTCCATCACAAAGGGTGTAGACCCGTTCTTTGTTACAACTCCACTCGCTAATGAAACTACGAAGAAGTGGATTTACGATGTGAACGTCTATCCAAAGAATGATACAAGCACTGATCTTCCAAAGAAGACTCCTGCTAATGCTCCAAGCTCGCTCGACATAAAGAGCAATAATGCTACAACAATGTCTTGGGATATTACTATTCCTTTGAACCTTATTGCTCCTGCTACAAAATTCACTACTATTAAGTTCACTGATCCTTTAATGAAAGATTTAGTGTTTGATGCTGCTAGCGGCATAAGCGATGTTAAGATTTCAAAGTTTAATAAGACTAGCGGTGCTGTTGTTGCTGGTAACGATGGTTCGCAGGCTTTAACTAAAAATACAGATTACACTGTTACTACAGATAATACCAAGACATATACAGTTGGCAGTAAGACAGAAAAATTCACATTAGTTACTGTTGCTTTAAATAATACTGGTTTAGGTAAAGCTGATACATTGTATAAGAATCTTGGCGACGGTAATGTTTTGAAGCTTACTGCCAAGATTACTGCTAAGGTTAAGCAAGGCGCTACAAAAGTTGTTAACGTTATTAATACTGAGGTTAATAATACTGTAACGGGTCAAAAAGATGATCCAAAGCCATGCGTTCCAACTACAAGTAAGCCGTGCGATAATCCTGGTCAGTCTGTAACTAACTTTGCAACACTAAAGGTTACTAAGGTCAATGAACAGACAGGTCAAGATAAGAAGACACTTAAGGGTGCTGAGTTCGAAGTTTACGCAATGAAAGATAATGCTACATCAACAACCAATGCTGATGTAACTGGCAATGATAAAGGCAACAAGAAGGTCGAAGGCGTTACCCTTACTACTGGCGACAATGGTGAAGCTTCTGTAGAACTGTTTATTGGCAATGGTGATACTACATCTAAGAAGTATTGCATTGTGGAAACCAAGGCTCCTGCTGGTTATCAGCCTTCAGACACGCCAACTTGCTACGACTTAACTGTTGAGGGTCAGGCTGATGCTGCAACTAAGAACAGTAAAGAAGTAGTCAACAAGCTTTCAACAGCCTTGGACAAGATTGTTGGCGCACTGCCAATGACTGGTGCTCGCGGCTTGGTATTGCTAACTGCATTCGGCATTGTTGGCTTGGGCGGCACGTTGTTCTACATCATCACTCGTCGTCGCAAGGAACAAGAAGAAGCGTAAGGCTTACTTGGTTTTGTGATTATTTTGTGATTGGTTTTGTGATTTAAGCTGTATGCGAGTGTTTGCGTATTCAAGTGAATGAATTGCGCGGATTCGCGAATACTCGCATCGGCTCACAAAACCGAAAATTAATTCGCAGATCAAATCGCAAATAAAATCGCAAATAAAATTTAAAGTCCAATCGCAAAGCAACAAATGCTTAGGTTTTTATTCTTAAATCGAAACGTTGTGGTTAAGCATAAGAAACGCGATAAACGAAAGTGGAGATTTTCTAAATCTTCTATCGTTCCAGCGCTTCTATTAACCGCATCGTTCGCCTCACTGTTATACCCACATGCAGCAATGTGGTTAAGCCAGTATCACATGTCGGAAGTAGCTGCGGAATACGCTAAGCTAATCACGCATGCTATTCCAGCTCCGCATGAGCAGCTGGCTCGCGCGCGCGAATACAATCGCAAGCTATCCGTAGGCGCAATATATGAGGCGAACACGAATATTCCAACATCCCATGGCGAAACGTCTGACGTTAGTCAAAACTATTGGGATCAGTTGAAAGCGAATGACGATGGTCTTATGGCTCGCCTTCGCATTAAGAAAATTGACCTAGATTTGCCTGTGTATCACGGTACGCAGGACGATACTCTGCTTAAGGGACTTGGGCATTTGCGCGGTACTTCTCTACCAGTTGGAGGATTAGGAACTCGTTCCGTGATTACTGGTCATCGTGGTTTGGCTAGTGCGGAAATGTTCACGAGATTGGATGAGATAGATAAGGGCGATTCTTTTACGATCGAGGTTTTTGACGAGATTCTCACTTACAAGGTGATAGAAAAAATTGTTGTAAACCCAGACGAAACAAAGAAGATTGCTGCAGTGCCAGGCAAGGATCTTGTGACTCTGATTACTTGCACACCGCTTGGAATCAACACACAGAGAATCTTGGTGACGGGAGAGCGAGTAATACCGACTCCTGCTGCGGACAAGTCTTTGCTTGGTAAAAAGCCAGATGTTCCGAGATTCCCGTGGTGGCTTGTTGGGAGCATTGCAAGCTTGAGTGTGGTTGGAGGCTACATTTACTGGGCTGGTCTGCCGATTGTTAAGAAGAAAAAGAAGAAAAACGATAAGCAGAACGGCGATGATCGAAATAATGGTGATGACCATAGTGATGCCAATGGTGATGACCAGACTAACGATACTCTTTGGCTTGGCATTTATGGCGACCAAAACAAGCAGATGTATAGGGATTCCGAAGAAGCGAAAAGGATTAGTCAGGAATCCTTTGAGTCGATTATTGATGGTTTTGCGCAGGGCAAGCGTCCGAAGGCTTCAAAGCTTAAAAAACTGAAAAGTTAATAGGTTAAATAAGTTGATGCGTTTAATACATCAAAATTTAAATACCTCAAAATTTAAGATTTTAAAACTTAATACATTGATTGGCATGTGGAAATTAGCACACGAGAGTTTAGGTGGACAAATGAGAAGTATTTGGACGGGTTTGCTAAGCGTTATCGTCTGGATAGGACGTTTAGCTCAGCATGCGACTAAGGCTGCTCTTATTTTCCTGATTTCGGTGGCTATGTGGCTGCCGATGTGCCTAACTGCAAACACCGCTGTAGCTGCTGACAGTGGCACTGCTGCGAATGCGGCTATCTCTGGTAATTCTGGTAAAAAGCATGAGTCCAATAAGTCTGGCGATAAGCCTAAATCTGCTGCTAAGCCTAATGCCGATGTAGATGCAGATAATGCCGATATTTCTGCGCCATCGCAACCTCCAGTTTTTGTCGATGGACAAAACAATGCGTTTGCAAAGCTGAAAAATGGTGTAAGCGTAAATAATAATCTTGCTAACAACGCCGCTAAGGGTGATGCGTCTGATAAAGGACTTATTGACAGTGCTATGATGAGCGCTGCCAAAGGTATGGCTAAGCAGGGTGCATCTTATACTTCTTTTGGCATGGATCGCTCCAATGAAATATTCAATAATACAGAACGATCTTCAAATGGAGACAAAATGGGTTACGATCGCAGCAGGATGGAGTTTCGTCCCGGCTGTAATCGTAATTATGCTCGTTCTGAATGCATTACAGATGATGGTGATGAAACAGGTCATCGCGCGTCAAAAGGTGCTGATATGGAACGTGGAGATAATCCTTGGCGCGAAGATAGTGGCTATGATCAACCTCAGGGTATTTATACGAATAATGACCCAAACTTTACTCCATATCCGCGTGGAACATACCTGCAAAAACGTATACGTAACTTAGCTTATTTGAAAAATAAAAATGGTGTTGATTCTTTAAATCGTATTCAGCTTGACGATGTTCACGATTACATTTTTATGAAACGTACTCCTAAACGTGATGGTAATGGATATATTTGGGATGTACTTGTAAACATGGGTGCGCGCATTCATGGTGCTGCTAAAGCTTTGACCTATTTTGTTGTTCCTAAAGATCAGAGTCTCGACACAAGTAATGGTCAGTATGACCAGTATGTAGAGCGCTTGCATTTTGATGCAAAGAATCGCGGTTGCGCAAAAGATTGGGTTAATCCAAACGGTTTTTGTATTGATGAGGGCACTAGAAAAGAGCCACTTAACGATGGCGAGACCCTTGATAAAGCGTGGTATCGCATTGGTAATTCAAATGCTATAGAAAATGTTGGTGTTTTTGAAGGTGGAACTCAAAGGGATAGAGATGATAGCAATCGTAAACTTGGATTATGTGATTCTTACGGCTTTGACTGCTATCATTCTGGTAACTATGGTTTCCCAAGTGAAGGTGAACATAAAGCTGGTACTCGTCTTCCTCCAGATGGTACTCAAAAATTTAATGACACTTATATAAAATTGATAGATAACCTCTTTTCTGAGCTTCGAGGAACTGATAAAGAGCCACGAGCAAAGATTTTTGCATTACGTAATCAATTTGATGAGAGCAAATCACCTTATAGCTACCATATTCACTATACAACATCGAATAATGGTAAATATGGAAAACTGAGTACTTCCTACTATGGTGCAGGAAGCTATTATGGAGATACTTGGCATGGTCCTCTTTCAAGATACGGTTTAGGCGATCCATATAATAGGAATCCTAAATACTCTTTGTCAAATTATCGTATTGGATCAGGCCATACAACTTACGAATACACTACTTTGTATCAGCAATGGTATGGAATACCTAATCTTGTAGATATAAATGTGCCGCATTACTCCTTCCTTCGTGGTACACATTTAGGTCCTTTTACTAGCAATAATGGTCAATTATTGGCTCATACTAAGAATATTGATGTTACGAGTTTGTTATTCCAACCTACAAGACAAGAAGTGTGTGATAAAGATACTGAAGCACAATGTGGTAATAATACAGTTTGGGCTAAAGGCCAGCTTTCATTATTGCCAAAGTATAATGCGTCAGAAAACAAGTATGCTCGTGGAAACAGATGGTGGCGAAAGCCATTAGATCCTAAAACTAACATTAATACAAAAGATTCAAAGTTTGGCATACACGATTTGACTGTTCAATATTGGAATGACAAGCTTCAAATGGGTTCTGCTAAAAAAGTAAAGTACGATATTATTGGTCAAGCGGATGTGTTTAGACCACTGCAGACTCAAGAGTGGCAAGATAATCCAAAATATAGGTCTTCTAAAGAGAGTTTAGGAAAAGCTGCAGATTATGTAAATTATCAGGATAACAAGGGTAAAATATATGAATTTGCTCACGCATTGAATCCGCGTTTATATATGCCAGATGCTCACACTAAGAAGAATCTTGACAACTATGATAATTATTCAGATGCAGAAGACTCTGTTTATTACGGTTCTATTAAGGATGGTAAAATTCCTGGTGATGCTCATGGTTTAGAGTATCCGCTTAACGATAGTTATTTGTATAGCCAAGATTCTGGTGCAAACGCGGCGATTAAAAATCGCGCCATTTATAGTGTTGAATGGACAAATGCAGATGGTTCGCTTAAGAAATCTAACACTCTGAAAGATGCGGAAACGAAGGTTGCTGTAAGAGTTCCAGTTGTAAACGTAGTAGATCCTTGTAAGGGTGATGATGACAAAGCTGCTGATAAAGCTGCAGATAAGTCTGCACAAGCGGATGCAGCTGCGAAAAATAAAGATAGTCAAGAGTGTAAGCTTAGTCCGCTAAATTATACAAAGCGTTATATTTGGAAACTTTATGATGCGCCTAGTGGTAAAACAGTTGACCAAAAGTTAACTGGCGACGAAAAAGCAAAATATGCGAAACTTGCAAAAGACTACTTCTCAAATCCTGTAAAGGAAGAATACGCAACCCCAACTAATCCTAATGATGAAAATCGTATTATGCTTCAATTTGGTGAACAGCCAGAAGTAAAGCCAGTGTATGTTGCTGCAAAGTACGCAAAAATAACGTATTGGGATGAGTCTACTGGCGTATTACCACTTGTGTTTACGCATGTTGATGATGAGAAGCCGACTATAGACGTAAAAGTTAGCATCAATGGAGGAGAGCCTAGATCTGTGCCTGAAAATGGTATGAAAATATCGGTTGGCAGCAGAATTAGATTCCTAGTAACTGGTCACGATGATAAACACGTGTACATGGGAACTAAAGAAAAGGTAAAAGATAACAACAATAAAACAGATATACAGTCAACAAGTGAACAATTTAAAGCAACTGCTTTTAATAAATATGATCAATCTAAGCCTGTAGGCGTTGATAGTGCTACAGATCAATCAGGTTATGTAACTACAAGTGAAACAAATGGTCCTGAACTTAAATCTAATGATTTTGGTGTTAAAGAGTTTACGTTCCATGCTTGGGATGATGCTGGCAATAAAGTGCAAAAAAAGATTAAGCTTATTATAACTGGCGATGAGTTTACTGCTCCTAATGTGCGTTGGCAAAAACAGAAAAATGGGAGATACGTTGGTAAAGTTAATCTTTTAACAAAATCTAAGCAAGTTGCAGTATTAGCTGTTCGTATATGGAAAAGAGGTGAGCCAAAGCAGAAGCCTGTAGGAGAAACTGATACATTCAGAATATATAGCGATTGTCCTAATAAATCATGCCACGGTATTATGCTGACTCGCCAAGAAGGTAAAGATTGGGAACAGCTGAACGTTAATGATGAATCACATACATTCTTCACTGAAAAAATGCCTTATGAGAAGGAGATAACATTTGATCCAAAAACTGGTGAAATAACTATCCCAGAACATTTGGCAGAAATTGGTTCAAGAATTTATGCGGGTGTTGGCAATAATGCTTCTCAGCTTCAAACAACTTTGAATGCATCTTCTGACCCATTGCCATTAGATATGACTTGGCCAGACGATGGCATGGTTCAGGTGAACCCGTATGAGCTGAATCCTTCCGAAAAACAAGGTTTGATAGATAGAATTAAGCAAAAGAATCCGCGTTTGTTCCAATACCGAAAAGATGAAATTGGTTGGTCGAAAGATGAAACTAAAACTCTTGGCGGCACAAGCGATAAATATTCTTGTAAAGACAACACAAAGCAGTATAAAATCTGCCTTTCTGTAACTCCTGACACTAAAAATACAGCTCAAGGTAAGTCAGGTTCAGAAAAGACTTTTAAAGTAGTAAAAGCAACTGGTACAGGCAATGACACTAAAGATGATCAAAATCAGGAAACTGTACTTGATCCAAAGCAGAAGAAAATCACGCGATTTGTTAATATTCGTGCAGATTATGATTGGTCATACGGCAGTGGAAAAATAAACGGTCGTAACACAGACGATGGCTTTAAGTGGTACGGTCGTGATGAAAATAGCTCACAGTATTTGGTGTACAGATTCAACATTAACCAAGGTGATAATAAAAACTTCAACACGAATGAGGCTTTGAGCTTATTCCAAGGCACAAAGAAAAGCCGATGGCTTAGAAACCAAATACAGCCATCACTATACCCATTGAACACTAATGCTGCTGATTCTACTAATAAGACAACCATAGAAAAGCTGTGGGGTGGATACAACAGCATGCCTAATCGTGGTGATGGAATTGGCTACGCTCGTAAAGTAAATAATGCGCGCGGAGAATGGGCTAATATCGTTGATTTAGTTAATTACAGTAATCTTGGCGGCGGTCAGACTATATTCACCAATAACATTACTGATAAAGATAATTTTGTTCAGCCTCAAGGTTACGTTATGCCAGGTGGCGAAGATTATAATCAGCAAGCTTCTGGAGCTAATATTGGTGCTGCTATTCTAAAGAAAAGTGGTAATAAATACCCTTTGCATGCGCAGCTATATATTTTCAACGGTAATCCGTGGAGAGAATTAGAGGCCAGAGACGAGGGTGACAAAGATCACACGCCAAATGTAATTAACGTGTGGTTCGTGCCAGTAGACAAGAACAAGCCGTGGATTTCAGTAAAAGATGCTAACGATCCTAGTAAGAAGCTTCTTGGCGAGTGCAATCCTACTAAAACAAATGCTAATTCTTGCGGAACTGTTACGACTATTGATATGAACAAGACTGATATTACAAAGCAGTCGGGATTATTCAACGTAGTAGATTTGCTTGCACTGGATGATGATTTCAATGTTGCAGATAAGACTACGCGTGTAAGCAAAGCTTTGAAGGATACTCTGAGCATAGACATTGAAGCAGAAGGTGCAACAGATCCGAAAACTAAAAAAGCTCCTCGCGTAAGGTTTGTAACAGGAGGCAATACAAATAAGGAACTGTTGCGCGGATTTATAGAAAAATGGCGTGGAAACGATTCTAAAAATTCTCCAACCTTCAAGATGATTGCGCAAGTAACTGACGACTCTGGAAACAAGAGTGACGAAGCAGTAGTAGGCAAATTCAAGTTCAATTGGACTGTAGCTAAAGCTCCAGTTGTGCGAGCATACGATGGTAATCACTATAATGATTTGTCTGGTTCAGGCGTGTGGCTTCATGATTGGGAAGGAACCTCTGCTCCTAATTACAGCAATAAGGTGTCTGTGATTTCTGGAAATAATGCAACTCGACTCGTAGTGTATTTTGCTCGCGCAAAGAAAGCTGCAGCAAAAACTGGTAATACAGTATCGCTAAGGAATGCTGGTGCTAATGCAATATACAGTAGAAGTGCAGATGCTACTACAGGTATAAATGATGATAGTGATATTAGTGAATCATTGGCATTATGTAGAGCTAAAACAGGTGATAGGTGGAGTTTGTGTGATGGCTACACGTTCCCAGAAGGGCTAAGTACAAATGATCTAAATCAGACAGCATTTGGTGGCGATAAAACTGCAATATTGTTCCCATCAGGTTTCCTAGCCCCTGGAAGCGTAGTGCGTGCAAGGAATCGCACTGGATCTTACGGACCTTGGTCAGATATGCCTGGCGTTAAATCCGAAAATTTGGATGAGTTAGCAAATGATGCTAATGAAACTACTTCTGTTAATAATGATTTGAAGAAGCTTTCAGGTAGTGAAAATGTAAGTCAGGCTCAAAACGGAGCAAATAGTGCAAAAGAAGAAGACATGCGAGGTGTTCAATCAGTTGACTCTTTGTCTTCTAAGAGAAGTTCTGTATGCCGTCCTGAAAGTAAGGCTCCAAAGGTGTGGAGTGAACCGTCTGACTGTGTATTCTTCCCAGTCGTAGTCAATAAGAAAGTAGTACAAGTGCATCCACTGCTTCTGAATGATTCCGAAAAGCGTGCTGTGAATCATGTATTGCGCAACGGAAATGCAGGAGGCAAATGGCTAGACTCGGGTGATAACGATTCGCTCGATAATGCTACTAATACAAGAAGTGGTGTTAGTGTAGACAATAGTAACGCTAGCTTAGATGATGATGACGATACTCTTGCCGCAAATGAGTCGAAAGTTACGTGGAAACGTGGGAACTATGTTGCTCCTCAAAAACAGGATGATGGACGCAATAATTACTCTAATGTAGGTAGCGAGCAGGACTCGTTTATACTTACGCGCGGATGGCGTAGGAGAACTGTAACGCCAGAGCCTAGGCGCAATATTGTAACAAGATTTGCTAAGCTGCGAAGTGATAGTAATTCTGCCGCTGACTACACGATTACTTGGGATAAGAAGAAGCCATATATTGGTGAGCGTTCTAGCGACCCTGGCTTTGAACTGGTTGGCGCGCCTGGTCATCAATCGCTTGTGTACCGTTATAACGCGAGTACGAAAGACAAGCAAATCAACTTAAGCCAATTGCAGGATGCTCTCACTCTTAAGCCGAATATTCCAAATGGCATGAGTGAAGATGAGTTTAAGAAGATTCAACCATCTTTGCGCGTTGTAAGTGGTACAGATAAGAAAAATGGTGAAGATAGGAAGGAAGTTACAGTACAGCTCCCTGATGGCAAAACTAGAGTAGATAAATTCGGCAATGGCTCTGGTTTCTTCACGCTGAATGATGAGTATATCAATATACCTGATTTAGTATTAGGTAATGGAAACTATGGTGGCGGATTAAATGTTTCTAACACTAATGGCATGAATTACAGTACATTGGGTAATAATTATTCGAATATGAGTCCTCAAGATATTACTGTGAGCAAATGGTGTGAGGGCGGTGATACTGCAAATCCAAATTGTAAGAGTGTCAATTCTGAATCATTTAAACTTGCAAAAGTTTTAGGCGGACATAAGAACATAGAAACTGCAGATGACATAAAAGGAACATCTAAAAAGGCTATTGCTCCAGTTTATGCTTTGTCGCTTTCTAACGGTTGGGCAATGAATAGCTTAAAGAACACGTATGGTTATGATGCACAAACTCATTTTAAGAATGTTGCCTCTGCACCTACACTTCTTCCAGTATACGTAGTGCCGGTTGATGTAATAAAGCCTAAAGCTGAATCTATAGGTTCGCTTAATAAATCGACTATGAGTAAGCCTTACGAGGTTAGTGCTAATGACATTAAGTTCACTTTCACAGGTAATCCAGACACTAACGGTAAAGTGGGCGGCAAAGAATTGTTAGTAGATGCTAGCGATGATTTTGATTCTCGAGACGTAGTTGACAAGAATCTTCAAGTATGCGTGCGTTGGATGAACAATAACAAGCCTCAAGATAAAGATTGCACGCCTATTTTGAAGCGCGATAATAGCGGAAACGCAAGTGTAGATTCTGACAAATTGCAGCAGATGCTTGTCACTCATGGCAATACGGCTGTTTACGCCGTATACGCGCAGACAAAAGATAAGTCAGATAATGAGAGTGAGCACTATGATGCTGGCAAAGATGATACGAATGCAATCATCGGCTACATAAAGATTACTGGCATCAACGTATCGCCAATTCCGCTACCGTTTACTGGTGGAAACGCTGCTATTACGTATACCTTCTTATTCGGCATATTGATGGCGCTCTTCATAGCGTCGGGCGCATTCGGTAGGCGTGGATGGTTGGCATCTGTGCTTAGTGGAAACAGCATCAGTGGCGAGCTAACGTATAGCAAGCATTGCAACGTTTCGGCAGAACCGTTGCGCTGCGGCAGATTGTTTGGCCTTATCTACAAAAATCGCCATTAAATTTTGCACGTTTTGCTATTCCTAGATCGGAGTCAAGTATAGTAAATCTTATTTATGTAAAACATTGAAGAACATAAATAATTGAAGAATATAGATGAGAGTTAAAAATTATTTGAAAGCGAGATAAGAATGAGCGGAACCCTAACGCGCAAAAACTACGTTACAAGAACCATTATTCGAGTTATTGCTATAGTGTCATCAATTTACGGAATGACAATGTCTTGGGATTCAATGGCACTAACGTATTTTACAAATCTTTCTAACTTGATGATTTGTGTTGCGCTGCTTGGCTCGCTGATTTTAGACACGCGAAGTGCGCTTAAGTATAAAAGCGATGAACAGGGTGAGCGCGCTGGAGCCTGGGTAGATTCAAAGCCAAACGCATGGTACGTTTTCAAATTTATGATGACGATTTCAATCGCCGTAACATTCACGCTGTATCTTTGCTTCCTAGCGCCTACAAACAAACTCGGGTTTATCGGCGCATACATGAACAATGGGTGCTCAAGCTTATGCGTGCATTTTATAACGCCGTTGCTCGCAATTTTTGACTTTATTCTTTTCGACTACAAGTACAAGTCCAGCCGCGCGCACGTTTATTTTGCTACGATTCCACCGCTTGCTTATGTGGCTTATGCTGTATGTTTAAGCGAGTTTGCTGGCGTGCGATGGGGAGAGCATGCTATGGCAGCGCCGTACAACTTTTTAAACTACAAGGCTCCAGCAGGATGGTTTGGATTTGCGCCAAACACGTTTAATTCAACAACACTCGGGGTGGGTGTGGTTTATTTGCTTGCCATTTTTACGTTGATTTTTATTGGAATTGGAATAGCATTTCTTGCGATTAAAAACGCTCGCGCTACGCGACTTTTTAGTCAACAATAGTTAGCGCAGCTAATCTGCGCTATCGCTATTTCCGCCTTTTGTTGCTAATTTTGCCGTTTAGAGCTACAAAAAGCGGAAGAATAGCTCGCGCCAGTTGATAGAATTGTGTTTATGTGTACGGAAGATTCTGCGCTAGATGCTGTTCAATCGTTGCTTGATGGCAGTCTTAAAAACGCCAGCGAACGCCACACCAATGTTTTGTTTGGTGTTTGGCGCTCCAAATTCTGGAAAGTCAAGTTTCGCTCTAAACGCTCTTCTATGCGGTTTGCGAGCTAATTGGAAGAATACGCAGGACTCTAAATACGATGAAGCCGTACAGCTTTTACTCAAACATGCGATTCGCACTGATTTTGCTATCGCCGCAGCCCAGAATCGTGCAACTGCCGCACGCATGTCTAACTACGTAATAAGCAATCTTGGTGTTTCATACCAGTCTCGTCCAGTTGGCACTCTTTCCGCTTTTGCATTCAGCCTGATTTCCGCACGAAATAAGCTTTTTGGAATACCATCTCCTAAATTGCTTAACGGCGCTGAACAAGATGCGATTCTTCGCGAAATAGTGCGAATGCATGTTAATCATGTTTTGCAAGGCGATAGCGGTGATTGCAAAATCTGCTCGCTTTTTAACGATTATTTTTCTGGAGAGTATTCTAAATCTTTGCAAGATGGTGATTATAAATCACATGATTCTTGGATTTACGTAATATCGCAGTTGCAAAACAGTGATAATCTTATGGATTCGTTCGACTCTACAGATTATCGGAATGCACATAATGCGCATAATGCTTATAATGCTTATAATGCTCAAAATACTCAGGATTTGCCAATAAATAGTGCTTTCATTCATCAACTTCGCGATATGCTCGCTCGGTTAGACGAAATGGGAATTGTAAGCGAATCTGCAGAGTTGCAAATATTAAATAGCCTTAATTTTCAGTCGCATTTGCAATCCGGCTCTAGTTCCGATTTGCTTGCAACTTTGCAGGCGGATTTGCAATCTTCTAGCATTGCTAATCGTTTGCGTGTGCAATGGAATTTGGCTTTTGCACTTCGTAGTCAGTATGCGGATTGTGTGCGGAAAAAATATCCAAATGCTTTTAGATTAGATTCTTCTAAACTTTTGGCTAACGGTGTTCAAATTTTGAATGAGATTTTTAAGAGTTTATATGATGATAATACAGAAGAATCGTCGGTTGCTTGCGACTATTCAGCTGACTCTTCAAAGGATTTTTCTAAAGAATTATTTGCGCTTAAATGTTCACTTCCACGTCTTTTGGTGGTAGATGATTTTCATGATGTAACACTTGCTGGACTTGCATTTCTTGAGTCTCTATCTAGTTTGGGCGTTCGTATTGTTTTAACGGCAAACCCAGACGAATCTGTGCAATCCTTCCGTGGATCATACCCAGATTATGTGGTTGAAGCTGCTCAGCATGGTGTTATGCAAGCAGCGGTACTTAAAATTTGTGACTATAGGATTGACGATGTAGCTGAGTCTTACAATGATCCCAATGACTATGTAGATTCTTCAAATACTTCAGATTTGCTAAAACAAAATAGTCGCTCAATTCCACTGAGTCTTTTTTCGTCCAGGGTTTCGCTTTCAATCCCTTCGCTTATGCCAACGCCAATGCCTATCGCCCGAAGGGCTTGGAAGATGGCAAATGTTAAAGGCGCTTTTCCTATAGAAAAAATCGAATCAAATTCGCAAGAAACAGAAAATTCTTCGGTTTCTGGCGACTTGTATCGTACTGCGCGCGAAGAAATGGATTGTGTTATTTGGCAAATAAAACGCGCTCACTTAGATCACAAAATCCCGTGGAAAAATATGGCTGTGATTGCTCACGATAATGCTACTGTTCGTGCTTTCGGCGAGCGACTTCGCAAAGATGGTGTTCCTGTGCGATACTCGTCCGTTACTCGTGCTCTCAGGGAAGAGCCGTTTATAAAAGCACTGTTTGCGCTTATTGAATTGGCGCAATTTAGCCAAAATAGCGTGGATAATTTAGCTAAAGACGTATCTTTAGGAATTCGCACTATTTCTTCGATTGCGCGTTTTGTGAAAAGTCGCATAAAAACCATAATGGATAGTCCCCTGATAGATTCAGATAATTATAATTGTGCTGATTTAAGTGCTGTAGAAGCGCTTATGCGTTCCATTGTCTCTCTTAGTGACATGGTTAAATCTAAGGAAAATTCCCCTCTTAGCGTTCTTATACGACAGTGGGATTTGCTGCAAAATCAGCTTTTAAACAAGACTGATTCTAAGAATGATGGTTTGGATGCTAATTTTAACTTCGACAATCGTATTTTTGATTCAAATCCAAACCCTAATTCCACGCGATTTAGTGTTGATTCCTGCTATCTTCTGATAATTAAAGCGCTTATTGATAGTTGTGCTATTGATAAATCAATGGATTGTGATGATTTTAGTGTTGATTCCTGCGATTCTGATTTATTGGATAAGTCACCAGCTGATAAGTCACCAGCTAACCAAACTCAATCTGATCAAACTACAGAAATTTTTTCTGTTTTGCAAAAAATGCGCCCAAACAGTGTTCATCTTCGTACTTTAATGCGCGTTTTTAAAATCACGTCTAAACTGTCTAAGATTTTAAAACAAGATTTAGCAAAAATTCAAAATAGTGAAACAAACGAGGCTAGTTACATACTTGGGCAGGCGTGGAATCTTTGTAATTGCGCTAAAAAGTGGCAGATTCAAGCGCTTAAAAACAACGATGAAGGTCGTCTTGCAAACGATAGACTAGATGCTGCTATGCGATTATTTGAGTATGCTAATTCGTTTAATTACATAGATTCGCGTGCTGATTATTACGAGTCGTCGGTTGCTGGCGACTATTATGCAGCGGCATCAACAATCACACAGTTTATTGATCAAGTTCGTCAAATGGAAATTGAAGCTGATTCTCTTGCCAGTGTTGCTCCTGTTCCTGATTCTGTAACGCTCACAACTCCGTCTGGCTCGGTTGGTTCTCGCTGGGATTATGTGTGGATTCCAGCCGTACAGCAGCGAGTCTGGCCAAATACTGCGGCTCGAAGCACAATGTTTGGGTCAGAAACTCTAGTAAACATGGTGTTAAATAATAGGATTTTCGGTTCAGTAAACCTGAAATCTAATAATTCTCAAAATTCATTATTAGATAAATTCGCTAATCCTACTGGAATTTGTGTAAACGATAGACAAGCGATTTTTACTGGAGAGCAGCGAAGTTTTTTAATGGCGATTACGCGCGCCAACCGTCATCTATTTATAAGCGCGGTTAATAGTGATGATTGTGTTCCTTCTGATTTTCTCTACTACTATTTGCCAGAAATATATTGGCGTAATGCGGATGGAAGTAGTGAATACACTGATTTCTGTGAAGATTTTGCTGTAATGGATGCGGATCCTAGAGGGCTTGTTGCTTCGGCTCGAACACAAGTAGCGCGTGCAATATATGAATCAGAAAATAGTCACAACTTAGACGGAAATCCTACTGTTAAAGATGCTTTAACAGCGTTGAATCTTTTGAAAAATAATGGAGTGGATTCGGCAAATCCAGAAAATTGGGATTTTATTCGTAAAAATTACGGTTCTAAGACCGAAGAGAAATCTATTGAAAACGAATCAAAATCAAACTTAGTCACACTATCTCCATCAATGGTGGATAGTCTTTGGTCATGTCCAGTCTGTTGTCTTTTAGAGCGAAAATTTGCAGGTCCTACACGTGGAGGAACGGCAGCACAATTCGGCACGCTTATTCATGAAACTGCTAGATGGGCAAGTCAAGATGAGCATTTAGACAACGAGTATTTACGCGAAAAATATCCACAATTGCAAGCGTTTGCTGCGGTTAAAAATGACAAAGTTAGAGAATTGCCTGACTTTGATTTTTCGTTTGAATCTATAAGCGCTTTACAAAAAAAGGCTATTGAAGATGTTGCAAACACTATGATTGAGCATTATTATTCGATTTGCCCAAGCGATTCCAATATTTCAGACGTAAAAGACCGATATCGTTTTATAAAAAATGATTTAAATGTTCGACGAGCGCTTTATACGATTGCTCAATATTTTGTAGGTTCTTTAACTGGATCAAACTACCCGATTATGGCGAAAAAAGATGAAGACGGTGTGGTTACTGATATTTTACCAGCGTTAGAAAAGTCGAAGTCTGCAAAACCTACAATTGCAGACGTCGATTTGGGGAATCTTGAACATGTCTATTGTGAGTGTAATATAAATGCCACTTTTGGATTCGACGATATTTTAAACGCCTATAATCGTGCGTCTAAGACGCAAACAAGCTTGGAAGATCTTTATTCAATAATGGGATTCTTAGTAGGCGGATGGCAAAATGGCGCGTCTAGCGATTTGCGAGTGAGGATTCAAGGTCGAATTGACCGCATGGAAATTAGAAAGTTAAATGACAATACGGAACAAATTCGCTTAATCGACTATAAAACAGGAAAAGTTCCTAAAACGCAGCAGGTGTTTAACGATTTACAACTTATCTGCTATCAGCTTGGGATTGTGTTTTGTAACGAAAATGTTGAAGACGTTAAACAATTGCTTAAGTTTAAGCATACAAAAATCGCGCGAAGTGCGCTGTTTCACATTGTATACAAAGATTCTCCTGCGCAAGATAATGGTGTTGCAGAAAACATTTGTCAGCCGTCTTTGTTTGGTGCTGATGGCGCGTTGAGCACTAAAGGACTGATAAGTCGATACAGGTATGCGGATGATAATCGTCTTTACGAACTTCCAGATATTGATGCGCAAAATCCTGCGGACGGTGTGAGCCAGAATGCGTGGTCGGATTTTGTAAACCTGCCTATGAGAACAAAATGGTCTCTTATGATGATATCTCGAGTATTCTTTGCTGCTTCTGCTGTTAAGTCAACCAGTTTTGTTGTTGAGCCAAAAGCGGACCATAAAAATCATTGCAGATGTTTAGATGTATGTCCTGGTTGCGCTGGAAAAGTGGACACGGTTTACGAAATGATTGAAGGTAAAAATGAATAATAACAACGTTAACGCCGTAAAATCCACACCTAATAGTGCTCCAAGTTTAGAGCAAAAAAACGTTATAGAAGCGCCGATTAATCAAGACGTGCTAATAGTTGCTGGAGCTGGCAGCGGCAAAACATACACTATGACTCGCCGCGTAATACATTTAATTAAAAGCAAAGTTCCGCCAGAGTCCATATTGGGATTAACCTTTACAAACAAGGCGGCTGCGGAATTGCTAAGTCGCGTTTCGGCGGAGGTTAGCGCAAGCGGTGCAAATGGCGCAAAGTCATTCTTAAAGCCAGAAGTTATGACGTACGACGCGTTCTTTCAATCAATCGTAAGAAGATACGGGCTTTTGGTTGGCTTTAATCAAAACACAATGCCATTAAGCGATGCTGGCGCGATGGAAATCATAAAAAGTATAATCGGAAAATATTTAGATAATCCACAAAATCACAATAAAAATTTAAACAAATTATATGATTTTGACACGTTATGTTCAGATGTTATGAAACTTTGTGCTGAAATATCATGCTCAATGATAGGTGTAGACGCGCAAGGAAACACTTGTTCCAGTGTGCCTCAAGCAGTACAAAAAATACGAGAGTGGAATAACGAATTTGCAGAACACTTAAAAAATGTCATAGGAAACAAGAAAGTCGAATCGCCATTACCTGCTAAATCACCAGCAATACCAAAATACAAAAAAGTCAAAAAAACTGCTGGAATGAGTGCGGAAGACGTTACAAAAACATCTTCAGAAAAATTTAAACAAGCGTGTAAAAAATACGAAAAATATTGGGATGATTCATGCTTGCAACTCTGCGTGAATCTATACAACTCATGTGTAAAAAGAGACATACTGTTAGATCTTGTTTTGCAATTTGACGCTGAAAAAAAGCGCGTAAACATGGCACAATTTAGCGATTTTACAATCGCAGCCTACTATTTAGTAACACATTTTCCTTCGATTTGTGCGCAATACAGGAATCAATATTCGCAAGTTCTTTTAGACGAATACCAAGATACTTCTACAACGCAAGCAATGCTTATAAATACGCTGTTTCATGCGGAGAATGGTGGCGATTTTGCGGCGTCAAAGCGTACACACGTTATGGCAGTAGGAGACCCATTCCAAGCAATCTACTCGTTTAGAGGAGCTTCAACTGGAGCTTTCTGCAAATTTGAACAAGACTTTAATATAAATAAACAAAACAAATATTCGCTAACTGTTACACGCAGAAACTCGCTTTTTATACTAAAAGTTGCAAACGCACTAACTGAGCCGATGCGCGTAGAAAATGGCGATAATTCAACGCAAAACGCAAGTCGTAGATTTAGCAGCATTGACGATCGCGAAGTGCAAGTAGAAACCTTAAAACCAAAAGAGGATGCGCCAAATGGCACGATTGCAGCGCTATTTATGCCATCTCAGGCAGAAGAAATCGACGCAGTAGTGCGATTCGCGCAAAAAATTATAGAAAAGCAGGAAAAGCAGGAAAGTCAAGGATCTCAAGTATCTCAAGTATCGCGCGAACCACAATTGGCAATACTATTTAGAAGTAAAGCAAATATGCCAAAATATGCTGAAAAATTAGAATCAGCAGGTATAAGAACAAGCATAGTAGGATACTCATCGTTAATCGAAAAGCCAGCAGTTAAAGATGTATTAAGCCTCCTAAAAGTAGTGCAAGATCACAGCGACTCAAACTCACTTATGCGACTTCTAGCCACACCGCGTTTTGCGCTATCTACCGACGATTTGGGGGCATTAGCTGCAATAGCAAATAGCGCAAACACGGACTATCTTTACAACATTTACTCGTCGGCAGGATTATTAGAAGCAGATCTTCCTAAAAGTCAGTGGGATTCTGCCGTTCGCAATCTTAGAAACAAGGCGAATAGTGGGGAAATATCTGGGCAAGTCATAAATATTTATGGCGGAGTTTATTTAGCAGACCTAATAATGCGTGATTTTTCCACAAAAAACGACCAGTGGGTTAATCAAATGCAGCAAAAACTTAGCATTGAAGGGTTTGATGCAGTAAAAAGACTTAGTAAAATCCTACATAATGTAGAAGGCATACAAAGAAACTCGCTAACAAACGTAATGCAAGCCGCTGTTCAAGCTCTTAATGTAGACATAGATACAGCAGTGGGGTCTGCCTTAAAATACAAGGATTTTAGCAACCAAATCATGCTGGACGACATGCGTAGTGTGTTAGATTCGCTAAATGCAATTGTAGAAACATATATTCAGGAAATGGGCGAGTGGCAGGACGTAAGTTTGCGCGGACTAATAAGCTGGATTGACTCAGCAAAAAATCTTGATTCTCAGTCAGGATCCTCTGTTTCATCTTCGTCTCAAACAGAACCAGCGCAAGTCGTGCTAATGACAGTTCACCAATCCAAAGGATTGCAATGGCCTGCTGTTGCTGTAGTCGGACTAAATGAGGGCGCTTTTCCAAGCAATCAAGGCGATTCATTGAAAGTTGATGATAATGGGCAGGCTAGCGCTCGCATACCGATTGAGTTTGGTGCAAGCGTGCCTTCTGCGTTGCGCGTGGATGCCAACATTTTGCCGCATTTTCCACATAATGCGACGCGTGTAGAGGCAATGCATCCTGAAAAAGCAATGCAAAGTTTAGATAGTGTGCAAAAGATTTTTGACGAGATTAAGCCAGATAGAATCAAAGCTTTGTGCGATTTTGCGGAGGCTGTTAAAGAAGTAGATTCTTGCGATTCTTCGGATTCTGGCGATTTTTTGAGCGAAGAAACGCGCCGCGTGTATAACGCGTATAAATCCCAGCAAAACGTTGATTCTATGCCATTTACGCAAAGTGAGGAGCGCGGAATTCAGCTTCACATGGATGAGCGTCACCTTATGTATGTTGCTCTTACGCGCGCAAAGTTCGCTGCTCTTTTAACAGGATCAGCTACATCTGGAGATAGCGCTCAAAGTGGCAGAAAGCGCAGTGCGTCAGTGTTTCTTAACGAATCAATAAATGCTATTAAAAATCTCAATGGAGCTATCGAAGTCCAACGCTGTGATTCAAATGAGGAAAATAAAACAGAATCGAAAGAATCTGAAGAATATGATTTAAGTCAAAATGGCTTAAATCAGGATGTTTCAAAGCAGGATGTTTTCGGTTTTATAGCTGGAGACGATGCTCAGGAATTTGCTGCAGAATTTAGCAAAATCGCGCCTCAGTCTGACTCATCAAGTTTAGAGCCAACACTTAAATGGCCTTGTGCATTGAGCAGTACTATAGAAAAATCCTTAATAGAATCAGCAAAACTCGTAGAAAACTGCGATTCTGATTTAGAATCCGTATACGATTCATCCATAAACACAAACCCTAAATCGTTGCTCTATAAGGCAAAAATTTTCATACAAGACGCGGACTTAACATCACAAAATGACTGCGACTATTCGCTAGAAGAATTAGCCGAAAAAGTGAATAAAATATCTAGCGGATCAAGACTAAACGTAACATCGTTGCAAAAAATAAGCAAAATCGCACAAAATGCAAAAACAAGCGTTTACAACAATCTATTGGCTTGCATTAGACCAATCCCGTCCATTCCTTCAATAGATGCAAACCTAGGCACAAAATTCCACGCTTGGGCGCAACAGTTTGTAGACTCAGCAACACCGAGCGAATCTTGCGCATGCTACGAGTGGAAAAACATTGTAAAACATGGAATATCGTTAGAAAAAACGCCTGAAAACAGACAAAAAGTTATAGATGATTTTAATCAAAGTTGCAAAGATTCAGATTCGCAAAGTTGCGCATTAAATCAATGGAAGCAACGGCTTATAGAATCGCGTTGGGCAAAACGAGTGCCGCTAGCTGCAGAAATGCCGATTTTAATGCAAATCGATAATACGGAATTTGCAAATAGAATCATCAACGGCACTTTGGATGCTGTTTTTGCAGGAGGACTAGACGCTAGCGATACTACAAAACTCTACACAATCGTTGACTGGAAGACGGGAAAGCGGCCAAAAAGCGCGGAAGATATTCGCCTAAAACTAGAGCAGCTCGACTGGTATAGGATGCTGCTAGCGCGCGCAACAAACGTTGATTTAAGATGCATTGACGCCACTCTTTACTACGTTAGCGAGGCGCGTGCGGAAAATCGCGAGATTCACGCATTGTGTAAAAAGTAAAGTTAGTAAAAGTAAAAGAAGGACAAAATGACGGTTGAGTTTCGTCCAGTTAAAATTAACGACATTGACGCAATCGTAGAAGAATACGAGCGCACATGGGGTATTGCGAATGCTGTTGGAGCAGACGCTTCGCGCAATCTTTCTAGGCGATTTGTGCTGCACTATTTAGAGCCATCCACGTTTGGAACTGTTGCAACGATAAACGGCAAATTTATGGGGCTGCTTCTTGCGCGTGTTTACGGAGATAAAGTGCTGTTTAAGCAAGTTCAGAAGATGCTAGAAGAGCAAGAAGCAAAGATGTCTAGCAAAGGCGATTCTTTGCACGCAAAAGCGTTGGATTCTGCGATTGGCATGGGACAGATTGAGCGCAAGTTAGAGGCGATGAGTCATATTAACGACTTGACTCAGGCAGAGTTGGAGCTTTTTATTGTTTCTCCAGACGCTCGCGGGCACGGAGTCGGTGGCGGATTGTGGAAGCGCACAATGCAACATTTGCGCAGCCGCGGAGTGAATCGCTACTTTTTGCACACAGATACGGCTTGCGATGTTAGTTTCTACGATTATCACGGGCTTAGGCGAGATGCTACGTGGGCTAAAAAGGATCATGAGAAGTATGCGAACCGCGTAAAAGATCTTGTTGAGGACTTGTACATATATTCGGGCGAGCCGTTTGTAAACCGCACCAAGCGCTTTGACTGAGCTTGAAATTGCATAACGCATTTCAAGCTCCTTCAAAGCGTGATTTGGCCATCAAGAATAAAGTCCAGTGGACTTTACACGCGACGAAGACGTGAGCGCAGCTAATCTGCGCGAACGACATTCTCTGTTTACATGTTGCGCGAGGGCTGTGTGTTTCTACGTTCGCGCGGTCTAAGCGCGCTCGCGCCTTCGCTAGCGTTGAAAGCACACTGTGCTTTCAACTTTGAGCAAGCTCAGCGAATCGAGGTGACTTCTCGCGCGCTATGCAGCTCGAAGTCGTCGATTCGCACAACGCTCTGCCTCTTATGTGTTATCTTGTGTTGCGGTTGTTCCGTTTTGGCTTTGATTTTGTTTTTAGGTTGAAGTTTGTTTGTAGTGGTTGATCTTAATTTGGATTATTTGGTATCGGCTGCCGCTCTTATACTGTTCGACCAAGAATCACCCAGCCCTATTACATGCTAGAACAATTGCGTGATTTTCATCACCGAGATTTTTGTGTGTTGTGCGCGTTAATCATATAAAATTCATCATACGAATTAATCTTAAATTGTATAAAACAATTAGTAAAATATGACTTGCATAATTGTGTGGATTTTGCGGTCGGGTTGGCGCATTAATCCAAAGAGTAAGATAATGGAGTAAGAGTATGTCTAAGAAGATTCGTGTAGTTAAGCACTATTCTGGCGTTAATTCTGGTGTTGGGGCTGATTCTACAGCCAGTTCTTTCCAAAGAGCGTTTGCGCTGCAATGTTGACTGGCGCAATGGTGCTTGGGGGGGGGGGTATTCGTTTCCTCACCTGCCTATGCTGACGGTTATGTAGACGGCACTGGCAACAACATTTATTACGGTTATAAAACAGACGCAAGTTATACAGAAGCTCGTTTCCACATAGAAGTGGATTATTACGATACTCTTGATCACGCCATAGACGGTGGTACTGAAGGAAAAGATCCTCTAGGCAAGTTTGTTCGCGTTCATTATCTTTCTAATTGCAAGAAAGAAGGCGGCACAGCTGACGACTGGCGATTCCGTCCAATGTGGTGGTTTGGCGTTCCAAAAGGTTTGCAGAACGTGCAAAATATTACGTATACGCGCGTTGAAAAAATGACTAATGTGCGCGGTAATCAGCAGTTTGTGCCAGCAGGTTCATCGCAGTTTACGTTTACAGATACAAACGGTTACGGCGTTGCGTCTAAGAAAACATATCCTACTCCAAAGCAGTGGAAAGGCATCTCCAACTTCTACTTTGATGAACAAAATGTGCTTGCAAGTAAGGGGTGGAAGCAGCTGCTTGGTCTTAATGGCGGAAAGTACGATAACACTGGAAATACTGAGAGTCAGTGGGGTGATTATCAGAAGGAAACCGACGGCTTACAGGGCATTTTTGTAGACTGGGAGTCTGCAGGGCAGCGCTTCTACGATATGACTTACGTTGGCGAGATGACTAAGGCAGCTTGGGAGAATCGCGACGCGAATCCGCTTCGTTTTGCTGCTGGCGTGTATCGTTTTGCTGGAAATTGGCACTATGCGGTTGGTCAAAAGCACAATACTCCAAAGATTGCGGACCATTTGAAGCTTAACTATCCTGCGGTTACGAAGGTTAAGAAGCCTAACGATTTAAGTGATATCGAGCAAAAGGCGATTAAAGAAAAAATTGAAAAAGCAAACGAAAAGACCAAGTACTTTAAAGAATTAGTTGCGGATAATGGTGTTGTGGTAAATCAGGACGGCTCTGCAACTATCACATTTAAAGACAACACTAAGCGCACTATGCCAGCTAGCTTGCTTGTAACAAAAGATGAGACTGATAAAGATAAGTACAAGCCAACTTTGCCTGATGCAACTCCTGTTGTGAATCCTAACGCTTTGACGGAAGATGATAAAAAAGCTGTTATTGCTGCGTTCAAGAAGGCGAATCCTGATGACAGCGAATTTAGCAAGCATCTTGCTAAGGATAATGCCATTGCTTTCGATAAAGACGGCAAAAACCTTGTTGTGACTTACGAAGATGGCTCAAAGGCTACGATTCCTGCGTCTGAGCTTGTATTCCAAGGACCAAAAATCTCCGATTGGGCGCCATACGTTGTGCCTGATGTGATTGAGGTTGATGACCTTACAAAGCTTACTGGCACTGACATAACTAACATCATCAAGGCTTTTGACGACGCCAATAAGGGCATCACGCCGTATGACGAGGCAAAGGAAAAGAATACAGAGAAGAAAGCTCCTGTATCGGTTGATTCTAAGACGGGCGACGCAACAATCACGTGGGCAGATGGTTCTAAGACCACTATCGCCGCGTGGCAATTCCTAAAGCAGAAGCCAAAGGCTCCATCTCCAGAGCCTCAGCCGCCTGTTCCAAC